>Ga0247760_1003494_pt1 | contig 10083 bp, 10 predicted proteins | sample UWRJL171409R4_FD_179936 | JGI IMG/M metagenome (GOLD analysis project Ga0247760, IMG submission 179936) | Plant litter microbial communities from Arlington Agricultural Research Station in Wisconsin, United States - UWRJ-L171-409R-4 | ecosystem: Environmental > Terrestrial > Plant litter >...
AGCCCAACGTCTCAACCAGCCCAACGTCTCAACCAGCCCAACGTCTCAACCAGCCCAACGTCTCAACCAGCCCACTATCTCCGATTTCCACGAGAGTAGTTGCGAATGGAACGTTATAATGTCGATTATCATCCTATATTCCATTGTTCGTTCGTGGCTTATAAAGGTCCTGCGCCGTACGCCCAACCGTTATATCTCCCCGATCACGGTACTTGATCGTCGTCCCCGCTGTGTCTGACCACCCTTTGCGCGACTTGATTGACAAGTCCGGCGATTGTCAGAGCACTACATTGGATCCATCTTACAATACCGTTCGACATTGTTAAAGAAAATAACCATCACGCCACAAGGGACCGCTGCATTCCCTTCAGCCTTGTTGATAGGCGGAAAAGCGATGGGAGTTGCGGAGATTACCCAAACCTCCTCTATTCTTTGGCTTGTAAGGTTCATGAAAGGCGCGATGGAAATGTTAGGGCATGACGACAACCCCCACCCCCGCTATTCAGACCAATTTTGGAAGGCAGATCTTTTTGGAACAATCCAACCATTCTTCACCATTATCTCTTCAGGCTTGGTGGCGATACCCTGAGATATTATTGCAGAAGATGGCGAGATAGGAGAGTGAAGCTCTGGGTGGTGACTTGGGAGTTTTTCTCCGTGTGAGGATGCGGTCCTGAACTAGGCTGGGTTTTTCCATCTCGGATTCTGGTTTCGAAAGCCCTGGCGGACGAGATGAGATGAGAGTTAGATCGAAATCCAAGTATCAAATGCCAAAGATGAATCAACAGTCATTTTGTGGCATATCTCATGATGATGCAGCCCATTCTTCCCATGCTATCTTTGCTGCAATCACCATGTCATCTGAGGACGAGCAGTCACCGCAGCCTTGCAAATTGAGGGGAAACGGATAAGTTAAGGAGTAGAGTCCCAATTTAAATACGAATTTAAAAGTAAAGACAACACAAACCCATCGCCGCCACCACTAGGCACCACCCCCACCAGCAGCAGCCGGCGCCTCACCGACGACCCCAGGGCTGCAACAACCCTACCGACGTCATCCCCGGTCTGCGCCCGGCCATTCATGTGGTCCCTGAGGGCCCTGGCCTCAATCTCGGCCTCTTTGACCCTGGTCTCGGCCCGCCCCGCCCTGGTCTCAGCCTCAACAGCCCTGGTCTCGGCCTGCACAGCCCTCGTTACGGCGTCCACAGCCATCGTCATGACCACTTCCTTTCTTAATATCTTCCCGAGTATTAACCATATCGAACATGGGCGGCTCCAACTCCTGAATCTTGAAACCTTTGAAGTTCCCGCTCCTCCGATAGAACGCTCCGAGTTCGTCCATATCCTGCTTCCGGACACGGCACTTGCGCAGGTCTCTGAAGTAAGACATAATAGAGTGCCTATTCCGTCTTCCGAAGCGCACCGACCGTCTGTCGCCGCCTCAAACTCATGATGGAGACCCTGAATGTGCCCTAACTCATGTGCCATAACGCCGGCTAGATACTCTCTTCTCCCTCTAACTAGGGCAGAGCCGTAAACGAACAGTGTGCGCTTGTCTGCGGAACCCGTTGTTAGGGAAGAAAGCCATAGCTAGAACTCCTGCCGAAAGCGGGGGGCTGCATGGTAGACCACCTGGAACGTGGCAGCGTCGTCGCGAAAGCCGGCCTGGGAAGTGAACTACCTGTCTTTCCACATGCTGGCGGCTTCGGCGAGCTTTCCGCTCACATAAGCGATGGTGTCGGGGTCGGAGAACGTCTCAGTACGAAGAAAATACTTGAACAGCTGAGCTTCCCTGCCATCGTCTTATCCTTTTCTTATAGCCGACTCGGATCTCGGTCGTGTCTGTCTTGGAGTCGTGGCACTCCTCGGTGACGCATTGGTGGTGAATAGGGAGCGATGCCGCTTGAGATCCGTTAAGCCTTAGTCCTAATAACCCGAGGAGTAAGAACTTACGAGCAGGGGTGAGGCAGACTGTGTGGAGTTCTCCATGGCGGGCAATCTGCTGCATACGCGGGCCGGTCGAAGCGTTGCTTTGGGGCGTACATGTCGTCACCGGCGAGGCGAGGACGAACAGGAAGGCGAGTGCGAATTAATTTTGTGTTGCCAAAGCGTTAGGGACCGTCAAACGTAAATTCGGCCGCAAATGTATCGACGGCCTTCTGTTCCAGGAAAGGAAGAAGAGAAACGTTGGATGTGAAACAGACTACCGATCTGCTCTCTTATACTTACTTTCGTCATTCTAGCATTTGTATCGAGTACCCTTTTAAGTGCTCTTCCAAATAGTAACAATAGAATGATCATACACATAGATTACCGATACCTAACTCTATGCGTTTGTCTAGCTAAGCCTTAGCTCTCTGTTTCTACACTTCATCTAACCAAGCCATGACCTTGCTAACAAACTGGATGGCGATCCCTCGCTTGACACCCTTCTCAGCTGGAGACCTGGCCTCCGAAATGTGCGAGTGAGACAAAGCACTTTGTGAAAGTGATCCGAAGTCAGCAACTAACAGCAATCGCAGAACGAGACTGGGGTGGGTTCAATAAACTGTGTTTTTGAGACCCATTGGCCCACACCTCACATTACTCAACAAGATCTCCTAAGGATGTCCAAGCGCAGCGGATCGCATAGCAGCCGTAAAGGCTCCTCGAAACATCAGGGCTCCAGCTCCAACCAGTCAACTTCTCAAACCTCTTCAGGCTGGAACCTAGAGTACGGCGCTGAAGATCCCAGCCTCTTGCCGTACCTCAACGACCCAAGCACCACCGAGTATCTCACCTGGAACGAGGCAAGACAGGCAGGGGAGTTAGTTCCGGGACAACCAGGCTCGGGCTAGGACCCGACACGACCGCATCCAGCCAAGGTAACAACGCTCAAGCGCAGACGACTTCTCAGGCCGAGGGCAATCCCGACACGCTCCGGGGCTACAGGTCCTGGCGACAACCTCCACCCTCTCTACCTCTGGTTCTGCTTCTTCCACGAGGGATCCGGGATCGCTGCCGGGATCGGCGAAGAAGAAGGAGAAGCCAAGGTTTGGCAACTTCAAGTGGTAGGACTACGGGGGGTTGGTTGCAGTTTAGAAGGAGGGGGTTGGGTTGGTTTAAGCAGCAGGTCTGAAGTCAGGAGCGAGGTAGCGCGGAGATATTGACGGGAGTGGTGCACACCGGATGTGCTGGGAAAAGGACGATGAGGCGGAGAGGATGAATGAGTCTTACGAGTTGCGCATCGCGTTGAACGCGAGAATAAGTTGAACAGATAGTTACCTAGGTAGCAGGAAATACAATGCGTTGATTTATAGCTTTCTGTTGCGTGCGAGGATCCAAGTGAAGTCTGAGATAGGGGGTGGAACTGGAGGGCAACCTTACCTCCCTGATCTTAGGAGACACACATCGTTCAGCAAGAACTGTCACGATGTCCAAACACGGCGGATCCCGAGGCTCTTCGAAACACCGGGCGCCAGCACCAACCAGACAGCTCATTCGGGGAAATGCGGGCTGTGACGGCTCCCAAAGCCTTCGTCTTTCTCCTGGTCGCGGGGTGGGAAGCGCCACCCTTCTAATGAGCCTCTAGTGGAGGGGCCGAGACCTTACCCCTTGCCCCTTTGCCAAGGCATTCCCTTCGTGATATTTATGAGGCTTGGGGCTGAACGCCAAGCGTCGGAGTTAACCCCTGAACGCGAAAGCCCCCAACCTCAATAGACATCCCAAAAGAGTGGAACATGCAGCCCAAAATGTCAACCGACGAATGGGTATATTGTACCGGTAGAACGGTAGGCGCTGGGGCTGTGCGAATCAATCTCCACTGCATGGAACCATTGATGCGGGGGATGCATTCCGATTTTTCGCCTCAGCCTCATGGCGGCAGTTCAAGTTGGAGAGATTTATTGAAATGGATAGATGGATGGATCCTTGGGACGGCAGTTGGACTTCATCAAAATGACATCGTCGCTCCTTCCTTTGCTTGTGGTTTTCGGCATTTTTACGTCGTTTGCGTCTGGTCTCTCGTTTCGACGCACGGCACATGACAGCGGCCACCACTTTGCTGTGCTCCGACTGGACCGCCGGAATAACCAGACGACGTCCAACACCACCCTCGCTGAACTGTACGCTTGCAAATTGACTCGGGAGTACGTCCTTCAGGCAGCCAAAGCCAACTGCAGCACCTACATCGAACCTCTGGAGCTCGTCGCGTCCTTTCCGCCATGGGAGCAATACGAAGCGGCCAGCAGCTTCGCCAACTGCACATACCATCAAATTGCTACGCGTTTTCCTGACATGCCCGATGGCGTACCCACCCTTGTGTTCCGCGGCGGAACTCTGGTCTTCACGCCACGACCCAACATGTCCGATGCCCGCAATTTTTTGCCCCCGCCGCCGATCAAGAGACCACTGGACCAGGACAAGGCCGCGCCGTTCCTCCCGGTACTTCGCATCCTCCGCACTGCAGTGACTGGTTAAGCAATTGCTGACAGTGAGACAGATACTCAACGATGCGACTTCGCCCTTTTTCCAACTACTTGCAAACGACACCCCCAGCGCATGCAGTACCAGTCTCAACTCGACCAATACCACGACTGCTACCCCCACCGCCAGCTCTGCCTTGTTCTCTGGAACCGGTTTTCTCCTGCAATCCATCGACATCGCGTAAGAATCCCTCAAGACACTTGCAACCCCCATCTACTAATCCCCTCTTCCAGCACGCATCAATACGCCCGATGCGCAATCCAACACCCCGAATCGATTCACGAGTGCACCATCTCGACCGTATCCAAGTTCCCCTCCCTTCCCGCCTCGCTCTTCATCTACTTCGGCGCCCCACAATGCGACTCGAAGCTATGGTCCTTCGTCGGCGTAGCCCTCTCCATCCTGCTCGACGTAGCCCATACAGCCGCGTTGTGGTTTTTCCGCGGGCCACCCGGCGCCCATGTCTCGTTCTCCTGGCTACAGTTTCTCATCCGCCTCGCGTCCGGCATCGGCGAGCCCGCGATTCAGGCTGTCCTGCTGCAGAACGCAAACTCGCATGGCCCTGAGTCGTCAGTGGGCTTCGTCGTTGCTGCCATGGAGTTTCTGCAGCCTACTGCCGCGCCTCTGCTAGCTGCTGCGGCGGGGTGGCTTTTTTCCAAAGGCCATGGATTCCAGGTGCTGGCGACGGACGCAATAACCACTCTCTTGGGGTGTGTCATGGTGCTGGGATTCACGTCGATGCGAATCTTGACGGTGGGGTTGTCGATGATTGAGGGGGGAGAAGTAGGGGCGGGATCGTTTCTGGTACCGATCGGGATGCTGTGCGCTGTCGGGCCGTGGGTGCTCACGTATCTGTTGTTCGGGGTGGTGGGTTTGCCCATGCAGCTGGGATTTTTTCTGGGGATGATTGAGCTGCTTTTGGGGTTGGAGACCTTTTATGGTTTCGGCATCTTCTTTTTCTGCCTTGGGGTGTTGGTGGTGGTTCTTGGGTTTCTGGCGGCTACGCCGCTGTTTGCCATCTGGGAGGCTGTCTGGGTTGCTGTCCAGAGGTGGCGGGAGTGGAAGGCTGCGCAAGACCACAGGGAATATGACAGGGTCATGGACGAGGAGAAGGCGCTGTTCCCGTTGGCCAGGTGGTTTCGGCGCAAGTTCCAGAATACGTCGCGCTTCAAGCGGGGGCTGGTCAAGTTTTTGTTTTGGCTGTTTATCGTGATGAGTCTGGTGTCCTTTGTCGGGAAGTGGATGTTTATGGTGAGTGTGTTGGGTTCTGCGGGTGATGCTTACTGTCCTAGCGGGTATAAGGAGGCTACATGGGGTGGTTTGGGTTTCAAGGCTGCGGTTTTGTCTTTTGGTGTGGTTCTGCAGTTTTTTGGGTTGACGGCTTGATTGGATGGCGGGTTGGACATAGTAGCTAACCTAGCTTATGAATATACCAATGTTCTCTGTCCAGGATAAGACATCATAATGCCTTGAGAGTTCCCCTCGAGGCAGTACATACATCCCCGTTCGGATCAGATTTTCACGGACAGCTAGGTGTGCTTTGAGCAACGTAATATGAGGCTTCCAGAACATCAGCACCACATTCATTGCTCCTCATTCGAGCCATGAGGGGAGAACGATAATATCGGAAATGTGATCTGTTCGCGTCGACATGTTGGTTTCTCGTGAGTGGTAATAAGGGCAGATCTTGACTGAGGCCACCGAGGTAAGAGGCCGAGACTGGTGTTTAGACGTTAACACAATCGTCAATAAAGGCAAACAAAAGACCTTGACCTTGCGAGTTGCCTTAGGAAGACCGTCATCGTCCGGGTTCTGTAGCCCCTTTTCAGGCCATCAGGTGTAAAAATCTCTGGTTTATCGTACCATTTCACCGCCCGTCTGAATCCATGAATACAGGAACCTGCCACATGACTTTATACATACCTCAGGACATCTGGAAGGGAGTTTGGGGGCTGGAGCTAAGGTCTCTGAGGTAGGGATATATATATAGCAGGCAGGTCTCCCTCTCAATAACCCCCTGTTCCCACCACTTACTTCGGCATCAATCAGTGGCCAGTATCTCTTCTGCTCCCAACATCTTCATCAAAACCTCCAACATCTTCATCAACATCTCCATCACCAAACAACATTCACCCGCCAACATGTCCTCTTCTGGCCACGGAGCTTCTGCTGCGTCTGCACGGTAACCTTTTGTGTAGTCTCTTTGTAGATGAACGAGATGTCGATCCTTAGTCGCTTCCCGTCACGGAGGAGATGGCTCCAGGCCATCAGCTAGTCCTCTACCACCTCCCAATTAATGTCTAGCTCGTTAAAGCGCTTGGCTAGATCTCGCTGCGATTGGTTAGTTACAGATACGATAACGTTCGTCTCGTCTGGCTCATAGCACTTGTTTCGCGGCATCTTTTTTGGCCAAGAGCTGCTCCAGCTTCGGCTTCAGAGTCTGGTCCCAAAACGCGCCCGGCCTAAGCGCGAGTTTCTGTTCTGTATCGTTTGTAAGCTTGCTGAGACACAGGGTGTCTTGGCTGTTGCGGCAGGGCTGCCAGTTCTCAGCGACACAGGGCAGAGCGAGTGCAAGGGCGAGGAAGACGGAGTCCCCTGAGTCCATTTCACCACCGACACACCCTGACGAATGATAGCACTGTCATGAGGAATCTCACCGAGTGCGCCTTATCAGCGTGCAGACTTGCCTCAAGCGCCTCGAGTCAACTCGCAGCATCGGCCGGTGTCCCAGGCTCTTGTCTCGGATCCGATTTCGGCGACTTTCTTACAATAGAGGTCGCGGCCCCCAAACCGGACGACCCACTTTCCGGACATTCCCCGCACACCACCAAGGGGGACAACAAATGCAGCATTCCTCGCATTTCCTAGTAATTTGTATACAAAAAAAAGATCCACAGCATCTCCTGAGCCCCCCCGAAGCCGATCCAACCCATAAATAATTTCTTCTTAAGCCTGTTCAACCGCTGGTATGGCTTCTTGTTGGGTCACCCTCCTCCAACGGGTAGGGGGTTCCCGAGCTTCTTCGGCCTATACGATATCTTCTATACTAGCAAACTTATCGTTAGGCGCCTCTCTAACCCTCTTTTATATGTAAGGCCTAACTGCCCGAAAATCCTCTTCCAAACGATTAATCTCAGCTTCCAAACCTACCCTCTCTACGTTAGCCAGATCCAAGGCTTTCCCAACCTTATTTAGTAAGTACTTAACCGTATAGCAACTAAATAATACCCTCCCTTTAAGGCCATTTACAACCTGACGAATATCTTAAACCTTCTTCGGGGTCTTCACAAGAGGTAGCCATGACTACTATAATACAGAACCTCAAAACGGAGAGTAAATACGCTGGCTACCGATCCCATTTCTTAGGACTACCGTTTTTCCCCCTAGGGTGGGGACCAGAAATGGGCCAGCGCTATCTAGCCCAAAACTTGTCCCTCGTCGCGTAAAGTTGACAATTTTGTGGTCTGGTGAGCTGGGGGTGAGTAATAGTGAGCCGAAGGTGAGCCGAGGGTGAAGCGAGCCTGATTTTAGGCTAACCATCTTCGGATGCGGCTCTTTTCTTTTTAGAGACCGACTACCTCTATAGTCTCCCCCCACGACTTTTTCTGTCCAAGTCCATATTAGTCGCAAATCCTGAGCTGGGGGCGAGCCACCTAAGGGCTGCCTAAGCCGAAATTGCCCCGGCTATACTTGCTGTGGCCATAAATGGGGTGGTGTTTCCAACCCCACTTGCCCACTAAATAACATTTCTCTACTTGGTGGGATAGTTAGACGTTCTTATGAACCGTCTTAAACGCCTCCATATAACCCGGCAACGCATATCGTAGAATCCCCACGGCCTATTGGTCTTTGCAGCAGAGGCCTCTGTAACATACGAGAATGGGCTGGGCAGAATTCGATAGCCAGGGACAAACTCGACAATGACCTACGCCTTCGAAAACACTACCTAGAAAACCGCTAGAGAGCAGCTAACAATCTTTCGGGTGTTAGAGTGTAGTATATAAGTTTACAACTCAGAGTAGGGCTAGGCTTGACACGGAGGGTTGACGAGGCCTTGACGGGGAAGTCCCATATCCAATAAAAGCTGAAGTTAGCAACACCATAATTTGACCCATGGGGAGAGTAAGGCACCGTTAGCCAAGCCACAAGAGCAAGGCCTTCCAGGTTCGCATAATCTAAATAACACCTTTTAAGGCAAATGTACTAGTAAGTTTCCACGCGCCTTAACGGTAAAAGAAGCGCTACTAGCCACTTCACTATACCTATCCCAAGAGACCCTTCCATCTAGATCCCTCTACTTTTTGGGAGAAGTTGCCTCTCTAAAAAAAGGGAGAGTAAAATTAAGCAGAACAAACCTATGCCGGACTCCCGCTCGAGAAAAGGCTCAAGTACTACCTCTAAAGTCCTTAGATAGCACTGCTCATTGCTTTTCCGTCCCGTAGCTCTAACCTCCCTATACCCGAAGCTTTTCGAGATCTTTAAACCACGCTTCCTTATACTAGAACGAAGTCTTTTAGGGCCTAGTAAGTTTAAAAACCTAACGAGATATATTAGTTCTGGCTCGAGATATCCTAGTAGGCTGGGATGGCTTTACGACCAGGAGAAGGGTAATACGTACCATGTTATACCAACCACCACCTCCGAACTAGGCGCTACTTGGTCCCTTGTTCTTGAAACCGAAACGCTTGTAGTAGGTAATAAGATGCTAGAATGTTATATTAACGGCGAGAGGAAAGGTGTCTCTCTCTCTTCGGCGGGGGGGGGGCTTACTTCCTAGTAGAGTAACGAGATACGGTCGGCCAGGCCTAAGTCGTTTATTTGCTATAGGTAGGCCTTGACGATCATCTTGCCGACGCCGTAGCCCTGTAGCTTGGGAGCAACGGCTAGCGAGTGAATGGCGATGGTACGCCCGCCCTCCTGGTGGCCGACGTCGGCCGGCTTGCTACGGGTGCGCTAGTCGGCCGGGAAGCTTATGTCGTCGTCCGAGATGGTCTCGCCCCTGTAGCGAGTGGCGACGATGTGCGCTAGTAGGACGCTGACGGTACCGTCGGTATGGTCCGTCTCGACTGGCTGAGCCGTACTTAGCGTCTCGATCTCCCAGCCCTTGGCCTGGCCGGGGACGACGGTACAGAATACGCCCAGGTAGAGCTCGGGGTACGTGGTTAGGCGGTATGCTAGCTGTCGGTGCCGGCGTTAGTAGGTCGCGATCTAATAAGGGGAGACTGGGGTAGTGGTGAGGTGGGTCTGATGGGGCCTACCTTTTCTCTCAACGCGCGGTACTCGGGCTCCTTAAAGGCCGCATTCTCGAGGGCTACGACCGACTCCCAGTCCGATATGGTAAGCATCGTCGTGTTGGGTAGGAAGGTGTACGGTAACGATTTCTGGAGGCGCGATTTTACGCTGCTCTTTACCGCGAGCTTCTTTTTGTTAAGCGCATTACCGACCTCTCTTCGGTTCTTACCTAGAGTCGCGACGAACACGACCACATTACGAACACTTACGAGAGTCTCTCCAAGGCAGATAGCGAGCTCCGCCTACGTCTCCTAGGCAGCAGTAACGATAGTAGCGGCAGCAAGGTTTCGGGTCAGGGTATCGAGGTTACCATCAAGTACAGCGAGA
>Ga0247760_1003495_pt1 | contig 10083 bp, 10 predicted proteins | sample UWRJL171409R4_FD_179936 | JGI IMG/M metagenome (GOLD analysis project Ga0247760, IMG submission 179936) | Plant litter microbial communities from Arlington Agricultural Research Station in Wisconsin, United States - UWRJ-L171-409R-4 | ecosystem: Environmental > Terrestrial > Plant litter >...
AGGCCATGGACAGAGTCACAGTCCTCGTCATGGTGAATGGTGATAGACGCAAATGATACTTAAAAAAAAAAAAAAACGAGGTTGGCTAGCTTTAGATGTCATGGGAATGGCAAAGGAATGGCCACGTGCAGATGCTCAGGCATGTATGTGCCTGACTTCCACACGTATCTCAAGCCAGCGAGTGCATCCCTCACTTCACAGGCTCTTGGAGATACTACATGATCACCGCCTCACCAGCGATTACAAAGTCAAAATATACACTTGAGACCGCGGGCAGCTAGAGAGGCCCGTGAAAGCCACCACCTCCGTAGCTGTGAACAAGGTATTGTGTACCAATCATCTCGCTGAGAATATTCAACGCCCAAGATTATCCTGGAGTTCACAAGCGTTGTAAGCAGGCCAAATAGGTTAGCCATTATCAAATGCATAGTCGCAGAGCAGTCCAGGAGTGAGATAAATGAGTTGCATCTTGATATGAAAGTACAATAGGTAGTCTAACAACCAAGCCGTCCCATCCAGAAAACACACCGAGGTAAATCAAAGCCCTCAGGCAGGTACGTGCCATAGTCCCAAAACAATTCACTCCCCAGGCCCGTCCAAAGTTCGCCTACGCCTACGGAAACCCCGCCCAATTCCCCTCTATCCAAGGTACCCAGTCCGCCCCTCCTCGGGATATCTGTTCCCTCTTTCCTCCTCTTTAGTAACGCTCGGCCATCGTCACCGCACGGGTGACAATGACGGCAATGACGACGGCCCATACTGCCAGCCCCATCCAGGCAGCGGTGTTGATGCGCCACCGCTGACCCGGGTTGAAGCTCTGGTAGCCTCCACCGGTCCGCCATGCGACGATCGGGTCAAAGCCCCTCAATCGGATTAGCAGGGAAAAGGGCGGTAGTAGGAGCACCACCACTGCCATAGCCCAAGCGAGACACTCGCGTTCCCGAGCAACCTAGGCTAGGAATGTTTGGTCGCTTGGGCTCCCGAACGCCACCAAAGGAAGAGTTGGTGGCTGGGGGGGCCCTGCGTGTTGAAAGAGTCCCCCGAGATTTTGCATTTCGACCTCTTCTTCCCGCTTGCGCCATGGAGCAGCCAGACGGGCCGTCGAGGCCGATGGCCCCATTACTATAGGGTCCACCGTAAGTTGCCGCCCTGGCTGATAAGTACGTGAGGGTTGAAAGTTCCCCGAGGTCACCCCCGACTTGAGCCCAACGGCGGCTTCCTGAAGGTGACGGCGGCGCTCTTGTCTCTCGAGACACGCCAACGTCTCCAGACGATGTTTTTTCTGTTGGCGTCGCGCGGCTTCCTCAAGGCTGACGAGGGAGATGTCGAGCGGCAGCTCAGTCTCGTCATCAACACCAGCACCCGCACCAGTAAGGGCCGGACTAGTGAAGACGGCCGGGGGCGTCACGACCTCAACAATATGGGCTGATCCTCGCCTGGTGATGGCCGTGCCGTCGTCGTTGTCGTAGCTAAAGAGGGGCTCAGCTCCGACCACCGTATTGAAGTATGCATCCGCCATGAGACCATACCTCGAGCCACGGATAGTGGGCCAGGGTGATGATCCCATATGGGTGCCCGGTTGTCTGTCGGCGGCAAGCGTGTCATTGGCTGGAGTGTCGTTAGGAGAGGCAACCCGTCCCCCCAGGGGGGGGCGGCGCCTTGCCATGTTGGTGTTGGCGGGCGCCGTCGCGGTGGTGAGGATTGGGTCAAGGGAACCCCGACCTTGCTCCTCCTCTCGTCCCTCGGTAAGGGCTTCTGGAGGAAGGCCCCAATGGCGGTCGAACTGGGCGCAGCGGCTCAGGGGAGCGGCAATCTGCTGGTGAGGAGGAAATTGAAACCTCGTGAGCGGGAGGCGAGCGGCCGAGGAACCCTTATCCGGTGTGCTGGTGCTGGTCAATGGCGACGACCCAAGGAAGTGCGGGCGACGGGGTGGACTGGCCATCTCTGGTTCCCTCCGTTCGTCCAGCGGGATTTGGTCGAACGGGCCGTCTTCCTCGTTGACGATCGATGCGCTGGCCAGGCGCCTTCGGTGACCTCTGGGTGCTGCCGGAAAGCCACCCAAGGTGGGACGGTGGTCAATGTCCACAACTACAACCCTGGTTGTGGTTGTCGCCGTCGCCGTAGTCGCCGTCGTCGCCGTTGTCGCCGTTGTCGTCGTCACCGTCGGGTCAGTGAAGAGCCTCCCCGAGCTCTGAGGGTGCCCGTTCACCCGGTGGATGCGTGGGTGAGGGGCGAAGTTTGGCCGACTGGTGTTGCGGAGGCTTCTTGGGAAGAATCTCCGTCCGTCACCTTGACTGGCACCAGTCACCGTGCCTCTTTGCTCGAGGAGACCGCCGGCTCGACTAGACGCAGCAACGGAGAAACCATCTCCAGGGAGGTCAGAGAGGGCAGGGGGAAGGACGCCTCCAGTCTGACTTCCGCTGGTAACAGTCGCCCAGTTCTCTCTATCACCGCTACTCAGGACAAGGCGACCACCGCCCACTCCCGTCTGACCAATCCGGAATGGATTGGTGCTTGCCGGATTCGAACCAACAGCCCGAAGAGACACCGGGAACCCCGGAAAAATGAAGCCAGCTGGCAGGTACACGGCGTTTGCTGCCACCCCATCGCTGGGATCAGACCTTTTAGGAAGGACTTCGCTAGCTTGGCTCTCTCCAGACTGCTCTTGTTGGGGGAGGCGACCCGCAAGACTCTCCAAGTTGAAGGGATTCGATTTGGTCCTCGAGGAGGAGCCATCCGCCGCCTCGGCAACCGCACTGCCCAGACCCAGAAGAGTCCTGAAACCAGAGACGAAAGCGGGCGACATAGGCCCCGTACCGAGGTCAGGAGTGCAGTTGGTGGCCACAGCCTCGGGGTGAGCCGGAGAACGAGTAGATTCAGCCGATTGACTGCTCTCCATCCCTGCCAGAATCTCTGGTCAGCAATCAAAAATCAAACTGGACTCAACAGTAGACATCTGGGTATGGCTGTTGGGAAGATTTGTCTGCCAGACCATGACCTCAGAACTCGGTCTTCTCATCCAAGTTGGGGTCGAAGCTCCAAAGCGCTGGACGGAATGCCGACTCAAGCTGGCAAGGGGTCTAGGGGATCGCCGAGGCAAGGCTGGCTTACTTGTTGGTTGCTCTTTTTGGGGGGAAAAATTCTGCCCAGAGAGGCTGTCAGCACTGTTTCTCAAGGGAAAAAAAACTGTTTCGCAGATTGATTTCCGAGGAGATTGAGCCTGTGTTATTTCTGAGAATTGCCTCTCGACGGAGCAGTATCGACTGAAGCAATACCCCTTTATGCTCGTGCATGGAAGATTCCCAGTGACTGGTTCATAAGCAAGAGTGAAATGGAGAGCATAAGAAAAAAGGCGAAGCATAAAAAGCCATCATCCGATCAGCTAGAGAATCCGACGAAAATTGTGCCTTTGAACACAAAGATATGCCCAGCAACTAGGTAGCTTATGGCTAGCGAAGATATTCCAATGTCTTTCTGACCATTCACAACTTTTCAGGGACAGAAATTCTTGGTGTTTTGTGTCAATGTGCTTTGGGGAGGAAGACGAGATGAAGGAGATGCACTCAAAGCTGTAATTTACCATCTTGATCAAACATGACCTTGATGACGAGCCGGGCAGTGCCTACACAAGAAGCGAAGTTGATAGCTAGAGGCTGAGAACCTATCGCCACCGTGATAGGTCTTGTGATCGATCCTGGGTTTTTGTCGGTCGGACCAGGATGATTCAAATCAGTGTGGGGCGGCGGTTGTGCGGGAGGAGGTGCGTGGTGGTGAACATGGGAATGGAGAGGATGATGATACTTACGAAGACTTCTTCGCTTTTTTGGTGCTTCGGCTAAGCTGACGCAATTGCTTGTGGCGGGAAGGAGAGGTTGTCACGATACGAGGTGGTATCGTGTTCGTGGCTGTGGAAAAAAAGAATGCAGGGAAGAGAGGAGGAGAACGAGAGAAAGTTATATACCCCCAGAAACGGTAGGTAGCTTTGGAAAGAGAGCTAACGCGCTCTAGCGAGATCCGTTAGTGGAGTGCCTGAAAAGGCAGGTGATGAACGAGTGTTTTGGTTTTGGAAGGAAGGAACCCGTCTAGAAGTCAGGGCCAGCCCTAGGACAGGACCAGGACGGGTTGCCATTTGCACACCATATTTGATGCAATCAGTAGAGATTTTGTTATTGACACTTTATTTGATTTGACTTCTTGTTGATATCTACTCTGTGCTTCATTAACCAAACCCGCACTCTGAACGTGATGCTGATTTCTGGCTAGTTCAGGCTCGCGCGAAGACTGGATGACCGGAAATCATGCTCTCAGCACCATACCATCCGTTCCGCGTTGAGTGGGTCACTACTAGAATCCCTGGCAATTCAATTTGATGCTGGCCCAAAAGCAGGAGCATTCAGGAAAAAGGCTGGATTGAATGAACTGATTGACCACGAACCAGAACCGAAATACACCTATCTTAAACCCGGTAAGTCCAATGTCACTGAACCCATTCCTAACGTACTGAGTTTTACAGCAATCCTCGGCGCCGCGATGGAGCGACCCCTGAATTTCGGGACTCGCCAAGACATTGAAAGTAAACGAAGACCAAGGGGCACAATGGCGGTGATCAAATCACCATGGCGATGGGCCCCCCCCCCTCGAAAAATAAGAGATCGAACACAAAAGAGGAGGAAGGGGACACAGTACTACAATGCAAAGTACAGTATTGTATGTAACTGATCAGAAAACAATATATTCTTGACTCAAACCGGAGAGTGAGGACCACGGTAATGGAGACTTTTATATGCAAAATAACGTGTGATTAGGGAATCCAGTCGTCTGCGTGATGCGGTATTGCACCATCCCACAATGGAAGAACTGATGTTCGCCTTTCTTCGCACAGATTAGGTAATTGCTCATATGCAATGGTAACTTGAACTATAACATTGATCATTGGATCAACATATCCCCAAGAATCTAGGTCTCACGCAGCAGAGAAAGAGAAATTGGAAGTGTAGATTCAAACAAATTAGTCCCTCGCGTTTGTGATTGAAAACCAGTCGTTTTTTGTAGCCACTCCCATCCTGTTCGGGCGACGCCTGTTGCAGCGTCGTCAAATGAGGCTCAACCTCCATCCTTACATGATCAGCCCTGCCAGTAGTGTATTGCCAAACCCTCTTGGGATGTGCGCTTGCCCCTTATCGATACAGACTTGGTGGCCGGCATGGTGGGGCTGTCCCTAATCACTCAGCCTCTGTGGGCAATCTCGAACCTTCCACTGCAAAGCTGCAAGTGTCCAAATCCGAGCAGATTGTTCGCCCGGTTCTTAGAGCATAGGTACCCGGTCTAATCTTTAAATCCTGGATTTTTATCACCAAAAATGCGATTTCAACATATAAAACCTGACATATAGATAAAAAGCCAATGCGCATCTGCTAGAGTTCGAAATCTCTGGGAAAACCTGCGTTTTGTGGTGGTAAAATGCTGAAGTTTGAGAATGCCAAGCCTTGGCGGTACCGCGCGAACAATCGTTCAGGGGTTGGATTGTAAGCTTCCAAAGGGGAGATCTCCCTCTAGAGCTACAAATTGCCAACTATTTTAGACCTCATATAGCATAGTTATTCTCGCAAAAACAAACCGAATCCGATCAAATGCACATCTCGCGGTGATCTACTCTTCGTGGAGGCTCTGGATAACGCTCAGCTCCCTTCGCTTCTGGACTTCGTGTCTGCCGACACAGGATAAAATTATGGCTACTCTGACGAGTCTTCCAGGGGAACTCCTTCTCCATGTTCTCGGCCGTGAGTGAGGTCCCAAACGGCCCCGAACTGTTTCGATTAACACGAAGCCTGCTTCCCAAACAGTGCTCGAGCCCCCAGACCTAGCTAGCGTCCAACTCGTGTCCCGAGCCTTTCGCATCCTCGCCCGGGATAATGGTCTCTGGCGCCAGCGATGCCTGCAAGAGTCTAGCTACCTAAAGAACCTGAACCACCGTCGCAGGCTCGGGACCAGTCTTCAACCCAAGCCCAATGCCCCGATTCATTACGAGCATACAATTGACATTACGCATCAATGGGCGCACAGTGATGTTTCGTCTGAGAAAGTAGCGAACCTGGACGCGGGAGATGCAATCACAGACAACGATCGTGAACGGGCAAGGATCATGGCCAACTGGGATCCTTGCTTTCCGTCGGAGCCTGTTAATTGGTACGACGAGTATCTTCTGCGCCATGGACCTGTTGTGGTAAACTGGATGCAGCTGCCCCGCGCCGCCTACTTGTCTACCGGACACTTCGCGGAAGCCAGGGGGGTCGCTCTATACCGCCCTGACATCTCACGCCTGGATGATTTCCGCCGAGAGACCCTCATGGCTGTCTCGCCCCTGAATGACGGCAGTGTGTGTCTCTGGGATGTCAACGGCACAAAAACGGGGAAGAGGGGATCAATTGTGGCTCAGAGCCGTCCTGGCATACTTTTCATCGACGGCCCCGACGCCGACAACAAGAGGCGATCCAAACGTATTGATTCGGGCGTCACGGAAAGCGTCAGCGTTGATAGCCTGTATCACCGGGCCTTCTTCGCAGTTCAAGGCCGTAAGTGCACCTCCTCATAGGGTTTCGGACACTCAGTGCTTGCTACTTGCTGATTGGTTAACTAATGTTGCTCGCAGATCTTAGAGTGGTGGACCTGCAGACGTTTTCAGTTGTTGATACCGAATCATTTCCCTGGTCTATTACAGCCTTATCCGCTGCCGACCCGACCGTCCCTCTGACGGTGGGAACAAGCCACGGGATTCACCTTCACGACTACCGGTCTCGGGCACTACTTCGAGATGACGGCCCTGGGGCGATAGACAACTTTGATCGCATGGGAGCCAACGAGTTCTACCAGCGCAGTTTACGGCATCTCTTTGACAACGAGCCGCTTCCTCCCTACGCCCCTCTCCCGCAGCCGGGGCCTCTGAGCATTCTTCATCTCCAGCGTCCGGGTCAGCTGACCGAGCTGTCAGATGACATCTATGTGGCCGGTCGCTTCTCCAGCATCCTCCACTACGACCGTCGGAAATTCCCATCAATCAAGGGCTCGATGCACTCAGGGGCCAGTCTCTGCAGCATGACGTCGCTCCCATACCCTTTCTCGACACTAGCCAGCGACCTCCGACTAGGTGGGCGACTTTCGGTGGAACAAGCCGAGACCTCCAAGATCTTGGCTGGAGGGCGGACCCTTGTTGCCTGTGGTGAGTATAACACCAAGGGATCGTTGGAGATCTATGGCCTGTCGCCTGATATCAAGGCAGACCCAGACAAGCCTGGAGGGCTGCAGACCTCCGCCTTCAAGAACCGGCAGACGTCGTCGTCGTCTAAACTGCTCTCTGTCGTGAACCACGGCAAAAGTTTTGCTCTCTCTGATGGATCCGGCAACATTAAGTGGTTTGAGAGAGACGGTTCCACTGAAATTCGTACCTGTAAGATAGGCCACAGCGAACAATCTGAGGATCACTCCATCTTCGCATCGATGCCGGGCTCGGATGACATTGCGCGAAAGTTGCTTCCAACACGCCTAGATGACCAGACAGGCAGTGGGAGTGCATCCGGTTGGCAACCAGTCAACGAAAACGACTTATTGTTCTGGACAGGCGAAAAACTAGGCTTGCTAACCATCTCCACCCGGGATGGTTTCACGCCTCAGGACTTTGAAGAGGAGGCGCCCCTCAGCGAGAAAGAACTTGCAAGGGCGAATGAAGAAAGGGCCTACAGTGAGAGGATGCGTCGGACGCTCGAGAGGCAGGCTGATGATGTCCGCTTCGTCCGGAATTTGGGGATTGGGAGTGGCATGCGGGAGTCATAATGGGCATTGACAACGCCCGGTGTCGCTGGCTATGAGTGACTCCAGGCGACAATGTCTGAACCTGTTTCTTGTGCACTCCTGGGTCTTGGGCGCGGCCGCCTGCCGACATGCCCGGTATGGAATGCAGGAAAATACCTCGAGGCCAACAACGGATGTTTGAACAACAGTCAGCTCAATATTTATAGACGACAACATCTTTATTCTGCTTGAAAAAAGGTCGTTTTTGCGACGCAGAGTATTGTGTCGTTGCGGGGCCAGGAATTGCGAAGAATCTCTGCGAAGCTGATGAGGTGTTCATACATTTAGGCACCTAATCGAGCTGTACTGCTTTGAATGGGCCAAAGTATTCGTACGTGGCCATGTGGCATTCTCCCGGATTAGGTAGTAGAACCAAGTTCGCAGCGCCTCTAGAATCAGTCTCTTGACACAATGTCCGCCCCAGCGAAAAGAGGCCGGATGATGGGCTCTGGCCAGGAAAAAAATAAAATAAAATGAGGCGGCCAATTGATGGCGGTGAATGTGCCTGCAGACCAATCATCAGCCATTTGGAGTTGCTGCCTCGAAAATTGCGTCTTCAATCCCCAATGGCCCCGAAACCCGCCTGATCGAGCGCGAAACCGACATCACGTCTTGGATTCTGGAGCCTCCGGTTACGAGAGATCACTGGAAAGGGGCAAGAGCTGTCGCCAAAAGGCAGTATCGATCCAGAAGACAGTATAAGTGTCCATCAGGGGATAGAGGAGTCCGGTCCGTGACCTGCGGAACCTGGAGGGGGCGCTAAGTAGTTAGCGGCAGCCAGCTTCTCGCCAGTCACAGGGTGCTCGGCGTTCTCCCGTCAGCACAGCGTCCTCAAGAACGAAAGCTTCGGAGACGGTCAGGGCAAAAATAGGACGACCCGTGGCACTACTGCAGATGGTGCATATGCGAGCGGATTGCATTTGACGTCGCTTTTTTGGACAGCACACAGGTGCAAAGACACAGATCGGCAATCTAACGCAGAATGGAACCTGTGAATCTGAACGGACAGAGCAGCCGTGTCTCGCATTGGGCTTGAGCGACAGAACAAGGGCCACTAGAGGCAAAACACGCTGGCCAACAGATGGAACCATCAATCCATGACCAAGGAGCACAGCGAGGCGGAAGCGGCCTGTTAGTTATTGGCAAGTCAGCGTGTGACATTCCTCTGCACATGCCGGAAGGGCCGTGGAATGATGCTGTCACTGCTGTTCTGGCCGGCTTGCGAAGGCCCTCCGGCTCCTCCCCTTCACAACTTCCGCCACCGCAATTCTACTTTTGAACTAAATGCGATCCCTCCAATTTTTTCTTGTTACCTGGTGCCACACTTATTTTTCACACTACAGATCAAGACGGTAGTCTATACACACAATTCGCACACATCTTTCCAAACACATCACGCGACGCCCGGCGCCGAGCATGTCCGATGGCTCCACCGTTTGCTGGCGGGGACGAACTCCCGCCGATCCGTCATTCTCCCGGACACCACCCGTTTGCCCTCAAACGGCGCACTGTCGAGATCGAAGACGATGTTTACCTACCCAAGAGACTGCGACCCATGTATATTGGCCCCTATGCGCCTTACGAGGAAGTTGCGTTCCGGGCAGCGGACGCGCACCCGTTTGCTCCCCATCCACAATTCTCGGATGAACACCAGCAACCCCACCGCCGCCAGTCTCCGCACCGCCATGCACACTACTATCACCAGCGCCAGCGCCCCCTCCAGTCCCACTCGTACTCCCACTCCCCGTCCCGGTCCCCGCACCGGCACCAATCTCCGGACACTGCATCCTGCACCATGGAAAGGACGGCCTCGGGACTCTCAATTCGGTCCGAGCCCACTGAAGGGAACGCCTGGACGGAGCTCTTGGAGGATGAGGAAGCCGAACAGCGTGTCCGGGATCACATGGCCAATTTCCGCCGCCGGTTTCCTGATTCTAAACACGAGCGCATTCTCCGGAGTATCATCAACCCTCGGTCCAATGCCGAGTACCCCCTTGACAACGATTCTCTGGAGAGCATCTTCTCCGCCGCAAACGAAATGTTCTTCAATGGCCGGCTGAGCAAGCGCGTCATGTGGGACTGGTCGCATGAGTCGAGCACTCGCTACGACAGCCAGGTCATTGGCACGACGGCTCTGCGCCGCGCCAGTAATCGTGGCTTCGAGACACTGATTGTCTTGTCGTCGCCCATTCTTCGGGATGCCAAGTACAGTCGACGTCTACTCATCTCGACTTTTCT
>Ga0247760_1003496_pt1 | contig 10079 bp, 6 predicted proteins | sample UWRJL171409R4_FD_179936 | JGI IMG/M metagenome (GOLD analysis project Ga0247760, IMG submission 179936) | Plant litter microbial communities from Arlington Agricultural Research Station in Wisconsin, United States - UWRJ-L171-409R-4 | ecosystem: Environmental > Terrestrial > Plant litter >...
GTGGGGGGGGTGTGGGGTGGGTGGGTTATTTTGTTTTGTTTTGTGCGCCATTCGTACTGTTTTCAGGCCCTGGGTACTTGATTTGGCTGACGGCTCGACAGAACAATTCTGCAGCGAAGCGGCATTGGACCAGCGTCTTTCATCAAAGCCGCAGGTATCCCAAGTGTCCTCGACCTCCCTGGCGTTGGATCCAATCCCCAGGATCATTCCGGCCCTCCGGTATCATGGAACTGTAAGCCGCCAGAACGTGGAATGTGAATGCCGAACTAACAGCAACTTCCCAGATACAAAACCCGGCAATTTCACTCCCATGCCCTCCGATATGCTCAACCCCGCCTTCTAAGCTAATGCCACCACTGGATTCAACCAGGTACCAGCCGCGGGGCCATACACACTAGCGGGAGGGAACAGCGCAATCTTTGTCCCGCTTCCAAAGGCAGCGGCCAACTACAAGGCGATTGTCAAGAAGATACGCAAGATGGTCGCAGATGGGTCGGCCGCCTCGTATTTGCCCGCCGGTTCCGACTACCGGTCCAACCCAAATATGGTCAGGGGATACACCAGTCAGCTCCTCGCTCTGGCCGACTTGCTCGAAAACCCAAACGCTCCCAGCCTCGAGACGCCCTGGGCAACCGGGACAACCGCATGGTCGTTTCTGCTCCACCCCCTCAGCCGCGGAACGGTAAGGCTGAACCTCACAGATTCACTAGGGCAGCCGCTGCTTGATTACAGAACCGGTTCGAACCCTGTCGACTTTGATCTTCATTTGGCCCACGTTCGATTCCTCCGATCGCTGGTCGGTACCCCCACAATGCAACACTATGGAGCGGTCGAGGTGGCGCCGGGACCGACGGTACCGAACGACAACGACGCCACCCTCATCGACTATGTCAAGGATCAGATTGTGCTCTCTTTCATGCATCCTTGCTGCACCGCAGCGATGATGCCAAAGTCCAAGGGTGGAGTGGTTGGTCCCGACTTGAAGGTCCATGGGGCCCGTGGGCTCCGAGTGGTTGACATGAGCATCATGCCCCTGCTACCCAGCGCACATCTCAGCGCGACCGCGTATGCTGTTAGAGAGAAGGTAAGACGATGAAGCCTACACGCGCACAAAATGGAAGCGGCTAACATCAGCACAGGCGGCGCAAATCATCATCGAGGAATGGTCCAGGCCAGGTATCTAGAGTGTTTTTGTTAGTTCGAAATACGATGATTGGGTCTGAAATAACTTCTAGAGCCCGGTTCGGGGCCCTGACCTGATTATGGTCCATAAGAAGAGAAGGCTAATGTGTCAACATGTATTTATTTTGTAGTTAGGATTGGAGAAACCGGGCGGAGCCAACCCAGTATTCGCTGCTCTAGCCCGGATGCTGCCTACACAGCCCGTATTCTCGCCTGCTCCCGGCTAAATCTGCCCTTTGAAGAACGGCAAATGCTGGTCCCGTATTCATTAGTCAATCAAATTGGGATCGACCACTGAACAGTTCACTGTTTCGACATGCATCCAGCTGCAACACACCCTCAACACCTCCTATTAGAAAACACGGCACTTGGAAATAGATGGATATTGTCTCTATATTGGTTGTGTGTGGTTGTGCATAATGGCTGGAAGACTCGCTATGATGTAACAACTTGTGACGAAGTACCACATGGAAGGGCTTTCAAATGTAGACAGGAATAAGCTCACGAAGTTATTTCCTAGCTCGGAGTTCTCCATGTAGCCAAGTCATTTGGAACAATGAAGGAAAAGGACTTTTTTATTGCACTAGCGAACTCAAAGGTTTCAACCGCGGTAAAGACTGGGATAAACCTGCCTAGACCACACGACCCCAATCCATCGCCACCGAGAAGAACAGGTTCGCAAAGCTGGAATCACAATTAAATCGATTCCCAGCTTAGCACACGTAGCTGATGCCGCAAGCGCGCTGCAACATGGTTAGTATCTGCGGAAAACTCGGTAGAGGAAGAGACGGTACTTACACACCAGTAGCCGCAGTCTCCGGAGCAGCACTGAATAATAAGCAGTTAGTGATGTGGCAAACACCGATCTCGAATTTTCAGAAGCGAGCTTACGCCAAAGGACTGGCAAGAAGCCGGAAGACAGGCTTGGGGAGCAAGAGCATCGGGGCCCTTGTCCGCCTCGGGGGCGGGGGCAGCCATGGCGATGCCGGCGGCGAGGGCGGTCAGGATGGTGGAAAACTTCATTTTGATGATTTTTGGAAGTGTCTCGAGCTGTGCTGACTCTGCTGTTTGTGCGGGTTGAGGATTCTGGTTCATGGCAGAAGGCTGGGTCTTCCGGTCCTCTTTATAGATGAGATCTCTGGTGGTCGATCGCCTCGACCTCTAACGGTGATTTCCCTCCCATTCAACCTTCTGGCCTACCTCTGTTCACAGCTCACAATGAGATCCTATCTGCGCAAAGTCTCGGTAAGCCTAAGACGGGACAAACGTTAGACCGAAGAGAGTGCTTGTGTCCATCTTCAATTGAGCAAAACATCTATATCTTACGCGTTCTCGTCTTGATCGCCCCGCCCCGGAAAGTGGTTTCCTCAACCGCGGCGGGCAAGGAGCGACATTGACGATGCAACGTGCATGTTTTTCTCATCGTCTCCACTGAAGGTCCCGTCTTCACAAATAGTAGGGCATGCTAGAGCTAGGGTAATTGTAGAGGATACATGAGTTGTGTTGTGAGGAAGCCGTCAATGGCAACATCTCGAGGTTGCATTGCACAATATCCTGTGTCAATTCACCTCTGTATCTCTTCCATCGCCTAGCCATAAGCAATCTTCTCAGTGTAACAACAACTACCTACAATTCGTCCGACTCGTAGCTCGCCCAGGTCAGCAATCTCTGGTGTGCAACAAGCATCGTCATATCTGCAGGGCCTCTTCCGTGGATGCCGCGCCTGCAGGCGGCGGAAGCGGCAGTTGATCGGCGCACCTCAGCCACTTCATTTGGAGATCTCATCTATACTGCGCTACCACCATCGTCCCTTCAGGGCACTTCCGCGGCACATCAGCATCCATGCAAAGGATATATAGAAATGACGGCCTAAGCCGTTGGAATTGGACAGGAAGATATCCGATGCTCCACGTCATTGAACTAGACCGGGTCGACTTCGACGAATCCAGGTCCTTCATAATCCGGTCCGGGTTCCCAGTCCGGCCCGATGCCCCCCCTCCAATCCCCGCCCACCATCCCCACTTAGTTTTAGGGATACAAAGACAGAGTATCTTGGCCTGTTGTTTTACACCAAAGTTGCCCTCACCAAACCCCAGCCACCCACATCACCCCTGCCCACCTTACTCAGGCGCTACTCAGGCGCTGCACAGGAAATAACCAGACAAATCGCCAAACATGGTTTAGATGAGTAGGCAGTACTCTGTAGTTCAAATGACAACTTTTCACGATGTCCCAGTTATGGTACACAGGTTGCCCAAAACTAGGACTACTCCCCCACCCACCCTCTTTTTGCTCCTCTTCCCTTCCCCCCAAAGTTACATAAAACCCAGTTTATGTCCCCTATTAGGTCTCCATTCCCGTCTCCCTCAGCGACGGCATTCCATCTGTTCCCCAAGCTTCTAGCCGAGCTCCGACGAAAGATCTACCTGGATGCGACCCCACCCCGATTCGTCGAGGTTCAGGAAAAACAGCTCTAACAGTCGTACGGGCATTCGCCGCCGAACAGCCGTGCGAGCCGTGAGTCCATCCCGCCCTTGCTTCACACCTGCTTCGATTCCCGCCAGACCCTAATTGACCACAGATACGAGCTAGCATTCGAAACTTGCTACCATGGGGCATTCTGAACTCGCTACCATGAAGGCGGGGGCCACACGTGGTTGTGCTTCGATCGCGACGTGCTGTACTTGAGGAATGCGCAAACAGCAAATCTCGTTGCTGCGCGTGACCTGCATCGCGCCAAGCGACTTGCCCTTGACGATGTCATAGTCATGAATATCAGCATAACTAACCCCTACCTAACGACTTCGATGGCAGATATAAAGTATGCCATAAACTCCTGCCCCAACTTAGAAGACCTGTTCCTAGTGTAGGAGCGCATCAACCGCCGCAGAACGCTCCCCTACTTGACAAACAGAGTGTTCGGAGGACGCCGCGGGATCCAGCCAGATCCGACTGTGGAGATGTGGGAATGGATGGAATGCGACGAGGCCGACATCATGCGCCTCGTTCTCGTCGGGAGGCCGTCGGTCTTGGAGGAGGTGCGCAAATTCAGGGAAAGGCATCACAAGCTGATCCGGTATATCCCCTTCGATGCTCAAATCCTTCTCGAGGCACCGGGTTTGGACCCATCAAGCCCAAGCCGGATAACCTGTGTGCGGAGGGTAGCTTGCAGAGGTAGCAAGAGGAGGCCGAGGAATGGCCGGAGGGAAGGATAGCTGCCGAGGTGGAGGAGGAAGTCGAGAAGCGACAGTTGGATGAGTACAAACGGCATTTGTCAGACCACCAAGATTACTTGGAGGAAATAGGCAAGAAGTACTACTGGGGGGAGCAACGCCGGCAGGAACAAGTGGCGGAAATCCTGTACCAGTTCGCTGTGGAAGAAGCGAAGAGGAATGCTGAGAGTGGATACCCAGACAGTTATTGGGAGCATTATTAGGTGGCAATCACTGTTATAAATGTCATACAGGAAGAATGCTTCTGCGAAAAGAACATTAGAAAAACTGGGAAAAAAAGAAAAAAAGAAAAAAAGAAAGGCTGAAGTCTTGGTCTGCTGTAATTCTGGTGAATTTGATTTCCAACTCTAATTCCTCAGGGGGCTTCGTCGTGATTCTTGTTGCAATCAACGCAAATTGGCTGGAACAGCGTAGCATTATTGCAGTAGTGGAGCCGGGGGGCACCCCCTCTGGGGGCCCAGTTGACCCTGAAATTTATCCTCTTGACAGTGGCTTATTCCACAGATTCGGCCTCAAAAGCCACTTCTTCGTGTGGCTTGCAACAAATTCTTAGCTGGTCCAGCGCAGCTTGCTGTGTCTCACCAACTGGATCACGTGCAAGGAAAGAGCTCAAATTCGTGCGGCTGAGGGCGGAGATTTTCTTCAATCTCCTCCCTCTTCACCGACACTCCCCTCCCTTTTCACCTATACTTGGCTTCCAGATCTCTCATCATGTCTAGCGACCCAGATAAACGATACCTCAGCGACTGGACACCCCTGCACATTGCTGTGTGGCGGCATGACTTTGAGCAAACACGGCAGCTCGCAAATCGCTCCAGTGTTCGGTGCAAAGACGACAAGGGCTGGACGCCCGTCCACCTCGCCTGCGCGTCTGCCGACTCTCTAATTTTCACCAGCCACCAGGTGTCGCGACAGCCAATTCCATCATGGTCCTCTTCCAAGTTTTATCGACCGCCGCCACCACGCCCGCAACTTTATGGGCACCAGGATGACAACGAGAGGGCTAACGCCATGGGAATACTTGAGATCCTTCTGCAGCACAGGCCGTCGCTCGGAAGCACTCAGTTTCCGACACCCCTGCACTGCGCAGCTAGCAGCGGTTGGCTTAGTCATGTGCGCGCTTTGTTCGAAGCCGGAGCACTCGTCTATACCGGCCCAGAGTGCTCTCCACTGTGCTGGGCGAAGGATGGGTGCGGCGGGAATCTTCCCGCCACCCAATTCCTCCGAGAGCAGCTAGGTGAGGTTGGACTCGCCATGATAGAGGCCGACCATGAACGGTCGCGTGGCGCTGGTGCTACCAGTTCAATAGCGACATCCGATGAGTTGCAGTCCCGCTATCAGCAGTTAACCGCCAAGCGGGTCCTACCTCGCCCCGAAGAAGAGACCGACCAGCTCAACAAATATGGACTATGCCAAAGATGCGCCAAAATGACATTCAAGGACCTGATTAGCTCTCGAGGGTATTATCACCACCGATCCTTCGAGCTGGTACGACGATCAGCAGCCCGCTGCAAGCTGTGTAAAATAGTCAGCGACACCCTTAGCGAGAACCGCGAGATCGATGACTACAAGACTAACCAGGTCATCATCCGTATGTCTAACGGAAACAAGGGGCACGGAGGGATATGCACCGATCCCCCAGCTCTCCGAGTATTGGAATTCAGGCTCTCTGCGGGTTGCACATGTATAACCGCAGACTATACCGCCTATACTCGTGGCGCTCTAGATTTCGCAAAGTGTCGAGGTTCGTGCCCAGCTCTTGATGTACAAGTCGACATATTTTCAAAGACAGGCGAGTAGTATCAAACTTATAGAACGAGGCCACCAAAGCTAAGTTACAAGCAGAACTCAATTTCAAGATTCCTATCGACGTTGAGTCTCATTCTCAAGGTAAAACAGAGACCTACGACTCGTCGTGGTCAATTCCCGAAGGCAGAGAGATACAGTCAGATCCGCTGGCGACGGCGACTTTGGAGGCTATACGGACGTGGGTGAACACCTGCGAGACGGGCCACCGGAATTGTAGCTCATCACCGGCGGAGGAGCCGCTCCTGCCAGCAAGGGTGATTGACGCGGACCCTGAACACGGGGACAATATTCGAATTCTTCTCCAGGAGGATGCCGGCCAGCAGGCCAGGTATCTCGCCCTAAGCCATCGTTGGGTCAGCGGTCCCATGCCGCCATGGGTGACACGGCGTGACAACCTTCAGCAGCGGAAGCTAGGAATCTCACTCAATGCTCTACCGGCAACCGTGGTGGATGCCATCCGCGTGGCACGGAGCCTTGGGATCAAGTTCGTCTGGATCGACTCTCTGTGCATTCTGCAAGACTCCTCCGAGGACTGGGATATCGAGTCATCTCGAATGGCCAGCATCTATGCGAACGCGTACATCACCCTCTTTGCCGACTGCGGCCGCGACGATGACCACGGCTTCCTCTGCCACCGGAACCCCTACCCGAGCACCCATATAACCTTTACAGCGCCAGACGGGGACCCGGTCGACATCTATCTTCGAAAGTCCTCTGAAGATGGCACTTACAAAGCCACTCAGTTTGCATCTTCACAGTCTGACCTGGAAACTTCACATCTCTCTGACCGAGGTTGGATCTTCCAGGAGCGAGTCCTCTCCCGTCGTATTCTCCATTTCACTCAGTCCAAACTGTACTGGGAATGCAACGAAGGTACATTTGGCGAGGATGGCTACACAGTCTTGAAGAAAGGACTGAGGGAATGCGGCCAACACGACCTCCGCTTCTGCAAGCTTTCATACGGTTCCATCCACAGCTCAGTCGCTCTCCCGCCGGGAGATTTTGCTCAGCAGTGGGTGCGTCTCGTTCAAGCATACAGCACTCTCAATCTCACCAAGGCCGACGATAAGCTCCCCGCCATGGCTGGCTTAGCAGCCGCCCTCCACTCTCGCGCCTCCGCTGACGAAGGTGGCCGCTATTTCGCCGGAGTGTGGGAGAAGGGCTTGGCGCAACATCTCGCCTGGTCCATCACCAACACGAAACCGGAGGCTGTTCACCGGGTATACCAGTTCTACGAATATTCCGATAGCTCATCTAGCGGGAGGCTTGAGAAGGACTCCACATTTGTCCATCCCGGCCAGCTTTCCCCTCGCCCTCCCTTGTACAGGGCTCCGTCGTTCTCATAGGCCGCCGTCGACGGCGAGATCAGTTTTCACAAACTCACAAAGCCCTGCATCACATTCCAAGGCGTCAAGATGGATACGCCAGCATCGAATCCGTACGGAAAGCCTAACAGCATCCAGATGACTGTTTCAAGCCCGCTTCGACAGGCATGGTGCTGCGGGCCTTTTGAAAAGGATTTCCATGGGGCCATGGCGCCACGCATAGCGGGATACACTCCGCTCTATTATTACGATACGGGGTTGCCGTTCGGCTACTTGCTGTACGACTCGAGTGATGACGCTGATGCGCGAGATGTCTTTTGTTTGAAGATTGGGGAGCCGAGCTATTCTGGTAATATCTTTCTAGTTCTTGTTCGTCATGGGGCGGCGGAGGCTCCCGTATCTTGGTTTCGTCGGATTGGGCTTGGGTATACAAGAGACAAGTGCTCTGACTTTTTCGAGGACGCTGAAGCTAAGACTGTAACTTTAGTCTAACGTGCGGCAGCACTTTTTGGTTGATAGGTGACCAGATACCTACAGATGGAGAAATTCTGATCTTTTGGTTATCATCTTAGCAGTCGGTGAGAAACAAAGGAAAAGTACCGGCGTGCAAATAGCAAAGAGGAAGACAGGTGAAGTGCAGGAAACGAGCAACAGGTAGGTTTCCTGCACCATGGTTATTAAAAAAAATGGAGATGACGCCCGGATTTCCAGATTTAGATTCCAGGTAGATATAAATTACCCCTGATCGATGTAAGCTAATAGGTCCCAGAAATTCCAACTCGTCGCCTGCTTGTAGTTCCTCGGCTTGGTTTGGAGCGAAGTCCATAGTAGTATAGCAGTATGCCCAAACACGGACAAGGTTACCAAGATGCAGAAGCAATATGCTACAAGATCATCCGACATTCCCACACCGTCATTATATTTCTTTTCACTCGCCCGTCAGCACATATCTTCAGCTCGGAGGCGTTGTTGTGCTGGCGTCCCATACTCCTGTGGCGTTGTGGTCCGCCTTCTCGAGCAAGGAAACGTTGGTTTTTGCTACAATGCCCCAACCGGCACCGAATAGAGGAGACTACCCACAAGCCCGTAGCCTTCTGCAATGCAGATCGCAAAGGGGGGTCCGTGTAGTAGTTCAATAAAACACACTGCTACTGACTCGGGGTGCCTGCTCAGGCCGACCCTGTCGTTCTTTTTGGGCTCTGTAATATTACTGTAACCGTTTTTGTACGTAGCGGTGCGTTCTCTGGCGCGTGCCTCCGTCAAAAAGGGGCCGCGCCGCGCGGTTCTTCGGCCCGTTGCTTCAACTCATTCAGTTCAATTGAAGGCGACGATTTCACCACGAAAACCTCCCGTTTGAAGCCCAATGACATTCTGGCCCTCTGATCGAAGGAAGATGACCTAGTCCACGGTCGTGTTTCCTTTGTTGTTTCATGCTAGGCTCCGTTCCATGCTAGGCACCGTCTCATACTAGGTTTTGTTCCATACTAGGTACGTATCTGTTTTTCTACGTCAGTTGCATTCGTGTCCCTCCGACCGGAGGACCAGTAGTCTGGGAGTCGGCCTTCCAGGCCGCTGCGACCCTCTGTGGGTGTGGTTCTTTTTGTGGTTTCTTCCCTGTTGCGTCACCGCACCAGTTCACTACTATACGGGATTAGAATAGTGGCCGTAGGCCACGTAAGTGCTTGTATAACTCACTGGGGCTTGAAACCAACACACTCATAGTAACAACAAGAGTTACTATACACCTACCTCCTAACCCCCTTACCCCTCTCAACCCTCCAACTCTTCCCCTCCCAATACTCCCCACGCTCGCGGCCTGCTTATAGTTCGCTTCGGTACCGCCAAGATACAGCCGCAGCGAATATCTCCACAGCTAAAGCAATCAGCATCCTACTAAATCAATATCGCAAGCATTAAGGGGGTATTCTACAAACAAGAGTCAAAAGTAAATAGCTGTCATAGAAGCTCGGCATTTCCAGGGCATAGGGCAACCATAGTAACCACTTGCTAGAAGGGATATACAACGTTAAATCTAGTAGCCAGAAAGATAATGCTAAAGCATACACCGCCAACAACCATACTGCATTGGCTAAACACACACCGGACCAACCGTTAGAGGATAAAGGGAGGTATTAGTTTTACCCAGGGGATGGCGCGGCAGATAATTTCCACAAAGTTTTGCTACCTGTCCAACAACCGCACCCTTCCTCATTTTAGTTATCACAATGCTCGTCTACCGATCCACCATTATTGGGCAGCGTCCTCGCCCCTGACCAACATGGCCGGAAGGGTCATCACGGGGCCATAGCAACCGAGCCGCGTTGCTAATCACCGCAGTTGCACCGTAAACCCGCAAGTCGAGAGAGTGGGTAATGTGGTGGCAGAACAAGGTCATATGCCTGCGCAGAAGCCTCAACTCGACTTCGAGCGTTGGTGACACCTCGGGCTCCGACGGGCCGGTGGAATGGCCGGAGCGGCGACACCATGCGGGCTTTGCCGCAACAAAAAAAAAAAAAAAAACCAAAACCCT
>Ga0247760_1003497_pt1 | contig 10077 bp, 8 predicted proteins | sample UWRJL171409R4_FD_179936 | JGI IMG/M metagenome (GOLD analysis project Ga0247760, IMG submission 179936) | Plant litter microbial communities from Arlington Agricultural Research Station in Wisconsin, United States - UWRJ-L171-409R-4 | ecosystem: Environmental > Terrestrial > Plant litter >...
CAGAAAAGAAAAGAAAAAACTTGGAATAAACTGCTAGAACGAACTCTCCAGTCTATCAACTCCACGTTGATCCATCCAACTATGCCAAAGTTGCCAGAGATATGCTAATTTCAATCCTGTGTCGGAATAAACTTAAATTAAACGAGCTGCGTTAAGCTGTTCTGATGAGTGGCCTCTTTTTGCAGTGCTGATGATCCAATGCCCCGGACGCCCCATTCCGGTAGAGGCTACCCCTATAAACTGCCAGCCTCTACCCAAGAAGGCACAGAAGGGTGCAAGGCAAAAAGGTTAAGAAGCCCCCTTGAGGCCGGAACTGAGTTCCAGTGCCCCCGGAGGATGGATGGATGAGCGCGTCGTTGGCGAATGCCTTAACAAAGTCCCTTGGATCGATCTAGTTACCTTTCTAAAGCTGGGCTCCTTTGACCCGGTTGCCGCCGCGGCTTCTACGGAAGGAGCGGGAGCTGAGGTTTGGGAACGAATTTGCCTCTTTTAAACCCTGCTTTTCCACAATTTTTCCTACGAGTTTACATGTATTTTTAGTAAGTGCGGGGGTTGTGCAAGAGCAGCGTTCCGTGATAGACTAGATATCGAGAGGATGATAAAGAATGCACCCACAGGACGCCCAGACGAAAACGATGACGAATGTCATGACGGCAGCCGTCGCACACGTCGCTAGCGCCGTTGCCGTGATGCCAGAGAGTCCACGGGGAGACACGGCCAATCCATGGAATCTTCTCAACCTTGAAGCTGAGCAAGGCTAAGCCAATCCTGAGCCAAAGTTGAACACAATTGCGATTGGTGATGGCTAAATATTGGGGCTAGGAGGAGGAGAAACAGACTGTAGTAAAGATGGAAAAGTGGAGCCTTGGAAAAGTCTCTGAAGGAGAACTCCCACACCACCCCCTGTCGTAAAATCTCATATAAACCCTTATCCTACCTAAGGAGAAACTGCGCCGTTGGCCTCGTGCCTTCTTCGAATCCGATGTTTCATGACCCTAAAATCGACGAAACGCCCCTGCCCATAGTCACGTGACTCTTCGTCACGTTTGATCAGTCCAGATCAGCTCCGGCTCAGCTTCGGCTAATATTTGTCTATTGAACAGCACAGCTTTCCGAGAAGGTGCAGTTTTAGCCAAAGGGCCTAAAAATGGTCCCGTGTAGTAAAGGGCCCAGAATTGGGATATTTTGCACCGGCAATAGCCGCCACTCAAAACTTCATGGACAATTCGTCCAGGCCTTCCGCTTGGGAATGCTTTTTTTTTTTTTTTTATTACGCGTATGCAGCCTCTGGGGCTATGGTTCTCGATTGACTCGTTGTACTCTAGCCCGAAGGCATAATGATTGACGATTGAGCAAAAATTAACTGTCGCCGAAAAGGCTAAGAGTCCGAATACAGTTAGGACGTGGGTACTGGGGTTCATGTTTTTAATATAGTCGGTGAAGTGTGAGAAACCTGGGTCCTGCTTTGGAGATATCAAGTACGATAACCAGTATGTAAGGAAATACCCATGGCACACGCCACACCACACACCCCTAGTCACACACAACCCCTGGCACACCAACCACCACTGGCTTGTATTTAGACCACGGCCCTCGCCCACTTCTTTGGCTCAGGCCAGGTTGGAATCTTACACCTTTGCCAATTCTTGCTCGCCGCCATTGTGACCACCTTGATCAGGCGTACTTGCCTTTCCTCACACTGCCTTTCCTCACTTCGTGGGAGGAGATGGGGACGGAGAAGCCGGAATTCAGGAGCCAGAGGGGGGTGGTGGCCATGGTAGGGGGATGGAACCGGGGGGGGGGGGGGGAGGGGGGGGGGGGGGGGGGGGGGGGGGCTGCCGTTGCACATCCCGGGGTTCAAGAGACAGATGTCAAGCTTTCGGATGCAGTTGACGAGTTTCGGGCCGTGACTTGAAGTACCATCGTAGAACCGGAGCCGGGAGACGAGCGGGTGATTGGAAGAAAGCAAGTTTTTCCAGCGACAAAGAAGGGTTTCCATCTCGGGAGGGATTGGCACGCTGGCCATGGTTGGGTCTCGGGATCGGGCCAAGTGTATGCTGCAGACTATGTTCTCCATCAGTGGGATCCAGCCCGCCTGAGCCGGAGAGGCACATATAGAGCTCAGAGTAGCCGAAGTCCACATGCCAAGGTCACCGGCTTCGATGAGTCCTCCGACTGTGGGGACCGACGGAAGGATGGTTCTTTCTCCCCGGATAACCTTGAAGAAGGGAACATTGTTTGCGCGAAAAATGCTCATTTTGGCGGAGTTCTCCAACTCTCGACCTAGATCATTGTCTCGAAGACGCAGGTATCGCTGGTTAATCAGCGCGGCTCCGGTGAAGACCAGCGCGACCCACCCAACCAATGTTGCTGCAGTTTGAATTATTGCCCAGTGAAGCGCCTCGTTGTCCAACCCATTTTCTATGGAAGGATCTCTCGGGCGCAAGGGGGAAATGATGGCTGGCATGGCCGAAATACCATAACATCAAGTTGGGCGTGAGGGTGAGAATAGAGGCAAGTACCTGCTGTGAGCAGAGGATGCGACATAGTAAGAGGAGGTAGATGTTCCAAAACCAAGCGCCCTTTCCCAGGTTTTGTGCAAGACGGCAGGCAGCAACCGACGGAAACCCGCCTGCGCAAAAGTGCGCGGCGCCGTGCCCGGCATGCCAGTGCTCATGCAAGCTGTCAGGTGGTTCGGGGTAGATTGGGCTTCCGAGAGGGGGAGGGGAGTTGGGGGTGGTTTTGGGAGTGTAGTTGTTGTTGGGTGTGGTAGAGGGGTGGAAGTTGAAGGGCTGGTGTGCTTGGTGGTTCGATAATGGGTAACCAACCCAGGACTTGGACGGGGTTTTAGAGGAGAGGAGGGGGCGAAGAGGTCGTCCGGCGTTTCGACTACGACTCCTCTGGCGAGACTCCGTCTTGACTACCAGCCGTTACAGGCCGTTTCGGGGTTGTTTTTGATGGAGTATGTAGTTTGTTCAAGAGTGGGGACTTTGGAACATGAAAGCGTCCTCGGAGATAAAGGACGTCGGCTTTGACTCTTGGGTGTCGTCTCCAAATAGTTCGCGACCAACGCCATTTTCCATCCTAGTCTTGGCACTCGGTCTCATGCATCCAGCCGCTCAAAATTCGCGTTTCGTGGGCAGCCTCCCCTGCTCCTATTGCCTCATGATGTTGCAACCACACCCGGTGAAATAGGTTATCTCAAGGTCAAAATGTTGATGAGACACTAGCTCGTCCAAAACCATGCTCCTGCTTCTTTGCGGAACACCACGACTATGGGCCTCGAACGATGAACAGTCTATACAAAGTTCAGGTACCTAGCACCACGCCCAGGACCAGCGACACCTGTCTGCTTAGTCCAGCAAGAACTCCACATCCTCCAAACCCATCTTCAACGCCTCTTCTTTCATAATCCCATCGCAATACGCCTCCCCTACAAGCTCATATCTCCCCGACACGCCCTCCTTCTCCCTCAGCATAAATGGAAATGACGCACCGTACAAAACACAAACCAGATCACCCACTTGCATCCCAAGCGGACCCACCCCAACGAACCCCTCCGCCCCAAGAAACGACCTCTTCTCTTGGAACGAGTCCAACAACGTACAGTAGGTCATATACTCAGTCGTTGTCCTGTACCTGATGGACTTCTTCAACTTGAACGAAATCTCCGCCCCCTTCCTCTCCTCTGCGTCCGCGCTCCTGCAATCTTCTTCGACCTCGGCGACCTCCTCAGGTGAGAGCGGGATGTTGCTGAATATTTTGTCGAAATCTCTTGCTTGCAGGTCAAGCAGCATCGTGTACTTCACCATCTCGTACCCGCTCTTGCTTCGCGTCGTTGCGAGGTGCATAACACCTTTGCTAGTCAGCCTGCTCACGGATTCGCAGTTCAGAACGGGGACGCGCCACTCGGCTTCTAAGAGACGCTCGGGATCGTTGCGGAAGGAGTGTTTGGAATCTGGGTTGGATGTAACAATGGATTTTGATTTCGTTGCGAATTCGGCCATGGCGGACAAAGGGGCGAGGCCTGCTGAGTGGTCGCGCGCGTGGTTGGTAGGGTCGCCCTCCCATACCGGGCCTACTTCGATGATTCTGTCGATGATGATGCCGTGGCAGCCGAGCACTTTCGAATCGGAAAAGCTCAGGCGCTGCTGCGGCAGGAAGTCCCCGCCGGCATGGTATGACGGGGAGAGCGCCGACGTAGCTGCAGCAAGGGTAGAATAACTCCCGAGATCCGCCAAGTCGGGAACCCATGACGGCAAAGAGCGCCCGTTATTCTTGGGGGACCTCGCAAACGAGAGAAAGTTGATGCCATCACCTCGGGTGTTGGACGTTTTGTCCGCATTCGCGATGATATACTCGGTTGCATCGGCGAAGACATCTTCCCACCTCTTCGTATTGTCGACAACAAGCTTTTGCGCCCTTCTGCTCAGGGCCATTCCCAAGATGCCGTAGACTCTATCTTGCGGCTCGGTAAACTGGACAATGCGAAGACGTTGCAGCAGATCCGCCATGGTCAGCTTGTGCCGCGCTTCCGGCAACTGAAACCGACCGCGTGTGGTGAGACTGGGGATAATATTATAAGTAAGCCCCGCATTGTAATCAGCCATTGTCCCTAAGAGCGCCATAGTGGACGGTTGAGAATAGACAGCTGGTGTCATCAGGGATGATATGCTCTTAAGAATCCAGATGGACTGAAACCAAACGCCAGCTGCAAATGTGTTAACATCGATGCTTTTGCTTCCCCATTGGAACCTCAGCTTGGGGGGAATGGCAATCTCTTGCTGGATCCAACCTCTTGTGAAGTAGGGCAACATGGAGAGTTGCATCATGCCCTGCCGCGCGGGGTGTGCTAGCAGATCCCCCTGCGATGATATCAGATCGATGACGCCCCTTCGCGTCTCAGCTGCCATGTCGGAATTCAGGTCGTCCTCGTCCGACAAGATGTCCCGCAGCGCCTTTTCCTTGAGCCTTGCAAGCCCCATCTCTAGGGCGCGATCGCCGACGCCCTGGAGATAGTCCATCGCTACATTCGACTCGTTTGTGGATTGTCCAAACCACCCAACGGTTTCGGTTGAAAGCGAGTAAATATCTTCCATCAAGGGAAGTTGGCGGTTCTTCTCCTTTTTGTCTTGTTGGTTGATACAAATTTGATCAATCCAGAGGAGCATGGAGCGGTCTTTGTTTCGTAGGGCTCGGAGGGCGACCTCGAGGCTCGCCGTGATGGAGAGCGTGTCCGAACCAATGGCAATCTCGACGCGGCTGCCTTGGTCGCCCCAGCAGTACGAAAGCGCCGAAAATGATGGTGCGCTGCGCAGAGGAGCTTTGAAGATCCGCGCTGCGACTGGGTCGCTGTGTTCAGCGGCAGGCAGCAGCTCGAAGATGCGAATCTCGTCCTTCCCCAACTGAAGATTGCCATGATCGAAAGTGCCCATTTTTTTTGTCATTGAATTGCCCAGCAGTGGGCGGGAGGGAAAATTGTCGAGCTCAGGCACACTGAATCTAATTCTTGAAAATGCTCAGGCATAAGGTAATGTTGGTTTACCTCAGCGAGGCTGCTTCTCCTCTACGGGGTTTAAACACTAACCCCTTTGCTTGCATCAGCTTCCGTGCTCGCATGGTTGGGGCTTTTCGAGCCCAGCAAAGGTGGATATTACACTATTTGATTACCGGTACACTATTGGCGCGGACAGCACCAGGCCACCATGCGCCAGCGCCACTACAATCGTGCGCTCTCTCAGCCCTGGGTTTTGTGGAAATGGTGGCTTGCCGGGGTTCTGCCTAGCCGCCCTCAGTCCCTGCTCATAAACTAGACCGCATGCACATTACCAATGAAGCGGTGGTGAGACGCGCCAAGATGCACGCATCAACCATATCAACCCTCTCAAGCGGTTGTCAAAAAAAACGGCCACACAAAGTGGCACGTGCCAACCAGCACTAACAGACCCCTTAACAGTTCTACCAGCTTCCATCAGACCACCATCTTCCTCGCTTACCAACCTACCTATCTTCTTTCTACCGTTACGATGGTTAGCAGTCACTATTCTATACCTATTAAAGCCAAGTTAATTGGTATAATTGGCTTTCTGCAGTATTATAAGCTTGATTACTTTAAATCCGACGTTTTCCGATTCTTCGGCGTTACCCATCCTCATGGCAGGGAAATTTTGAAGCAATAACGCGACTATTGGCACCTGGAGATCGAAACGCGCGGCTGGAAACGACTATTATCAGCTGATAATTTATAAGCAATGGAAAAGATCCTTTAGAAGTACGGTTTCGAAGCGCGTAAATTAACCTAGCAAGGACTCGCCCTTAAAACCGGAATAATAGGTATTTTAATTCGCATAATCGAATGAGTAATAGGTATAGTTATAACTAATCAACTTACGATTATTTTGCTAATTAACTTATAGGTACGTTTAGTTATCGCAAGTATATTATATGTAAAAAAGGATGGGTTTTACTATATAATGCAGAACGACAGGTTAAAGCTATAATAATTGCTCTTTAGCTACGCCCTTAACCGGAAAATTAGTATAATATCCGCTTCTTAAACGAAGTCCACTTTGCAAAAACTTTAGAAAAACGAATTTAGATTATTCAAAAACCCAGTAAGCGATACTGCCCTAATTGTATTTATTACGCCGAGAAGGATAATCCCGAAGATATATAAAAACGATATTACGTTTGGGTAGTAATTGGGTATAGATTTAAATTAGACCTATATTTTTATCGGGTTCCAACAAATGCAAATAATAAGATAAGTTTGTAAGTATATCGGGATGTTATTCTTAAAGGGCTTGTTAAGGAGTAGATTTCGAAAGGTAATAATTTCGTCCTTAAGGAAGATGGTAATTTAGGTTATAAAGGCAGAAACTCTACTAAATAAAATATCGTTAAGCAGTGGAAGGAAGCATACCAGCTCTTACACTTTTTTAACATACCTAGATCGCTAGATTTATCCCCAATTGAGAATTGCTGGCGTGCTGTGAAGTAGTATATACTGTCAGATATAAGTGCAACTACTAGGGTCAGGAAGTAATTGGGTTCCCCGCTTTTTGGCGCAGTGGGTAGTTTGCGACATATACGTTCAAATTATCGCCTTGGATTGGATTTGTATTAGTTAATCTGCTAGGGTTGGGAAAATATCCGTCAGGAGACGATCAACAAATGGGTGGATTCTATGGTAGTGCGGATGCAAGATGTGTTAGCCAGCCAAGGTCAGATGACCGGGTGGTAGTACAAAAAGATACCTGTAATACCTAGCAATTTAGTAGTAAATGCATGTACCTAGCAGGTAATGTGGCCGTTTATTTTGTCGTCCGCTTGCCTCTCTCGTCACTTGCACGGCGGTCTTTACAACATGAATTGACAGGTGCTCCCGACGACGCCGCAGTGGATGGTGGCAAGCGGTTGCCAAAATAATCGGCACTGCAAAAGATTTTGGCCTGTGCGGACGATGAACGTCTAACAGAAATTATTGGGTGTCGCTCCAGAGGCTGTTAGTCTGATATCGTCAGGAGATCTGTCGGTGGTGTGACAGTATTTGCAAATACCTGGCAGCCTGGCGACTTGAAGGGTTCAACAAAGTACTGCAAGGTACTGAGTGCCGATTATTTTGGCAACCACTTGGGTGGACAGGCAAGCGGTTGCGAAAAAAAAAAAGTAAACCTCCCTGCGCACCCCCCAAAATTTGACGCACACCCTCCCCCACATTTTCCAGCTGCGACGGCCTGTCGGGCAGGTTGCATCCAGGACTCCACTTTTTGCCTGTAAAAACCCGAAATCTCAATGACAACAGCCTCGCTTTAGGTTGCCGGCCGAAACTTGAACCCAGGCCCGGGCATCACTACTTTGGTGATGAAATAATTTTTAGTGTTGATTGCCCGCCCCCCTGATTTAATACATCTCATCTCGACAGGGCGCGACGCGCTACCTTCTTTTTGGCTGGCAAAACCAGCAAATTTGTCTGCGCGTGGCCGTCGCTTGTGACTGCCCGGCAGGCAGGGCGTTTTCTCGCTCGCTGATATCTAATGTGGTGCGTCGCTGGTGCACTAGTGGATGTGTGGTGCGCATTGAAATTTCGGTTTTTTACAGCCAAATTGTGGATCTTTGGATGACGGCAGCATTCACGTGCATGCCAGCTGGAAAATGTGGGGGAGGGTGTGCGTCAAATTTTTGGGGGTGCGCAGGGAGGTTTACTCAAAAAAAAAGGCACTCACAAAAAGAGGCACGTGCCCTCCCACAGCCACCAACCTAACAGAGGGCCTAACAGCTCCACCACCTTCCATCAGCTCATCACCCAACAACCACAGCCATTACAACAATGGGCCTTGGAGACCTCCACCACAGAACACCTCAAAAAATAGGTTTATTGGTACTTCTACCTAAAGGCCTTGATTTTGGAAGGTTGGAGGCGAATTGAAGAGGAAGTCGATTAATCAGATGGTGGATTCTATGGTAGTACGGATGTCGGATGTGATAGTAGCAGGGGGTCAGATGACTGGGTGGTAGTGGGCTGATTGGTACAAAAGGAATACCCCTCTTTTGCTGGTAATTCTGCTGGTAGAAAAAGTACTGCGAAAGTAATGAGTGCCTTTTATTTTGTCAACCGCTTGGCAGGGCAATCGTGCTGCTCTCGTCAGATACCCAACAGGCGAGGGGGCATACCGCTGTTCAGTTGACAACCACAAATCGAGACCGAAGAAAGCGCCAATGCTTCGATCAGCAGGCTTGCCTAACTGCCAATGAAAATTGCAAAGACCCGCCCAAAGGCGTGCATACCCCTCACGCGTCGTCTGCACTCGCATACTGGTCAACAACAACGACAAAGGATGGCTAAGGTTATGTCGGACCTTAACGCGCTATAATCAATAACTTCAAAGACCATCAACTCCTCGCGTAAGGAATAACTAGGCCCGTAGGTTCCGGAACCTATCGCGTCGTCATCACAGACGGCCGCACAGCATTGCACAAACACCAACCATATCCCTCATCTACCAGTGTCACACGCTGAACGCCCCTGACACCCATTTCCCCTGGCCCCACCGAATCTCGATGACTCCGGAGAGAGCTTATCAAGGTCAGCCCTACGAACGCTGACAGCATCAATTAATTAGTCTCAGGCCATGATGGATAGACCCAGCTTGTATTTCGAGGGGCAAGGACCTTCGAGGCCATAGTCAATTATTGTGGTTCAGAATAGACCTGTTCAGCGCCTACAGGGCCACATCTCTGTTCTAATCCACTGTCACGACTTCCGTGACCGTCCCTTGTCACAGTTGTCGCAGGCGCTCGATGTCGGACCTAGCATCCTTGACGCGGGAGGCGTATTCAAGACAGAGAGGCAACCTTGGCGGCCAGCTCGACTACCGTCATGGCGCTAGCGGCTGCCGCGAGCACCTCCATCGTGATGGGGAACGACGAGGGTCGAAAACCAGCGTTCCATAGATGATGAATGTAGTGCGCTGGCAGAGGACGCTGGGGATGCCGGCCCGATCGAGCGTCGATATTTCGTGGTTGCAGCAGTCTTCAGCGGAGACGGACATATTGAGCTGCCCAACCGCCGCCTGAAGCGGTCATGCACTTATTGTCAAAAAGGGGTTCTGGCCTGTGGCCAGAACGTGCAGGAAGGTGTGGCTAGTTGAGCTGGCAATGGCTGCCATTTGCCACCACCGTTGCCACCGTACCGTACTATGATAGAATCTCCCTGGCATCGCCAGAGGGCCAACAAGCAAGACCATAAAGCAGTTGAAACATCCTTTCAATTCTACACATTCCAGAGATTCCAGAGTGCAGTATTTCAGACACTTATAACTAAGGATATTCTGTAAGTCTGTTTACGATGGAATAATCACTAGCTACTAGTTTGCTTTTTAACATAGGTTTTAATGCACTGGTATGTTTTATCCCAGGATTGGTATCCATTAAGCCAGCAGCATCTCATGTATTAAGATACTCTCTTCACACCGAGAAGTTCTCAGCCCCTCTCTAGAGTAGCGTCTGGCAGATTTTTCCTTTACTGCTGTGGACGAGTTTGCCCTAACCTTGTCTCCGCAGGCTGGGCGCAGCCAT
>Ga0247760_1003501_pt1 | contig 10061 bp, 2 predicted proteins | sample UWRJL171409R4_FD_179936 | JGI IMG/M metagenome (GOLD analysis project Ga0247760, IMG submission 179936) | Plant litter microbial communities from Arlington Agricultural Research Station in Wisconsin, United States - UWRJ-L171-409R-4 | ecosystem: Environmental > Terrestrial > Plant litter >...
GTGATGCATTGACTGATTCTTGCCGGAGGGAAGTTCCCCCTGGCAGGCCTGCGCGCTGCAGCCACTATTTAAGCGCTAACCAATCGCCATCGTTTCGCCGGCTGCACCGCACCCATTACAACCAGCTTCATCAAATTATATAAAAACCCTTCTACCCACCTATAGGGGCCCCGGGGCCCAACTAATACCCTGGACCTCCCAGATACTACTAAAAATACAGAGGACCAGCACCCTAATTACAATAGCTCTCCCCCCAAGAAGCCTACTAAGTTCGCCCTACTAACAGTACTATTACGTAAATTAGTTTAATTACCCATAACAACCCCTAAACCCTCTAAGTCCCCTATAGGAGATAAACTTAGGCTTATTACAATAAAAGTCCCAATCCCATAGGCTACTAAAACCTAATAAAAGGAATTCAAATAAGTAAAAGTTAAGCCTATAAATACCATAACGAACCTAATTAACCACCTTATTAATAAAATTATTAAATAAACCAAACCTAGTAGCTACTACAACCCCTCTAAACTTATTAAAAACTTGGAGCCTAAATCCTTTAAGCAAATCCTAAGGCACCCCCTAAAGGATTAGTAATTAGCAGCATACTTTAAAAAGATATAGTAATTATTAACCACTAAAACCTTTTATTTTATTAAATAATTTAAAGCCAAAAAGCTACCTATTACTACTAAACCAATCACTAAACTAAAAAAGGATACCCAAAGTAGGGTTACTAAGTTCAAAATCTAATTAGTAATTAAAGGGTTTCAATAAGCCCTTAAAATCGACTTTAGGGAGACCTTTACAACTACTACAATACCGTCAATTTAGCAAATTATACTAGTACTAACTGTTATTAAGGATTGGGAAATTAAATAAATAGATTTTATAAAAGCTTTTCTAAATAATAAGTTAAATATAAAACTTTATATCAAAGTTCCTAAAGGCCTATACAAATTTAGTCTTAATAATCCTAAGGTACTAAACCTTTTAAAACGGTATAATTAAAACCCCTCTAAAAACTAAATTATACTATTAGGTAAGGGACTTTACAGCTTAAAGCAGGCCTCCTACCTCTAGTAATAAAAGTTTGCGAAGTTACTAAAAACGCTAGATTATAGCCCTCTTACCAGTAACGTAGCCACTTATTACAATACGGTTCATAAAATTATAATAATCACCTACATTAATAACTATCTCCTTATCAAGCCCTTTACAACTAAGATTAAGGCATTAAAGATCCAACTTAATTAGGTACACAATATAAAAAACCTAGGCCCTACCTGCTACTTCCTAAGGGTCGAGATCCACCGTAACAGGGTACACCGCCTTTTATAAATTAACCAGAAGGCCTATATTAAATAAATTATTTAGTATTTTAAACTTAGCTACAACGGACCAGCTACCCCTCTTTCTCTAGAATTTATAAAGCTTAACTCCTCTTCCAAGCTCCTAAATACTACTAAGATCCAGTTATTTCAGCAATTTATCAGCATTACTATATACGCCATAGTTTAAACTAAACCAAATATAATATTTACAGTATAATAGCTTTCCTACTAATTACAACAACCTATTATTACCCACCTTAAAGCAGCAAAAAAGCTCCTTAGCTACCTATTCTTTAATATAAACCAAGGTATTTATTTTAATACCTTTACTAATCTTACCCTTATAAAATATACTAATAGTAATTTCGTAAGGTGTAAAACTATTATAAAATCTACTTACAGCTACCTATTTACAATAAGTAAAGGACCAATTAGCTAAAAATCAAAAAGGTCGTTTACAGTAGCCTACTCGACTTTGGAAATTAAATTTACAAGGCTTATAAAAGGTAATAAAAAGGCAATCTGGCTTCGGAAGCTATTCTCTAAACTAAAGCGCCTTATATAAGGACCCGTTCTATTAATAAGAGATAATAAAGGCGTTATAAATACGGCATATAACCCGAAATATTATAACTATATAAAGCACACCCTTTTAAAATACCAGGAGGTAAAAGAAAACGTTACAAAAGGCAATATTACTATAACGTACGTATTTATAAGGGAGATACCGGCAAATAGGTTAATAAAAGCCCTAACCCCAGCCAAATATAAGCAATTCCTCAAATTATTAAACCTTTCTAAACCCTATGGATTCTAAAAAGGGTTTATCTCGAACTAAAAGACGTATTAGGGCTTAGGGTTGTAAAGGGGGTATTGAAATTACAACCCAGTTACCCTATAACTACAGCACCCTTAGGTACTATAGCCTAATTAATCTACTACCCTAAAAGTACTACCAACTATACTATAGTAAAGTATAATCACTACAACTACGGGGAGTTAATATTGTAATTCAAGGGGGCTACTAAGCCCCCTAAACCCACTAAAACCTACTAAAACCGACAGGGAGTTCCAGGGACCCACTACCTATAGGTTTAGCCTATAGGGGTAAACCCAGTACTATTATTACGTCAGCCTAACCAACTCGTTACCCTGGAATCCGAAGGATTCCAACGTTAACGTAAGCACCTTTCCCTCTATAGTATAAGCTTTCCTTTTATATTTTAAAGCCCTTACCCCCTATAAGATTAACCTATACCTACTAAGGGCCCTATAAAGAACTATCTCCCCTTTTATATTTCTAATATTTAATTCTTTCCCTTTCTTCTACCTTAAGTAAAATAATTTATATATAACCTTAGGGCAACTTTTTAACCTTCGTAATCTCTGTACAAAACCTACTATAGTCACCCTGCTACAGGGCATAGACCCCTATATCTCTACTTATTATAATAGGTTGGTCTGCTGATTTTAGCTTCCTTTAACCCTGTCCCGGGCAGTCATCGTACCCTTAAAGCCTTCCGCTACGCCCGTTACAGGGGACTCACCCCCTGTAACCTCTTGTACTAGACCTCACTAAGACCAGTCAGGCCACACAAATTAACACCTATATTTCCATTAGCCTCCTACCCCTAATTTTCCCGGTAGTATATTTAACGGCGTTTCCCTTCAACGTATAAGTAGTATTAATCTCCTTATCTATATCAAACCGCTTAATTAATAAACTAAAAAGAAGAGTAACTCCTAAAATGCCCATATATAATACATATACACCCTGAAAGCCGAAAACATATATATCCAGTACCCGTAACTTAAATATACTATCATCAAGCAACTTACGCAACTCGTTAACGAAACTTTCGCTTTACGCTACAATATCCGGAAATAAACCGTCCCGCTCAAGCTTAAGCACTATTACATTCTAAAACACAAAATTACTAATACTAACACCCAAAGCCGTACCAAGCTAACGCAAAAATCCGTACATAACGGCAGCGAAACCCTCTTCGCCTAGTTTACACATCACTTATACGGCAAAATTCTAAACGTTAAAAATAGCTCTATAGCCAAATTTGAGAATTATAAGGGTAGTAGCCTATAAAGCAGCAGGCGCATCAATATCCCATATAATAAATAAATTAGACGCAATAGTAATTAGAACCCAACTAGCCCAAATAAGGTACCTATAATCATTTATACGGGTTACTAATATATTAGTAATAATAGACCCAAAAATAAGTATAACTATAACGAGTAAAAGAACCAAACCAATATATATTAGGCTATAGCCTTTTATAGCAAAAAAGTAAAAAGGGACATAATAAAGCTGACCGAAAATCTAGAAACTATAAGTAAATACTATATCTTAAAGGTGCTTAAATTTACAATAAGGCCTTGGAGAACGCTACAAATATAGGTAGCGAGTAAACTACCATTCCAGAAAAAACTTAAACGAAAAAATAATTTCTTAATTAAGGAAATCTCGTAAGTTAATATCCAAGCTAGCCTAACCGTACCTAAGCATATTAGAACAAGTATACTGGCGTTACGCCATTAATACTACATACCTCCCTAAAAAATAATAATAAGGAACAAATAGTTAACGAAATAAAGGAAAAGCTACTAAACTAATCAACTCTCCTAAACTTCTCGCCTATTATAGAAATCTGCGGCTTTAAGGTTACAAGCTAAGGGATAAGAACGAAACCGGTACTGCAAAATAAAAATATAATATAAAACACCCAATACTAAGTCGTTATTTTTGCAATTACGCCGCTAATAATAAAGCCTACATAATTACCAAAAGCCTAAGCCCCCAAACTTTTAAAAGTTAACGTAGGAGAAAAGAAAATACGAAGCAAAGACTTATATTATACCATACTATTTAAGGCGGAAACGAAACAGAATAATATTAGTAAAAATTCTAAAACTTAAAATAATAATTCCAGTTTCTCCTATCCCCTAAAACGACCAACCAACAAGCAAAACACTTATATTATTTACCAAGCAACAAAAAAGCGATCCTAAAACAAAAATACTTAGGGAGATAAAAAAACATACTAGTCGACCAAAGATATTGCTTAAGAAGGCGATAAAAAGCATTATAACAGCATTAGCAAGAAGGTAGGTAGTACCGACCTAAAAGCCTTAAGTAATAATACCTTTCAAATTACTAATAATTACCTACTATTTTATTAAACTTTAGTTTTTATAAACGGAAAAGTATAAGCTTACGATAAGTAAGGTTACAATAATATAAACGTTAAACGCAACCATTAAGGACAATATAAACAAAACTACTATAATCGCCAATTCGTATAAAAAAAGCTCCTATTCTTTAGTCTCAGGTTCAGTTACTAAAATAATTATTATAAAGGGTTAGGGTTTTTCCTTTACAACCGCCATCATTATAATACGTAAACTAATTCTTTAAAATAAGAATTTCTAATACTATAATAAAACCAGGCAATAATATATCGTAAAACGATAAAAGCTATTTTTAAAGGCGTATATTACTAATTTTACTCTACTTAATACTATAACGGGAGTTATTTATATATTAGGGTATTTAAACCCTACATTCCAACTCTTTCCACTTTATATTTCTAGTAAACGTAAAGCTACTTTAAGAATCTAAAATTAGCTAAATTCCTTACAATACTTTACTAAACTTCCCCTCTACTCTACATCTTATCGTATACTAAGGTTTCGGCTAATAAATAGCAATATATAATACTTATTACAATATGGTATTTACTACTACTTTATTTATACTACTTCACGCAACTTACTTTCGCGTAAATATACTTACTAGCAAAAATCTTATCCCAAACTCCCTTATATATCGTAAATTTCACCTCGTCCATAATCCAGCTACTATCTAACACTTACAAAATATTATTATATTATTAATACTTTTAATAATTTCAGCAACAATTTTATAAACGTAGTATCCTATATCTACACAAATATTACACTCCAATCCAAATTATTAATATATACGCAAATAAGCTACTTATTCACGGATCAAATAAGTAAGTCCTTACCATTCACTCCACTGCCATTACGTACTATAAATACAAAGGCACACGGCTCTAACCATTCGTAAACGCAATTAAGGTAGAAACTTAATTATATACTACCTTTCCAAAAGTATCTAAAAATCGGAACGTAACCTAAATAATAATAATCGGCTATTCACTTATATTCCTAGTTATTATATTCCAATTATATATCAGAGTAGCGTATACTAAGAAATTATAAATAAACGACTATATAACCATTTTAACAGCCGTTGGTATTTTCAATTTATAAGAAATTTACAAACCATCTAATACTAACTACTCATAAGGTTTATTAACAATTATAACCATCATCAATCTTTATAACGCGTATTTAAATCTAAGTATACACTACTAAACGATCCCAATTAACCGCAGTACCTTAATTCTCAAAATAAGTTTCAACTTTCTCAATCTCCCACTTCTCCGCTTACGGATTAATTATTTTACATTAAGTTAATAATCTATATACTTCTCCTAATCACTAGAAAAATTTCTATTCTACTTTTTTATACACGCCTTTTTTCAATCCGGGGGTTTCAGCTCGCGGTTAATAGCCTAAACACCTTTCTTATCTGCCATAACATTATTTATTTACTACTTACTACTATACAATATCTCCCTATCCACTCAATCTGGGATCACTATATCGCTAATTATATATATCTTAATATAACCACTATTATCTATAATAGCAGCATACTTAGCATCTTAAAAAATATCGTCATCCTCCTCTTACCTATTCGGCAAGTATAAAGGCTAAAAATTAACCATCGTCAGCAACTAACGTTACTAGCGGTATTTAATATTAATTCATTATACGTAACCCTTTCTTCATACTACTATCCTATTATAAGCTCATTATCACAACGCTTATCTAACCTTAATAATCCAAATAAAATACATCATACAGTACAATACAACTTTCAACGCAACCTAAGATAATATTAACATTATCGTTTAATCTACCATCAAGCAATTCAGTACCATATTCTATAGCAATTTACCCGCCCTACAACCTCTCCTAATTAACATCTACCGCAAAATTTCCCGGGAAATAAATAGTAGGAACAATAACATACCATTATATATCAGGCGGTCAAACAAACCCATTCCGTTACAATCTCCGCAAAAAATATCAATTAACCCTCAGAACATTAAACTCGCAAATATTCATACGGATAATACCTATTTTGCAAAATACAGTAGGCTAGGTAAAAACAGCATACAAATCACTACAACCGTCGAAATTACATAGAACAGTAGAATATAGCTCAAAGATAGCTCACAGCAAAATAATAGCATCAAACAAGAATTGGAACTACCGCAACTTTCACCACCAGCATCCTCAAACTAACAACTATAAAAAAAAAGGGATAAAACGCCATTTCTAAACTAATATAATTTCTTTTTAATTATCTCGACACAATCCTAATTTTAAGGCTAGGCAAAGGTAAAGAATATTTAGTAGACTTATTAATATACATCACCTTTAACCTATTAATACTAAGACAATAAAACAGAAGGATCGTACCAACCTACCTACAATTATACCTTAGTAATATAGTAATAACACGTATCATAATTATACAATTATAATAAGGTATGCTAATAAAATCACTTAATCTATTACGAATTTAAACCAAGGTCGTAAAGGATTTTTTAGTTTTTTTTTTTTTACCAACCACTATTACAACTACTTACGGGCCCTTTATAATATTTTCGTTATCTCCCTCCGCAATTAACTAACTCAAAATTAACCCATCCAATTTTCAACCGCTACAAATCTTATTAATAAACTGCTGGAGCAGCGTAGGGCAGCTTAAGTTCTTAAGGCTTAACGAATATTAAAAAATATCAAATCTTTAATATTAAAAAAATCCTAAACTTAATAATTAGCAAGGAGTAACTTAACTACCTTATCAAATAACTAAACGGGTTCCAGGAAAGAGATATAAAAAACTTAAGTACCTACGTATATATTACGTAAATTAATTTTATATTAAAAATTAAAATCATTTTGCTAATATTAATAACTTAATCTTTATCCGGCTTTTTACTTAATATATCATACGCTTAAAAAAAGGTCCAAGTTTAATAACCATATTTAATCTATATTTAAATTCTATATAATAAAACCTCTCTCAAAAACCCTCTTTTACTATAACTTATAACTATCAAGGAGAAGAAATTCTATTACGCTCTATTAATCAAACCCAGGGACTCTAATCAACCATTACAACACAACCTATTCTTAAAAACCCGCATATTAATTATCGTTTTTTCTCTACTATAATATCTTCTAGTAAAAGGACCATTACATTACACACCATATCAAACAAAACTCTATACTATATTATAAAACTAAATCAAAAACTATAATTACAATTTACGCAATTATACAGACCAAATTTCCAATAATATTAGTAAATACAATTCCCTTTTCTATATATATACCTATAAATCCTACTACTACTAATACTATTTTACTTATTAATATTATACAAGTAGCAAATATAATAAAAATAAGTAATTCCAATATATTCGCTACTAATATAAATAACCCTATAAATAGTAAAAAGAAATTTAAAGCAAATATAATAAAAAATATTAAAATTAAAATTAACTCAAATACGAAAATAACTTTTAAAAAGGGCGATATCGTACCGATACCTGTACTATAGAAGCACCCACGGTGCCTAAACAAATAGATAGAGGGACCGCTTGCCTACTAGGGCGAGGACTAGAGGTCCTCTGCGGTGTAAGATTAATAATAATAATAACTTTTAAAAAGGGTATTAAAGTACAAGCCGGCTATCCATCTAAATCGGTATAAATATATTTTATTCCTACAAAACAGCTAATAGGTAAACCAATCGCGCTTACAGTAACTATCACTCAACTAATAACGCCGCTTACTATACTTAAAATATAGCTTTCGAATACGGTAATTAGTTTTACAACGCTAAATACTAAATTTAAACCCGAACTTTCTATTACAGCAGCGTATAATATAATATCTTAAATAAGTCTAGGGATACTACGCCAGCTAAGCCCCAAATCAAGCTATTTTTATTAAAACTTTACAATACGTAATTACAACTTACTCTCCTTACCCAAAGCCTAACTACTTCTTATTTCTTATTATCCTTATTTACCAGAATATTAGCAGAGAAATAAAGAAGTAACGCGGCTACAATAAAACGTACTAATAGGGAAAATAAAATCGGCTTCGATAACATATTAGCGTATAACTAGGGCTAGCGAAAATATAACGAAATTAAGAATATTAATATTCTGGTTTTATAAAACCGATTTTAGTATTATTCCTATCTTCGTAATACTATTTACATCTAAATATATTAATAAATCAATTATATATCCAATTTTAACTCCCAGCATAAATAAAAAAAAACCATTTTTATAAATAAATTAGCCATCTCTTACTTTTTAAACGCGAAGGAAAAAAATAAAGGAAATCAACTACTTAGAATCCGTCACCATTAAAATTAAAATATTATACTTTTCAGTATTAAAAGCATACTTAAAAAAGAGTTCTAAAGAGCTAAGAAAGTTACTACAAGGGAATACAGACTTTAAGGCTTATATTAACGATACTTATTCGATAATCCTTAACAAAAGCAACCTAAATATTATTTTAGGTTTACTTAAATATCCAGCAAAAAAGTTCTTTACTATAGCAAAATAACAATAATAAAGTATATTAGAAAATATCACCGCTATTATCGATTACAAGGCCAAATCAAGTACCTATTTTACATTAGCTACTTGTCACGGCACCAAACCGGGGCCGGTTCGGCCCGGAACCAGCAGCTACACGTGACCTCCCCAGCACCCAGTATATAGCCTACCTCTTGGGAGCCAGTTCCCTTTGGCTCCCTTCGTGCAATAACAAGTCTCTTTCCCCAGACCTGAGGTCGGCACCGTGACACTACTAGTATAATAGGAGTAAGCTTAGCTTAATTAATTTAAATAGAAAAGGAAAAGTAATAAGTTATAAACCGTTTAGTAGTAACTATTAACCAACTTACCAAAAATTAGAAACATATACAGCAGATTCTTAAAAGGCTGTATTATAATAAGTAAATTGTTGAAATTACAGCCCAGTTGCCCTGTAGCTACAGCACCCTTGGGTGCTGTAGCCTAGTTGATCTACTACCCTGGGAGTGCTGCCGACTGCACTATGGCAAAGTGCAGTCACCATAACTACGGGGAGTTGGTATTGTGGTTTAGGGGGGCTGCCAAGCCCCCTGGACCCACTGGAATCTACTAGAACCGACGGGGAGTTCCGAGGACCTATTACCTATAGGTTTGGCCTACAGGGGTAGACCTATTACTACTATTACGTTAGTATAGCCAACTCGTTACCCTGGAATCCTTTGGATTCCAGCACTAACGTAAACACTTTTCCCTTTATAATATAGGCTTTCCTTTTATATTTTAGGGTCCTTACCCTTTATAAGGTTAACCTATACCTATTAAGGGCCTTATAAAGAACCATCTCCCCTTTTATATTTCTGGTAACGTACATGATAAGCGAGTGAGCATTACAAGCGAGTGAGCACTTTCAAAACCCATATATAACCCTAAAATTTTCTAAGTCCTAACTCTATGAGAAATGTATATATAACCCTAAAAATTTAAGATT
>Ga0247760_1003503_pt1 | contig 10050 bp, 11 predicted proteins | sample UWRJL171409R4_FD_179936 | JGI IMG/M metagenome (GOLD analysis project Ga0247760, IMG submission 179936) | Plant litter microbial communities from Arlington Agricultural Research Station in Wisconsin, United States - UWRJ-L171-409R-4 | ecosystem: Environmental > Terrestrial > Plant litter >...
AGCACACGTGGCCCTCTTTCCCGACTCACCTAGCACTAAGACCCAGTGGTGTTGGCCATCCATCTCACTTGCCAGTCTGTCTTTGCACGGCATAACTTTTCGTGCCCCGTGTGGGCAAAGAAACTGATAAAATATAACTGGTATAGAGCCCCTGTCGTTCATTGGCTATCTCGAGCCTCACCTTCGCTTATCTGGCCTTCGATTGCATTTGGTCCTTCTTCCTGCCCTGTTGCCATGGCCAGATTGGTTCCTAGTGAGTTTTTAGGATGGTAGTCTGCTGGTAACCTCAAGGGTCGATAGCTTTCGCAATACCCACTTGGACCCAGCATCATCTTGGCAAGCTTCGAGCGAGTAGATACCTTCTTCGCATTCTGAGGTTTTTCTTCCATGATCTTTTTCCCGATAAATCGTATGTGGAGTGGCATCAAAGGCGACGCAACCCTAGAGGATCTGTAATTGTCGAATATGGTCCTGTCCATCACCTCGGCTTGCCTCAGCATCACACTGAGCGGCCACATAGGTAGCCAGTGGGTAGCTAGGCGATGATAAAAGGCAATCAAGTCGGCCATGACTTGCGCCTCTTTCGTCCTTGATGACGCCGACTTCAATCGCTGTAGTGCATCGGGGTCTTCTTGCCAGTACTCATAACCTACTAGTTGAACCAGAAACTTGTGCAGCTGGGGGGGGAGGAGGTGGTTTTGATCGTTCAAATGCCTGACTACCCTCGGAACCGGAGCTGTTCTTTTATTGGATAGAAGCTCGGCGGCCCTTTTCCGCATGATATAGGTCGTCTTGCCAGAGAGCAGCGCGTAGCGCCAGACTATGCTCGCCTGGTGTGGCTTGTACTTCCGAAGCATCAGCTTGAACAAGGCACCCCAGCCAATATCGTCCAGATGTGTGCCGCGCTCCTCGAACATATCCAGGAACTGCTTGGCAAACCGTGCGCTCCCCCAACGTTCACAGTGCACCATGATGAGCGACAGAGCCCTGGTTGTCGGCATGCTCTCTTTCGGGTCCCGGGGGAAAACCATGTCGACAATCCTCACCATGTCCTGGAAGCTTCCGTAACGTCCGAGAACATCCAACAATCTGGTCGCAGAGCGCACGTTCAGCCAGTCGGGCCCATAGAGGTCGTTTTGAGACGCAAGAAACGTGTCCAGGCTTTGGCCCAACTTGACAGCACGGTACATATCGTGCTCAATCATTTCATGGCTGATAATGGCCATGGATCCTCGGGCCAGCAAGAGGTTCTTGTCTCTCATGGAGTGGAGAATGTACCGTCTCACCTCTTCGTGCTCAACAAGCCGGAGGAAAAGAACCCAAGTGTAAAAGGTAGGCTTGAGGCCGGCGCGCAGCATCTGGACGAGCCGTTTGTGGAACTCAACCAAGTCCTTGTTCCTCGATATCATGTCAAGGAGGATGTGGTAAGTGTGAGTGTCAAAAAGGACCCTGGGTGCAATCTTGGAGAAGAAGCGGAGCGGTAGTGAGCACGGAATGTTGCCCCTGCACATTTGTGCTAAAGCGAGGTTTACCGCCTCTGTCGTCAGGGCGGAATCGGGAACCTCGACACAGAAAACGTCCTGCAAACGCCGGCTGACGGCCTCGTCGTGGGTCATGCCGTTTGCGTATCGGCCGCGTTGCCACGCCCGCCTCATGCGGCTCTGGATCAGGGTTTTGACGTAGTCCAGAAGCGAGGACGGCTGCCATTCTGGCGGGACAGGAATTTGGCCAACATCATCTTTGGTGAACCAGACATCCTCGGCCAGAAGTGTTCGAAACCCCTCTGTCAGCGTGTCCCACGTGCCGGGTACCGGGGAAACACCTGCGTCGAACAGGGTTATGTCGGTGCTGCCCGAACAGTCAACAACCTTGACGTTGTTGTCCTCACGCAGGATGCGGTTTATCGCACCTTGGACACCAGTCGTGGACCCACGGAGCAACAAACAAGGCGTATCCTCGCCATCCACCCAGTCCACGACTGCGCATCCTGCCTCGCTCTGGCTCTTTGCGATGAAGCTCTCACCGGCCGGTGTGCGGAGGGACGAGTCCTTATCGAGCACGAAAATCTTGGCCCTGTTGGCCGAACACTGTATCGTTTCCTCGGGTGTGCTGTCGTAGAGTCTGCGAAGAGTCAGACGCCAGTCGCCTTTCCCTTTTGTGTTGTTAATAGCGCGTTCCTTCTCGAGATACTTTTGGTGCTCAATGGCCTTGTGGCGTCTCTGGTGGGCGATGTGCGTCTCGCGTTTGTTCGGATATTGCGCAACGGGCGGGATGAGGACAGGATCGTGAGCATTTCGAGCACGAACTGGCACAAGGGCTAAGCGGTCGAGAAGACCCTTGCGCCGGAGGGTCGGCGGAGATGCCAGTTCAGCGTTGACATGGTCGTTGTGGGCACTCGACTCTGCGTTGAGCGGGGAGCGCAAACTAGAAAAAGATCGAGTCGGGACTGACAGGTGTCGCAATCTGGGAACGGCCAAGAGCTTGCGGACGACATTTGACTGCGGGGCCCTCCAGCACTGTCTGATTCCCAACGACATTTGCTACGGTAGTCGCATCGCTGGTGTTGCTACGTGCGGAATTGAGTGGATTTGAGGCGCGAGCTTGTTCGGGATTGCCCAAAAAATATTCACCACGCGTTTCTTGCACAGCCGCGATGATTTCAACCCTAACCCTCAGAGTGAACCATCAAGGTCCTTGTATTCTTGTAGAAAGGCTTGTGTGCATTTGACACTACCATTCTATCCAATGAATCCTAGGGTATCGGTATCTACTGCAGCAACAGGCTTTCCTCTCCTAGAACGCCGAAAAGTCCCTCAATCTCTTTGGCCACAGCCTTCAATTCCTCTGCAACTTGTCCCGTGACCAAGGCGTAAGCATAAAGCAGCGCGTAATCCCTTTCCTCGACATTAACATCCGAAAGCGCGCCAAATCCCGTGCCGTCGGCTCCTACACTACTCTCCCCCCGTCCTCGGGCCGAGGGCAAGTGCTCCTTTCTAAACTGGAAAATCTTACCCAGGAGCCGGTCCCGCGTATTCGCAACGCTCGGGAGCGCATCCGTAAGCGGATACTCGAGCATGAGCGACGAGGCAAGCACCTGGAAGACGTGGCAGATGCGGTCACACAGCTGCGCCCTCTCATCAGCAGTGTAGAGGAGCAGAGCACGCTCTCCCTCGGTGAGACCGCGCTTGCGTTGCGTGACCAGAGACATGGCGTAAAAAGCATCCAGTATGCGATGCGTGCATTGCATGAGGCGGGCGCCCTGCTCGGCGGGAAACGGGCCGCGGAGCTCAAACTCGGAGCAGGCGCTGCCGCGGAGTGTGTCGAGGCGGGCGGCATATTTCTGGAGTGCCGCCTGCTCGCCTGAGCGGAGGTAGGATCGGCTGCAGTCGCTGCGCAGGAGGATGGCGAGGGGCCCCCGCTTCCAGATGAGACCCATCTGCAGGTATAGCATGCTGAGGCCCTGCTTGAACTTCTTGCGTGCTGAGATTGGCCAAATGACACGACAGACGACGAGACCCCAGAGGATGCCGGCAGTGACAGCGAAGAAGCGATGGCGCACAATCTCGCCAATAATCGGGTTCAATCCGCCCTCGTCGTCATCGTCATCGTCAACCGCCTGCGAGAGACTGTATGCGTAGAGTGTCGAGACGTTGTAAGCCAGCAATGTTATACGGCCCAGCGGCGCCTTGCCTCGTGCCACTATCATCCAGAAGCTCCAGAACGCCACGAACCAGCCCATGATGATGAGCCCAACGGCGTTGCCCTGTGTGACATTCCAGTTCACGAGCGTCGCTCCAACGCCGATCAGAGTTCCCATAAACCTGGCCCAACCCGTGGTATTGGACGCGCCAACCGTCATGGAACACACAATCATAAACGACAGCAGGCCCCATTCGCCTCTCCAGTGCCTGTATAGCTCCCTGGTCTGCGGAAGGAACGAGAGTGACGCCCACAGGCTGGCACCCAGCCCAACTTTCAACCCGAACCGGACTGGCCAGGTTAGCACCACACCACTCGCCCCGTGCCGCCTTGGACGCGATACTTACTATCATCCCTGGCAATCCTCCTGACAAATCGGAGAAACTTTTGTGACAGCGTGGCCACGAACCGGTTGGCCTCTGGCGTCGCGTCCCAACTATATGTGTCCCTCCGGCTGACCATCGTGTCAGCCACGCCCCTCGGCATTGCCGTCTTTTTGATGGATTTGATGAGGCTCTCCCGCTCCGTGTTGTCATATGGAATGATGTTGTACTTTCGCTCCTTGCTGTCCCTCCACCACTTCGTCCACTCCCAACTCCGCGTCTTGTGCTGGCTAGCATACTTGAGGTCGTCCAACACGTCCAAATACTTTTGCATTTCCTCGCCAAATGTCTGCAGACTGAAGCTGAAGTGTCCGCAAGCAGCCGCCACCTCCTCAAGGTCCGCCTGGATCTTCGCCGTCCTAGTCTGCCGAAGTTCAAGCGTCTGGTAGAGTTCTTGGAGGGCACTCGCCCTCGCAGAGTTGAACAGACCGAGCGCATCGGTCAGGCTCTGTCGGAAGTGGTCGTTGACCGTGATCTCATACTTTGGGGCTGATCCAAACGGCGGTTCCCGCAGGACTTCGGAAAGGGTGTATGCCAGAGATTTCATCGAGGGCCCTAACAAGGTGATAAAAGTCTCAAAAATGTCGGATGGGTTGCGGAAGACGGGTGCACCATCGTCGACACGTCCGTCAGGCACATGGCCGCTCTGGTTTCTCTCATCGCTGCTCTCATCCGACGCCTCGTCTATTGACGACAAGGTGAGAAAACGGTCCTGGCCGCTCCGGAGCACCGCTGAGAGTGACCTCTGTAGTGTCGGCGACAAGAGGGACGTAGGGGACGGGGTGCCTGACCAGGGGTCGCCCGACTCTTTCAGAAGGGCGAACTGCGTGTTGGCGGCACTCCTCAAACCGCCGATTGACTGAGCCAATGTTTCCATCGATCTCACAACGGCCCGGTCCAGCTGGTACAACTTCTCGTGGCCGACAAAGTAGCGCTCAAACTTGGATTCGCGGAGATTCTTTGTCAACTGGGGGTAGACAGACGAGTAGGCGCCCGACGCGGCCGCAAATTCGGACGAGAGGAGCTCATCCTCGGATCCGCTGAGAAATCCGTGTGTGATCAAGGAGAGCATGTCGCCGAGGGCCGCCGATGCCTTCGTCATGGATTGACGCAGGAGTACGACGGCCGACACCCTCCAGACCAGTAGGTTCACGGCTGTCGTTATGGTAATAGCCAAGACGAGTATCTTGAAAATCTGGATGATCTTTTGATTGGAAAAGACGTGGGTAAAAACAGCCGTCTCCTTTGTGACCACGGCGATGATGGCCAGCGAAGCTAGGGTGCTGCCGACATCGACAAGCGGGTTATTCATCTTCTGCTTGACCCATCCGATGAGGCCGAAGCCGCCGCCAATGAATACTACCAGGACCAAAGCATGGGCAAGCGGAACCATGGCAAATGTAGTCCCAAACAACACCGACGTGCACATGGACAGGATGGAGACGAGTTCGGCGTACGTAATGGCGACAATGGCAATGAGGATTGCCTCGATCATGGATCCCGCTGTTCTCGCCGGGTGGAAGTAAACGGTGATCGTGGCCACGACGTGTTTACCGTCAGGCTTCCCGAGGAAGTCGGACAAGGGCTCCCAAAACGTTGCTAGGCTGGCTAATGTGTATGCAAATGTGCACTTGAGCACACCATGCCCTGTCGGCGAGCCAAGCCAGTTGACAAACCGGCGCGCCTTGACTTTGGCATTGTGTCTTAGAGCATGAGACCGCCCCGAGATGGACTCGTGGTTCGAGAAGGGCAACGCGTTCGCATCGTCGGGACTGTCGCGTTGGTCAGGGGGGTTTCCCCGGAGAGTAAACGTGCGACGGGTGCGCTCTCCCGTGGAGGGCACGATCCAGGTGCCATTGCGCAGTTTCTGCGATACCAGTCAGTCGGCGGCACTCTCGGGTACGAAAAGGAGGCAAAATGCCTACACTTCTCTTTGACGGCCGACGAGGTGGCCATTGTCCTGCGGACGGCGCAGGCGACGCAGAGTTCATCGCATTCTCAAACTATGCTCCGGCGACTCGGCTGCGCGATTATATAGTCATAGCTAAAGCGGTACTTCGGGAAGACTGGGGGACTGATAGATGTCTCGATCCCTTGTGATAGGAACTGTGAGGGGGTCGGAGGAACAAGTTCGTCTGGAGACGCGGGCTGTAAACGTAAAAAGCTTCGCTCCTGCAGCTTCCCGGGTTTCTGGGAAGGTTGGCGAACAAGCTCTGCCTTTCCAGTTCGGGTGAGTGCGGGGAACGCCATCCGCTATCCGCCACCCGCCAGCCAAAAACGGCGGGGCTTCCTGCGCCGAATGACACCCCTGCGACGTATCTGTGCTCCATCGAAGAAGGAGCGACTTTGAGCAGAGCCGTTATCGCAAGGAAATTCCACTCCCAAAAACCTCAAAGTGAGAGAATTTAACAGCTAGCTTACTAGGTGAAGAAACACCAAGCTTTACAATAAGTGACTAGCGGCACATCCGCGAAACATTGTCAATCCGCACTGCTATGCGCAGAGTTTGGACCAGGATGGTATCGACCGCACTCAAACCAGCCTGGAAGTTCGCCCCCCTGCGCAAGACAGGGGAACATGTGCAGGGGCGGAAGCTGGAAGGAATTGTTTTCGATGTGGACGGAACACTTTGGTAGGTTTCCCTCCGAGCGGGACGGAACGGTAAAAGGACCTACCGGTATCTTAGCTTTCGGGACCAACCTATACTGACCAGACAGCGAGCCGCAAACGTACATGTTTGCCGAGATGCGAAATGCCTTAGGCATTTCCCGCAGCGTTGATATCCTCGAGCATGTCTATACTTTGCCGCCGACTGAACAGCATCGAGCCATGGAGCTGATCCGCGCCATTGAGCGGACTGCCATGGTGTCACAGGTTGCACAGCCTGGACTCGTGCAGTTGATGTCGTATCTGGATTCTCACGGGATCCGCAAAGGCATTTGCACTCGCAACTTCGATGCGCCAGTGCACAACCTACTCGCAAAATTTCTTGCCGGGTCTGTTTTTAGGCCCATTGTCACGCGCGACTTTCGTCCACCCAAGCCTGATCCTGCCGGTATTCTGCACATCGCCCAAAGCTGGGGTCTGGTTAGACAGAGCACGGGAGAACCCGGGGCGCCCGTGTCGGAGGAGGAAGAGGCTGCCCGGGCTCCCGAAACTGGGCAGGACGCGGCCGATGGCCTGGTGCCAACTGATACGGGCGAGGAGGTTGCAGATGCAAGCGGTCTCATCATGGTTGGGGACAGCATAGATGACATCACAGCCGGGCGTCGAGCGGGTGCCAAGACGGTGCTCCTCGTAAACGATGTAAATCGGCATCTCGTTGACCATGAGCACACCGACTTGGTGATATCCCGGCTAGACGAGTTGATAGACGTGCTCGACAACGGTTTGCTCTAAAGAATATAGCGATGCCGGAGAACCAATCCAAGTTCATCTAAGAAGAGTATATACCGTAACGGTGAACTGCCCCTCCCCTCGCGCAACACCAAAGTACAGAAATTCGCTCAAACATGCCCAGCAAATTAGACCCAAATGTCTCTACACAGCCTCCAGTCCACCATCGAGGCTGAACTGAACCGCGTTGACTAACCCTTTTTGTTGACCATCGAAACGGATTGCGAATCGACTGACTCGCGGAGTAGTGACACATGACGCCGGTAGATGCTACAGATATGTCGAGCGCAGACAGCCACCCTCTTGCACCAATTCAAATCATGGCAAGATCGAGGCCGTGGCAGAGTGTCAGGGGGCAGGGAGAACAGGGGAACAGGGGAACAGGTGACTGGTCGCCGAGAAGAAATGCTGTATGGAGGAAGGAACAAAAACAGGGTAGTATTTTATGCAAGGAAATCGCCTCATACGAGTCTATCTCGCTCAGACCAAAAGGATTAGCTAGTTACGGAGCAATGGCTGCTTATCGCTGGTTCTCTTTTCTGACGTCGTCGCTCGACGGCTGCCTCCGAGAAGGTGGCGGTGGAGGAAGGGGTCCAGCCGGAGGCGCTGGCCGGATTGGCAGAGAGAAAACGGTGTCGCTGGAGCCCCGAGAACCCGCAGAGCTCCACGACTGGCCATTCGCCGAGGATTGCCGCCCGTAGCCGGGGACTGGGTTCCCAACGGTTACTCGTGATCCCAGTCCCGGATGTATAGACGATCCACCTGGGCGGCCAGCGCCTGATCCGTTGCGTATCGGGGATCGTGTCGGTACGCTGTCAAGTTGGTCACGAAGTGACACCAAAGACGACCCCAAAATGGGAATCTCACCTGAAGTGGGTGTTTGCTCGGCCTGCGTTAGGTACGTTGGCGAGTCGCTTGACCGCAACAGCTCCTGCGTCGCCGGCGAGAGCTGAGGCGCCAAGTGAGACTTGCGGTTATCCCGATCCATCAGCCCACATGCCCATTCTCTCAAATCGACCGGTGTCCTCTTTGCGGCTTGGACGAAGGGGTCACGATCCTGGTGGTAATGTCAGCACGCAGACTCAAACCGGCGGCGGGACACGCACAAAGAGTTCCTGAGGGGTTGGCCGCTTGTCTGGCGTCTTGTACAAGCACTTCTGGATCATGTCATCCAGAATCTGAGGGAACGCATCGCTCTTGGGTAGCCTCGGCGCAGGCTCGTGGACGATCTGCTGCAGCAAATCAAGGATTCCAGCAGGTGCGCTCTCGGCATCCGACAGCTGCTCACCGGAGCCAAAGGGGAACTTGCCAATGGCCAGCTCCATGATCGAAAGACCAAAACTCCACACATCCGACTTGACCGTGTACTTCTCACCCTGGATTCTCTCAGGCGCCATGTATGTCGACGTGCCGACAAAGGTATCGGCAATGGAGTTAATCAGCTCTCCCGACACTCCAAAGTCGCACAGCTTGATAGAGCCCTTGGAGTTGACCAGGATGTTGGAAGGCTTGATGTCTCGGTGCATAATGTGATGTTTCGAGTAGAGGTACGTCAGACCGCCGAGCGTGGCCTCGGCAATCTTGCCCAGCACGTCGACACGGATCGGTCCAAACACTCGAGAAACGCGATCGAGGGAGCTGTCCGACAGGCTGTCAGTATTGGCCCCTACTTTTGATGACCTTCCACCTACCCTACGTCCATGTACTCCATGCACATGATGACGTCGTTGTTGTCATTGAGAAAGGCGCCGTAGAACGTAACAATGTAGTCCGAGTGGCAGCCATGCATAATCTGGAGTTCGCGAACGATGCGTTTGCGCATTTCTCTCTTCGCTTCGACGTGGATGATCTGCTCGCGTTAGACACTACCCAAGAGCCCATTCAGACCAGCGAACAAACCTTGCGCGCCATGACCGTGTTCGTGGGAATGTGCCGGACTTTGCTGACGGTGCCGCCATTTCCAGCGCCCAGGTCCTTGATAATCTCGAGATCGTCAGGCTTCAGATCGAGGTTGAACTCGATGCCGATTTCCAGCTGCGTAGCATCGTCGTTCCCTCTCCCCGGGGCGGGACCCAAGTTCGCGTTCTCGGCAGTCGGGGGAGGCTTGGGAGCAGCAGGAGTCAAGGCTAGACCTTTGACGTTCTTGCGCTTCATCGAGCGCGGAGCGAATCCTCCGTCGGCCATGGTGGGCAGTTACGGAAGCGAGACCTTGGGGAGTGGACGCCTATCACAAAGATCTCGTCGATCTTGTCAATGGGTGCGCGGCGCAGCGTATCGCATTCCTAAACGGAATGCTAAGATTTATTGTCTGGATGGTCTCGGGGAGTCTTAGTCGGAGAGTGATATCGGGACGGAGTCTCCGGGGGCGGAGGAGCGGTGTCGGTGCGTCGTTGGACGACGGCGAAGCTGGACAGAGGTGATCGGCAACTTCAGACGGACTCGCTCTTATCAGCAAGTGTTGTTCTGCGACGCGGGAAGGTGCGGGGCTGTCTCGGGGGAGACACGATTTGGGCCAAGGTAATCGCAGGTTGGCCACACTACGAGAAAATAATAAAGGGGTAAGAGCTGGGTC
>Ga0247760_1003504_pt1 | contig 10049 bp, 7 predicted proteins | sample UWRJL171409R4_FD_179936 | JGI IMG/M metagenome (GOLD analysis project Ga0247760, IMG submission 179936) | Plant litter microbial communities from Arlington Agricultural Research Station in Wisconsin, United States - UWRJ-L171-409R-4 | ecosystem: Environmental > Terrestrial > Plant litter >...
TCGCAGAACCGATTGAATCCAGGCGCCCGTCCGTTCAAGAGGTCATAATCTCGGCCGCATATCCTATCCAGCGTCATTACAGCAACCGCCGCTTTTTGGTGATGTGGTCGACGGGCAAAACAGCCGAGAGATTTGCATTAACCAGTGGAAACGCGCTCATCTGTAGACACCCCGAGATAAAGTTGTGGAAAAAGGCGTGCGTGGTCCGGTGTGAGCAAGTCGATGCCGAACGGTGCGAGATGAGTATTGGTTGTCCCTGCCCTTAGCCCTTCTAGCTGTGCCAAATACAAAGTTGATGTCGGTTGTCTCTCAAGCTAATGATGTCAAACCTTCAACCACTCAACTCCCCCGAGTCCTCGATTAATCGCCGCTACCTCACCATGATCCTCGGCATATCCACATCCGTTGCCATGCCCCCAGGCCAGCCCAGACGCCCAGCTTCGGGCCAGGGGATCCATTCCCCAGACAAATAGTTCGAGTCCAGTTGAATGTAAACAGAATCGCGCCGATTGGACAAGTTTGAGTGGATCCCCCGAGACTTGCCACCCCCGCATTGGCATTACCCCGGATGCGGGGAACTGCCCGACTCACCACATCTCGGCGCTGCCATGAACTCGCTACAGCAGTCGTGCATTACCCCAGCTTTCCGTTGTCTGGAGAAAGATGCTAAGGGTATACACTATTCTACTTGTAGATAGTCTGTCTGATCCTCGCCTCGGAAAGGGGGGAGGAGCAAGAAGTGCGCACCATAGGTACCTAAGAAGGGTACCTAACAAGGAAGGGGTGATATAAAGTGAGCACCCATTACTCACAGACGTCGTGTGTGCGACAACTTCTCTGTTCACCATCATCATGATTTACCTTGCTGGTTTGGCGGCGCTGGTCGTTGTGACCGTTTTGTATCTTGTCTTCTTTGTCGGGAAACGAGACCCGCGTCTCCCACCAGGTTTGTTTTCCTCTTCTCGTCTGCTTTCTGTCCAGTCTTGTGTCCAAGTTGTTTACTGATTTTCTTTTTCTTGTCAGGGCCCCCCACCCTCCCCGTCATTGGTAACCTTCACCAAATCCCCCCACGACGCACACATTTACAATTCGCAAAATGGGCTGCTCAATACGGCGAGATTTTCTCCCTAAAAGTCGGCCCTGCCACCTCCATTGTTATTTCATCTCCTCGGCTCATCAAACAACTCGTCGACAAGAAATCCAACCTCTACAGTCGACGTCCCCCATCGCATGTTGGCGACATTATTGCCGGAGGCGATCATCTTTTGCTCATGCAATATTCCGACCAATGGCGCACATGTCGAAAACTGGTCCATCAGTATTTCATGGAACAAATGGTCGCCAAGCATCACATTTCCGTCGTCGAAGCCGAAGCTGTTCAAATGTTGCGGGATTTTGTCGAGAATCCATCAGGCCATATGAAGCATCCGAAACGGTTCAGCAATTCCATCATTATGAGTCTGATCTACGGAACGAGAACCCCGAGCGCGGAAACCAAACATATGGTTAAGCTGTATGCACTAATGGAGAACTGGTCCAAGGTCATGGAACCGGGGAATACGCCACCCGTGGATATCTTTCCCTTTTTGAACTGGGTTCCGGAAAAGCTTTTGGGAATGTGGCGATCTCGCGCGCAGGATGTGGGGAAGGAAATGTCGTCGCTGTATAGCGAATGGGTCGAGTATGTGGTGGAACGGCGAAAAGACTCGGGCAGTCGCGACTGTTTCCTCGATCGGGTTCTCGACCAGAGCGAGAAGTTGAGTCTCAACAAGCATGCGATCTATTTCCTCTGTGGCACCGTTATGGAGGGCGGTTCCGACACAACTTCGAGTCTCATCATCGCTTTCATCCACGCCATGACCAAGTGGCCGGCTGTCCTTCAAAAAGCCCAAGCCGAACTTGACGCTGTCGTCGGTGAAGACCGCAGCCCTACGTGGGAGGATTTCGCCAGACTTCCTTACATCACCGCCTGCGTCAAAGAGGCACATCGCTGGCGGCCCGTCACACCACTGGCGTTCCCGCATTCCCTCGCCGAAGACGACTGGGTCGACGGCATGTATCTCCCCAAGGGCAGCGACATATTCATCAACGCTTTCGGCATGCATCATGATCCATCCCGGTTTCCGAACCCGGATGTCTTCGACCCGGATAACTTCGCCGGAGTCACGGCTTTGGCCTCAGAACTGGCGAATGGCGAATATGCTAACCGTGACCACTATGGCTATGGGTCCGGCCGTCGCCTCTGTCCGGGCATTTCATCTCGCAGAGCGAAATCTGTTTGTGGCGATTGCGAAACTAGTCTGGGCGTTTAATATCTCTGCTGGAAAAGATTCCGAAGGAAAAGAGATTGAGCCCGACGTGTCTCATGAAACGGGCTACTGTGCCGGATTCCTGGTGTGTGCGGAGGATTTCCCCGCGACGATTACGCCACGGTCGGAGGGGAGAAGGCAGACTATCCTTAGGGAGTTCGAAAGGGCGAGGACCCAGGTCTTTTCGAGGTTTGAGACGCCGAAGGAGTGACCTCCCGCCAATCAATCACATAGTTTTAGGTATTAGCGTGTTTTAAAAATGAATTTTTGTGCCCCCATCAATTCTTGCTGCTTTTCTCTCCTTTAGTGCCCATTGTCACTTGACATGTTTGTCTGCCAACCCAAGTCCGAGCATGTCCCGTGATCCAGATTATCGAGTCTCTCCCAAAGGATCCCCCGCATTCAGCCTTGTCCGCGCCCCCAGATCCACTTGCGTGGTTCGGTAGTCGTGCCGCTTCCCCATTCCAACGTCATCGGAATCGAGATTAATTCTCTGTTTCATTGGTCCGCGTACTGCAGTGGGCCATGGCTAGCCCTTGTTATAATCCCAGCGGCACATGGAACTCATCGGTCCACTGCCGAGGGAATCTTTTAAAAATCCTCTGGCTCTGGCTGTCTGGCGAATGTGGAGAGTGGGGATTGATACCTAATCAAGGCTTTCTAGCCTCATAGCCCGCTTTGTCATACAAGAGAATTGTAGCCCTAGCGTTTCCAGTCGAAGAGCCGACATTCGCATGCCGCCGGCTTCTCCAAGTGTTCACAAGGTCTTCGGACCCTGAGATTGGCTTGCCTGGACGGCGCCACGGATCCGGGCCATATTCGGCTTCGACAGGTGGATTCTGGCGACCACGTTACTGGATCTAACGTGTGATGGCGCTGGCCATTAATCTTTTAAAGCCTTGGCCATTGGACCGGGGGTAACGAGCCTGAAGTTGAGCGCCATTTTTAAGCTGACTGGGCGTATTGATGCCTTTTCTATGGACACAAGGGCTGCATAGATTTCTAGCTTCACTGATAAATGACAACATTTCCCAAGGCATTAATCGCGCCCGTTTTATCGTCTACTTTGGACCCCATGTGATACAAAAATCAAGAGGAGAAAGGCATAATAAAGGAAGCGATGACGTCGCTAACGAACGGCGCGGCGAATCGAGGCTTAGATGTGGCATGTAAACATGCCTACTTCTGTGTAACGCTCGGGGCATAACTGACACCTGTAGAACGCACCCCACAGTATTCCTGCCTGTATTTGATCCAAATCGTCAGACTATTTGATCTGACACTAACTCAACCTTGTCGCTATCCTTCTCTCTGTCACACACAAAATTCTGGCCAAGATGATTGGCAAGAGAATAAACATATAGTTACACGGCGGCCGCATTTCTTCTACAGATTAGTGAAGTTGAAAAATCAAGTCCGAGTTGTCGCATAGAGAGGTGAGGGTGTAACACAAAGAGGCAATGGCTTACAGATGGAGCTGTAGATGACGAATGCTGGATAATTCACCGCAGACCGAGGCCCGCTATAAATACTTCAAAACATCCGTATCTGCTCAACTCACATCCAGGCAGTACATCCAGATCAACACATCCAAACAGCACATCCGGACAGCACATCTAGGCCAACACATACAGACCAATACAACAGACTCATCGTTCCACTCCATGCTCGTTACCTAGAAGCAACTAGGTAAGCTAACCCTCAAGTTCTTTCTGTCTCGCCAGCACCCCACCCTTCTTGTTAGTTAACTGTTACCACTCGCCTTCAGTAAGCCGTCATGAAGTTCCCCACCATCGCCGTCGCCATTTTTGGCCTCGTCCTCACCGCCGTGCAGCCCGCCCTGGCCATCCCCGCCGAGAATGTTTTGAATACGCGTGGCGTCACCAACTCGGACGACGACATGCTCAATATCCGTGGCCGTCCCCCGATTCCCGGCTGCAAGGATTCCGAGGGGTACTACCTGTGCAATGCCGTTGGGCTGCTGGGCTGCTTCAGCCCGGGCAATAGCGGAAATCAGGCTTGCCAGGGAGGAGTGGGGAAGCGGTGCCGTGAGTTTTTACCTTTTTTTTTTCGTTTTCATTTCTTCCTTCGTCTCTTTTTTTTTTCATTTTTCTTTTCTCTTTTAAATATTTGCAATGCTAACCCGTATCAAACATTAGACAAGCAGTTTTGCAATTAAACAACTGCTGGAACACTCAACTTGGCGTGCAAACACATTGCAGTCTCACCAACAAACAGTCTTGCCAACACATGCAGTCATTACCTTTTCTCAACACTTTCAACCACAAGTTTTCACGCATTCATTTGGATACATGTCTACCACATAAGAGATAGCATTTGTTTTTTTCGCAATACAGCTATGCTATACATGCAGTCACTCAAAAACCATCTTGTTCCTAATCATACCCACCCCCTCAATCTCCACCTCGACGACATCCCCATTCTTTAAAAACCCAACCCCCTTTGGCTCCATGAATAAACCCACCCCACTTGGCGTGCCCGTCTGAATGACCGTTCCCCTTCGGAGAGTAGTCCCCGTACTGAGATGAGCAATAATCTTGGCCACACTGAAAATCATATCCTCTGTCCCCGTCTCCTGTCGAACCTCCCCATTCACACGCGTAGCTAGCTTCAAAACCTGCGGATCCGGAATCAATTCCGGGGACACAATACATGGCCCAATGGGCGCAAAGTTGTCAAACGACTTGGCGTAACAAAACTGTCCTCCAGACGTCTCGGGAAGTTGGAAATTCCGCGCAGAAACATCGTTGCCGACGGTATACCCCAGGACATAATCCAGTGCTTCTGATTCAGAAATGTTTTTGCAATCCCGCGAAATGACCACGGTGAGTTCGCCTTCGTAATCAAGCATGGGTTGACAGGATGGGTGGATGGGGATTTCCGAATAAGGTCCGGAAAGCGCATCGGCGGGTTTGGTGAATACTACGGGATACGGGGGGACGCGCAGGTTCGCTTCGGTGGCGTGGCGTTGGTAGTTTAGGCCGATGCAGATGATGAGGGGGGCGGACTCGAGGGGGGAGAGCAGCTAGCTTTGTCAGTACCTTACATGGATTGGGAAGAAGGAGAATTGGTATGTTGGGTTCGACTTACCTGGTGTATCTTGTCGGTTCTCCCTGTGTTGCGAAACCCAGTTGCGATATCACCTTCGAGGATCTCAACCTCGGCGCCAGCCAGGTCTCTGGTGGGCTCAGTTTTGAGGTCGCCATACTGGGTGGCTCCCTCGGCGTTGGTGAATCGAACAAGACGTTGAAAAGACATGTTGACTTTGTTATTGGTACAACCGGATTGAAACGGAGCAGATGACAGTGGCATTTTCTCTCCTCTTTCTATCCTGTCTCACGCCATGTGCCACCTTTTAACAAAATTAATGAAAACATCCCAGTACCAGCCGTGTCCAGGCTGACTGTCCGGCATCGGGACAGGACCGGATAGCCCCTGGTCACAATGGCAGAAGTTGCCTCGCGCGCTCCACATGCCAAGCACTTTTGAGCCGTTACCCCTGTGGATGCGCCGAGACCGACCGACGAGCCGTCTCGGTCGAATTCACAGCACTAAAAAACGTGGCAATTGACCCGACAACACTAGTCTGTCCGCGGACCCGCGTCCGGCACAGATCTCGGGACCTCATGAATAGCTAGCGGTGCCGGCGTTAGTTTGGAGGGCCGATGATCCGTAACGTTACAGTTTTGATGATGCAAACTTAAAAATCAGATTAGATATAGAATACCAGACAGACCAGGACTTGGATCTTCAGATTCGTCCCTCGTCCCCGAAAACAGTCACTCCCTGGCTAACATCATCGCAACCATGACGGAACAACCTAAGATCAAGCTGGTGCGCATTGCCCACGTCTACTACACACACAAGGACCTCGCGGTGGCCAGGGAATTCCTCATCGATTTTGGCTTCACCATTGCTTCCGACGAGGGCAACACCATCTACTTCCGCGGATACGGCACCGAACCATTCGTATACTGCGCGCAGCTGGGCTCCGAAAATTGTTTTGCGGGGGCTGCTTTTGTCGTGGAATCCCTCGCGGACTTGGACCTCGCGGCCGCTACCCTCCCCCGCGCGACTCCCGTACACGACTCCCCCGCTCCAGGGGGTGGGAAACGCGTCACCTTTTATGACCCTGTCGATGGTTTCCCCATGCATCTCGTCTACGGCCAAACTCCCGTGGAAAAAAATTCGTCGTTCCCGGAACTCGACTACAACTTTCCCGAGATGAAACATCGCAGCGTCAACCACACGCAGCGTTTCAAAAAGGGACAGGCGCCGGTACACAAGCTAGGACATTTCGGATGCTGCGTAACAGATTTTGCGAAAGCATTTGAATTTTATACAACAAAGTTCAATCTCAAGCCAAGTGATATTATTTACGGCCAAGATGGGAAAGACCATTCAGTGTTTTTGCATTTGGACAGGGGCATGGAGGCGGTTGACCATCATACCTTTTTCTTTTTCGAGGGTGAGTCTTTTTCCTAGGTACTCTTTGCTTTGAAGAAACTGACAGAGAATAAAAAGGCCCAAAGTACCACGTCCACCATTCCAGCTTTGAAGTCCACGACTTTGATATCCAATCCCTCGGTCATCAGTGGTTACGGGACAAGAATTATGATTTGGTCTGGGGTGTAGGGAGACATGTTTTGGGTTCACAGATTTTTGACTATTGGTAGGATTAACCAGCCCCCCGCCAGCACTTTCAACTCCAACACCCCTGCCCAGCCTGGCGTGGTTATATCGTTGGCGATGTGATGCTAACCCTACATTATAGGTGGGATCGTTCTGGATTTATTCTGGAGCATTACGGTACGTTATCCTCTTCTTCCCTTTGGGTGAAGTGGGAACTAAACTAGTATATAGTGGACGGCGATTTAGTGGACGAGACAACCCCGATCAGTCGTTCCGAGGCAGGCCCAGATAGTTTGCATGTTTGGGGACCGCCATTGCCGGCTACATTCCTGCAGTGATTACTCCAGATTCTGTTTCCAGTAGTTAGTTTGATGGGACTGGGTGTTGGATATGCAATCAATATAACTTTTGTTTTTGCTTGCTGTCCAGCGTGCCTAGGTACTTACTTGCTTGTGAAACGGCGTGTGTTTTGACAAGCTTTGGATCTTGTATGGGACAGAGAGCAATGTTCAGCGGTTATACCATACATGTAATCAATTCTTACACAAGGACTAGTTAGAGTAGGACGAGGACGGCGTTAACGTCTCTATGATTATCAGCACAACAAAGATTCCAGCTGTGGTGATATCAGCCTGGTTTATCTACGACAAATCTGGGCATACGAAATTTCCTTTTTCGTTCGTAATCCTGAGCTAGGGTAAGCTATGGCTAAGTTGTCCTAAGCTTCCCCTGAGTCTTCCCTAATCCCATGCACCACCGCCACACAACCCCGGAGGCCCCTTCCACCGGCACATAGCCACACATTTCTTCACTCAAACGACAGAGAAAAAACCTGAGAATTTAGCACTGTCCTTGATTCCGTTTCGCACAGGCCGGGATTGTTCATTTCCCTCGAACAGACAACCTATCAATGCCGACACTTCTTTTATAGAAATGATGACCAGAGAGTGGTGCATGAATCGTCACGGTCAGCACTATGACTCGGAATTGCCAAAGAGAAAGTCATAGAAAGGTAGTCGCTACCTGCCCTGAACGGTCATTCATGTTGCTACTATGCAAGCTTGCGAATACAGTAATGAATTGACATTCAAAGCAAAGAGAAAACAGACCCGCAAAGAAAGCGAAAGCCAAAGCTTTTCGAGCCAATACTCCATCCCCTACATGTCTACAGTTTCTTAAGCCAATGAGATGGCTGAGTGGCAAACTTTGAGCTTACTAGTGAGATTTATATTTAAGCTGTCAGGCATCCTCACTACCTCGATTGTTTTGCGAACTGAGCCGATTTAAGGTGGCGATAAAGGTGACAGCATTGCCCTCCCTGCCCGCAATGTCATATCTGCCGGCTTATTGGTCCGCGGCTTCGCACGGCAGGGTTACGTGGTTCCTGTTAAAGCGCGCGAAAAGCCACAGTGGCTCTGCATGGCTGGTCCTCAGCTTACTGCGGCTCGCTTGGGCACGGATGCTGAAATATTCATGAAGGCCTGAAGAGAATCGCATCCATGAAAGTGTCAGCGATATCGATACCGGACGAGATTATTCGCTTTGGTATTTACCTAAAGTCCAAACTCTCTCAAGTCCTCATCTGCAAATCGTCGGGCCAACTACTTCGCCATTATCTTCCATTTTATTCTTCAAAAATGGCATCTATATCTCTACTCTTGACAATGCTACTGCTGTGGCTCAGTAAGCCGGCTGGTGCCCAAAACCCGTTGTCAGACGTTGGCAGCTGGCCTTCGGGGGCGGTACTCCTCCTGGGCGGCTCATACGCCGCACTTCGGGCCTCTTCTAGGCATTATTTCGACGCACTGCCCCCAGTGTGTGTCTCCACCCTGTGGCATCGCGTCCCTATCGTCAAGGGGTGGCTAAAGACCGGAAAGGCTGGTGCGCACTTTGCGGGGATTATACTCGAAAATTCATCGGGAGGACGACAGACTGTTCGGCTAGAGTGGGACCGTGTCATCTGCTCGGCGCCGCGCCGCGCCGACGAGGAAGCCCAAGATAATAACAACTCTGCTGCGTCGGGATGCGCCCCCGGGCAAGGGGTCGAGGGAGAGATCTTTCGCATTTCGGCCGACGGCGATGGCAAGACCCCGAAAGTCTGCATTAGAATCATGGCCAGCTCGGTGGACGCCAACTTTCTGGAACAGGCAACAAGAATGCTTTACGACCGTCTCGACCTAGCTGATAATGGCGTCCAATCGCTCCTGATGAAGTGGCGGGGGCTAATAGCCTACAGGAAGAAGCAGGCGAGGTGGACCAGGTCCAATGTTCCGAGCCAGGACGAGTTACAATGTTGCATCGATAACCTCGTGGACCTCGTCAAAAACCCCAAGTGCTCGGACGACGGGCTTGAGACAAGACTCGGGAACCTCAAGAAATACCAGATACAGTTCGCAGCGACTGACGGTCCCGGTGACGGCGAGCGCGCCACGGGACACTGGTGGGGTCTCGCCAAAGTCAACGCAGCCAACTCGTCGTAATGCGAGCTTACTCGGAATTGCTTTGCAAGCCTCAGCACAAAACCAAAGACGTGGATTTGAACCCGCTCCTGCCCTGTCTGCAGCTCTGGCGCAGAGGCATGCTTGAACGGTCCGACTGCTTCCACATATCGCTACCACCTGAAAACTTATTCGAACTCCAACAAACGGAAAACGACAGAACCCAGGAGGTGCAGCCTTGTACTGCCCTATCATATGCCCTCGAGCTGCAAAACGGCCCACACTACCTGGACGGACTATCGTCGCTGAGCTACATCGTGCCATCATTCACTCTATGGCACCTCTCGTGGCTAGTGAGCCTCCTGAGCGCCTGCGTCCTCGCCTTTTTTGTCATGGTTGCCAGCAACGCCAGCCCGAGTCTGGCTACGGCCTTGGCGCTCAGCTTCGCCATCCCCCACGCCAACGACTACAGCTACAAAGACGCTGGTTCCCCGCCATTGTGGAATGGCAGGGTTCGCATCCGATGGGCCGGCAGCACTGGTGATTCGTATGCCGCCGGCCTCTTTTGCGGACCCTACCGTGGATACCCTGGTAGTACGGGGTCGTCAACTGTCCGGTGCTGCACCGTCCTCGCGGTCAGTTGGGCGAC
>Ga0247760_1003506_pt1 | contig 10045 bp, 9 predicted proteins | sample UWRJL171409R4_FD_179936 | JGI IMG/M metagenome (GOLD analysis project Ga0247760, IMG submission 179936) | Plant litter microbial communities from Arlington Agricultural Research Station in Wisconsin, United States - UWRJ-L171-409R-4 | ecosystem: Environmental > Terrestrial > Plant litter >...
AACATTAGCGTATCCAAGTTCCCTAGCGGAACCACACTCTTCAACCCCTTTCAGCTGTTACTGGGCGAGCTAGCGCTTAACAGTGGAGCCCAGGCATCGATCTCTGTCAATGCATTCCAATTCTCTCGATGTTCATCCCTCTTGGTAGTTTGCAACAACCACACAGCTCCTTCATAGTAAACAGTCGTTCTCTGTTATTTCTGATGCCGCCCGCCTGCCCAGAAATGGGCGGGCGATCATGCAGTTTGATGATTTGATCCCGCGATCGGCCGCGATCGACTTCGACTTCTAGAAGGAGTCAAACGGTTGCTTGAAAGTAACTAAAGCCTGCGTGTCACGACGTTGGAGCCAGCAAGGCGCAGGCTTTTGCCTCGCTCACAGGAGCTTAGCCGACAACCGTCTTAGAGCGCAAAGACGGCCGTTACACATAGGCGGCTCATGCTGAAAACATGCACGCATCTTGTCCTCTGCTGGCTGACAGACTCGCTTCTCAGGAGTTAGGGCAGGTCTGCTGTGCCAGCCTGGCCGCCCGCCCTTCCCCCGGCTGTCCCGTGGTGAAAGACGGCCCCAAGGGCAACCTTTAGCCGGGCTCATCGCTTTCTGAACCTTCTGGCCTAGCCGAAAATCTACCGTCAATTGTTCAGACGGTCGATCCATCCGATATCATGAGGTCCTGCCAAGGCTGTGCTTGAACTCCCCCCACCAGATAAGGTCACTTCGCCCAAGGCTCTTGAAATCACATTGTCTTCAACGTTGACATCGCTGCAACGCAGCGGCTACGTCCGTCCTTGTACCGGATCCGCAAGTGCCTGAAGTTAAGTGGGTGTACTACTTTGGCCAACCCACAACGTTTCCTTTTCTGGAAGCATCTTGATGTCAGCGTTGTGTTGCGGGCGACATCCCTCGGCGAGGGCCCACAGAAAGAAGGCAAGGTTCAGGGGTCCGGCACCCTTGCATGCCTCAGCTGTGTCGCTGTGTGGCTGGAAGACTCTTTCAACGCCCGCGGCTTCAGTTCCGCCAACCTGAATGGTTTCTAGCAATGGCACGACCAGACCTGAAGGCAAGATGCACGGTACGAGAGGGACAGGCCGCCAACCATTTTCTCGGGCTCACTCTTGCGGTCGGGCAACAGTCGCCATGACTTGACCAAACATGAACCGTGATGAGAAGCGCGCCCTCGCCGTGCCGCAAAGTCGCGATGCGTTTCGTAGCCTGCATGAAGTTGACATGTTTACCACACAGACAGCCGCCTGGGCTGTTCGTTTTAGCCCCCGTTGCTCGCCTTTCGGTCCCCCACACTCCCTGTCAATGACCCAAGCTGGCATTAACATTGGACGGGAAACCGATCGCCAGCGACCCCATCGACCTGACGGTGCCGGCAAAATATTTCCATGTCACTAGCAGCAAAAATATGTGCCTACCTAACAAAACTCGCACCTCAGCCATACAAATGCGCAGAGGGTTACTGCACACAACTTTGCATGAAACACGTCTAATGAGGAGGTGGGACGGCGTTTGGTCAGCCTGCCCTGGAATTCAACTCCTCCACATTGCGCTTCTCCGGTTTTAATCTCGGAGCCAGCTTACGACTCGACATGCTCGATTTGTTTTGAATGGCTCCGCACGAAACGAGTCTTCTTGCCCAGTGGCCGCGCATCGACGAACCGACGCGGGAAGGGCATTGACATCGGAGATGAGGCGCATAGAGAGAGCAGGGATGGCTTTCCCACATCGCATCACACTGCATCACATCACACCCCCTCGCCATCCACACATCCACCTTGGCTCCATCACCTCGAGGCAATTGTCGCTGTTGGCGACACAGCCCTGACAAGAGTGCGGCTGACATTCCGCAGCCGAAACAGCCGATAGTTTTCTTTCTTGCACACAGTGCCCATTCAAGATACCTTCATCAACTCGGCGAAATGTCAAGATTGAGAATTTGGCTCGTGAAACTGGGCTGAGGAAGGAAGGGGCACCATTTCTTTCACTTCTCAGCAACCCAGACTCAATAATGCGCCAAGCCCGCCTCATCACTTTGAGAGAGACTGTCCATCAGGGGAAGCCCATCCCTATCCAGCCGTCCTGGATGCTCATCCTAGATACTCATCCACAACCACGGATGACCTACACCCCGAATAATGCCTCCTGGCTTTCCTATCCGCCCGTCCGCCTCCTCGTTCGCTCCTTTTTCCCTTCAACGTCTGTAAATGCACTGTGAGACTGTGACACTCCATGGCGGGGAACCGTTTCCCACTCTTCGGGACTGATTGCCGGATCCCCCCGGCCTTGCATGACCACTGACGCCATCGCGGCTCCTATTCTAACTATGTATGATCTCTCAGGGGTTCCCCAGGGTCTAACCATAACTACCTTGGCTCTAGATACACGTAGGGCAGAGGTTTAGGTGGGCGCTGTATTTGACCACCAAACAACACTGGACACTGCACAGTCAAGTTGTGTGCTTGCTTGCAGTCTCAGCTTGTCACTTCCGGTCGAAATCTACAGAACACCCACAGAGGGATGCAACCTGCCCTTTTCCCTTTCGTCTCTTCGATTGAGTCATTCCATTCCGTCCCACAGCTGCCATCCTTCACAAGTTCCGTTCCCCCTATCATGTGTCCGCTATGCACATCCACGTTCCCATTCCCATCCGCGTCCGCATTCGCGTTACCTGTCACATCCCAAACTTTTCGGCGCAACGGGACCACGGACAAAAAATGATGTGTAATAATCACCTGTGATCAATGGTCTGGGCCCACAGCCCCTGAGCGGACACGGGAACCTGCATGGTTTAGTCGTTGGTGGTTCCGCTGTTCAGCCCTTCTTTTTCAACCCTGAACCAGGTTCTTCTTGGTTGAGGTCGGCGAGAGACCCGGAATTCCCCATTTTGCGGCTCCCATGAGTCTGCACAAACACGTTATACGCTACATACACTTATACCAAAAAAGGGGGGTATCTAAAGTTTGATGGAAATGTCATATGCATCCAATGCAACAGCCACGGCTGTCAAAACAGCCATGTACCCCACCAATATTCCCATGGCCACAGCCCGGCCGACATCCAATGTGGGAACAGTCATGTTCACAAGGCCCGTGAGGAGATTGGCAAGGAGAAAGGTGGCCAGGCCGTTACGGTTGTATGCTCGCAGGACCCTGCTGGTAGCCGTATCGTACGCCTCTTTTTCAGCCCGGGCATCCTGGGCGTTGTAAAAAGATGGGAAGAGCACCGTATCGACTAGACAAAAAGCCAAAACAAGCACTGTGTTGGATGCCACAACCCAGACCACGTATGGAAGGTTTGCCAGTCTCCGCGACACACTTAACCCCGCACCATAAGTATAGTCAGTGCAGAAGAAGTACAGTGCCATCCACACCATGGCCCACACAGTCTGGGTTAACAGCAGGGTGGTCCGTTGGCTGGAGGAGCTTGATGCGCCGGCGCGCCGGGTTAGACGCCTGGGTAAGATGACCATCCCCGTATCTTGGCCCGCAAGGAAGATGGCAAGGTAGCCAAAGAAACTGAAGATGCCCTCCCGGTTCATAGACAGGAGGTCCGTCCGTGGACCCGCCAGGATGAAAGCCTTCAGGGATGTGCTTTCCAGCACAACCTGGTAGGCAAGGCCGAGAAGAAGGGCTAGGGCGGCATACGAAGGGACAACACGGAGGGCGGACTGGAACAGAGCCACAAACGGGGGCAAGAATCCCAGGGTGAAGAAAAAGTTCCAATGGACACCATACTCTGTGACGTGTTCGGCGTAGTCCAGCCCCTTTACGCTGAGGAGGCGCACTACGCCCAGGGCGAGCAACGGTAATGAGTGACGTATCGACTGCAAAAGGCGGGTGGCAAGGGGAGTAGCCCGACCATCGGCGCGTTCCTTAAGCACGGGTCGGGAGGCGACGATACCGGCCGAGAAGACGAAGGAACCGACGCCCATATCCATCAATGAGGTGCCCCAAGTCTCAACCTTAGCGAAGCGGCGCGGGAAGAGCCGGAAGTCAACAGCGAGGATGCAGATGCAGGTTACGACCAGCATGTTGCCGCGGTAGTTGGTGAGGAAGGGCTTGACGGACAGGGCGCCCAGCGATCCAGACCCAGAGCGCGAGTCCTGTTGCCCAGAGTGCGCACTCGGGGGGAGCTTGGGCTTCTTTCTGCGCGGCGGGTGGACGGCGAAATAGACAAAGAAGGCGGCTGTCAGGAGAAGCAGGTTGAGCAGAAGCGGGGCGCTGGAGTACAGCGTGACCGAGAGCAGGAGCGCGCCGACATTGAGAAGGAAGTCGACGACGAAACCGAGTGCTGTGTAGGGCTTGAATAAAAACTGTCGGGCTTGGAGGACAGACCAGAGCAGCGAGACGATCTGCAGGTCGATGAGAAGTCAGAAAATGCAGCGAGGACCACAAGGAAAGGTGTCTCGTACCGGTGCAACAGCGCAGACCTGGGCAATCTCTGAAACAGGGCCGCCCGAGAGGTTCGACACAAAGTCCTCCTTCAGCTGTTTGTAGCTCGCCGCGTTTGCGCTTGCGTTTGCCATCTCGAACTAGTACTTGGAGAGAGAAAGAAAAAGGGGAAAGGCGCTGTCGGAGCTGGGCTGACTCCCGTATTCAAGCCGTCATGGCAAGTATCATGAATGGCGCCGTTGGTCGACTAGTCAGTCAATAGTGGCGACCTCTTGCATCGACATTGACAGCTTGCAGCTCGGGGTTTCTGGAGCTCTCAGCCAACCAGGAGTGAACCGTTTGACGTGGCCCGCCGTATCGTTATCGATAACCGTTGCCGATCTGTGGTTGTTGCAGGGGCCCTGGTCTGGGTCCCCACTTGCCCTATTCAGCGCCAGAGCTCTGCAAGTTGCAACTCCTCACTTCATCCTAACACCTCCCCTCTATCAAGCTATCCTCTCAAGCTCTCAGCTTCGGTTTCGAGACTCGTCAACTGCTCGGAGGTCTACCTCCTCAAGGCTGCAGATGACATATGATAGGCGTCCGACCAAGTTCCACGGACGGCAGCTCCCTCATCGTGGTTTCTTTGTTTTGCGTTCCAGAGTGCTGGGATTTCTGGGCGGGATTTAACCAGTGGTGACGACGCGATGGAATGTCCCAGTTTTTGGCTGCGTCTTCTGAGGCACGCTGCGCCCTGCTTCTTTGTTCCCAGTAGGCGACATGTCTCGTCAAGGAGCTTTGTCTCACACCCTCACATCTGACTCAACGCCAAACGCCATGACCCGCGGCTGCTTTCAAAGTATGGCTCGCCCTCCGATGAGGCCCGAAAGAAAGGAACGCGCCCGCGTATACAAAAAGAAGGCCACCTTGATGCTGCCAGGAGACTACCCTTGCCCTCCACTACTGCAGCATGCTTCTTGTTGAATTCATCACGTTGAGTTTGGTATCAGATGAAACCTTTCACATCGCAGCCACAGCACACAAGGCACACTCAGCAGTTCGACATGGAGACACAGGCTCGACACCGCCCTCCGAACCTAAACCCGGTGTGGTTTGAACGAGACAGCCACTCGAGGTATGCCAGGAACATGCCCTACTCGACTCACAGCGCAGTCTTTTCGCCCTCAGTGAGATCGCCCAGCATGCCCAGCCCCATGTACCCCAGATCTCCCGGCTACGACCACTCGATGCGGCGCCACGAACAAGCTCTGGTGGAGCGTCTTGACCAGCGCGGGCGGCCCAGACCTCTAGAGGTACAGGACAACCGTAACACGCTCCATTCACTGTCGCCCATTGCCGAGGCGAACTGGGACCGCCGCCGTTCCTCCTTCGCCAGTGTGCCGTCACCTCGAGCGCCCGCCCCGACCCCTGTATCACCGCAACCGCCCCTGCACCTGCAGCCGCCTAGACCTCAGACTCTGGCGGCCGAGACAAGGTCTGTTTTGCTCTCTGGTCTTCCTCCCATCCGGCCTCTCAGTGCAACCGCGGAGCGGCGCCCGTCTCTGCCACCATCCCTCGCATCCCCGCGCCGAAATAGTCTCCAGACAAGAGAGGGACTTCAGGCATGGGGTCATGTCTTTTTCGGAAACCCGACGGACGCCAGTTGTTTTGTCACAGCTATGGCTCTACGGAGGTCCAGCGAGTCATCGTCGACCGACGAAACCATGGACGACCTAACTTCTCCTGCTAAGAGTCCTGTCGGCCATAACCGTGTTATCATCCGAGCCCGAGTCCGACCACGCGAGCTCACTCGGAAGCCATTTCTACTCAAGCGGGAGTTTGACATGGACGGACTGAGAGCCACAGTCCCGGAGCCGCTGCCGAACAGCGCGGCGCGAAGGCTCTCGGGCGATCATTCCAAGTTGAATGGATTGAACAAGAGTCGTCGACGGTCTTCGACAGCAAGCCTCCTGGAATCCGAGTTGTCACCAGTAAGAACCACCAACACAGTACCAATCCGTAAGTTTCTTTGTCCTGGTTATCACCGCGGTCCGCCGTTAACACTTGTACAGACACACATTATGCTCGGGCTTTCTTCCCCGTCCTCGCAGCTCTTATTTACTCTGGTCACATCAAGCCAGGTGATATCATAGACCTCCCTGTGCCTCATCCCGAGGCCTGGACACAGACAGTGGCGTATGCCTATACCGGACAGGGAGAGCTGGGTGATGCCATGCGGCAAAATATTACATATCTCGGCGGCAAAGTTTGAGATAGAGGTTTCTTGGTGTCACGTCTGAATACAATTCTCGTGATTTTTTTTTCTCTTTGCTTCTCAAGATACCACCACATGATTGCAGATGTTATCTTTATTCCCTCGGGATGATTTTCAAGCTTGTCATGGTTTTGGTACCTTGTACCACCGTTCTCGACTCTTTTTTCTTTGTTCTCGACTCTTAATGGGTGGGCTCTTTGATGCTGCGGTTAGGGCACAAGGCTCCAATCCGAGGTTACCGTTGAGGTTTTGGCTTTGAATCTGGGGGCAAGGCAAAGGTGGTGTGGTGTGTTGGGGACCATTTCTTTGGGTCAAGACGCTTGCGCACGGCAAGGTGGGATGACGCAAGAGCCGAGGCCGTGATTGTGGTTTGTCACTCTGATGGTCGGAGGCGAATTTTGTGAGGCAAGGCTCTGATACCTAGCTAGTTCATGTTGAAATTGACGTGTGATTTAGATTGAATTTGTGGGCACCGGTAGAGTTTGGTCTTGATGGTGCGGTGGTAGGTATTTGGGCACAGAAGATCTCGCCACTTGGCAATAAGTACAGTATACCGGCAACTGCATGTACCCGCCTTTTTTTGTTTTGTATTTCTGTGCCTAGCCTCTGGTGACCTGTTTCTGAGCTTTTCCTCGGAGGAAGGGGGGTTGCCCTCAGGTGATGATGCGCCATGGCAGATAGAGTTCACGTTTCCCACCCTAGACGTAAGGTTCACGGGATTATAACGTCAGCCTTTGTTCTGAACAGACTCTGCCGCAAGGCCAATCGGTCCGGTCTGGTCTAGTCCAGTCTGTTCTCGACCGGCCTAATCTGATAGCCGCGTGTCTGTAGGTATCAACACCATGCCGACTTTGCGTTTTTAAAATTTATAGTTTTCCTACTTTTTCCTATCTTTAGTCCTGGCGTTTTTTGTTTCTTTTTTTGTACTTTCCCCATTCCCTCTTCTTTTCCTCCCTCCTGGCAACAATGGCACATCCCTCATGCGTGTCTCTGTCATCTTTTACGACCTTCAAGTTCAATCTTGACATTTTCCCCATGACACCGACGGGTCTCAGCCATGACGACAACACCACCATCGATGCCAGCAAGCCCCCCCCCCCTCCACACCAACCACAGAAACTACCAAGTCCCATATTGTTGAACGACGTCTTTATCCGACCAATGACCCCTGCCCCACCGCCACTGGTCCACATCAACGGCTCTCCCGGTGTCGGCAAGCAAGCCATCGCCGAAAGCTTAGCCCTCCTCCTAGGGCTGGACAAAAGTCTCTTGGTACACAGCAACAGCTCCAACCACCAGTCAGAGCCAGCACGGTATCGCCATCACCACCATCATCACCATTATCAGGGTCAGCGTCAGCGACAGGGTCACCACCCTCTCAAAAACAAACCGTCAGAGATGTTTCGCCAGAGCCAGAGGGGGGGGCGGGAGGGGGACATGGACATGAATATGGAGCTACAGCTACAGCTGCAGGCCATATTGTCCCATCCTCATAATGCCCATCGCATTGCTATACTCCCTCGCTACGCTTCCAATATTCCGTCTGGCCGGGCGATTGTCCAGTCTTACCGTGTCGCGGCGGAGCGGGTCGGGCGAGTGTTTGTGTCTGTCGCGCTGGCGTGTAAAGATGAAGAGGAGTGGGCGGTGAGAAGGGGGAGCTTGCAGAGGAGATGTAGTTTCAAAAAGGGGTCGTATGACGACAATGATGAGGAGGAGAAGGATGATGATGGTAATAATGAAGGAGGTCAATACTCGGAGGAAAAAAATGAGAACCGGGACGTGAGTGGGGGTGGGGGGGGAACGTGTAACAAGGGCAGGGAAGACGGCTTGGCTTTGGTGGAGGACATTGCTGCTGTCATGATTGACGTATCGAGGGTGAGGCCACTCGAGGCGGCAATGCGGATTGCCGAAGTGGTTTGGGACGTGGTAGAGGAGAGAGATGCAGAATTGTGTGCGAGTGCGGCAACGACGCCGAGTGGTGGGGAGGAGGAGTGGAGGTGGAAGTAAGTCATGCCTTGTATGTGTATGCCTTGCAAGTTCAGAAGTTAAAAGGATATATATATATATATACATTGTCATATATATGGGATTAAGTACCTAGGTATGTTGAATACGCCAAAGGGCACATGCATCCAGCAACATATGTTGAAGGTAAATAAATCAACCAGGGGAAGAAAATCACATTAAAAGGGCAAGAGAGCATCCTGCTGCGAAAGCTTTAAAAGAGCTTGGCACTTGACTGGCTTCAAGACCGCTGCACCTTGGAATTACCACCTACAACCTGGGACTATACCTAGACGCCCACCTCCCTAATATAACAAGCTTCGTTTGCCCCTTTCCCATTCTCACCGACTTAGTTACTTGTATGACTCAATCCATCCCCCATTCTATCTCTCCAACTCCCCGGTGCCCTCCCGTCTATCCCACCCACCCACAGACACCTTCCCTCTGACCTCTGACCCCTGCCGTTGGACCCCCACCACCGCCGGAGTTAGGTCCGGGCAACCACTTACAGACAATTAATTACGTGGGCTTGCTTCCTTACCAAGTTCATACCGGGGCTGGTTCCGGTGGCGGCTCAGTGCCATGCACTATGCACCTACCTGCCTGCCTGCCTGCCTGCCTACTTGCCTGCCTGCCTGCCTGCCTTGGAAGGTGGGGAAGGCAGGATAGATAGGTTCTCAGATCTGTCTAAACCTGGTGGTGTGGTGTGGTGTGGTGTGATCCAGCTGTACTCACGTCACTTGGCTCGGTCACCTCAAGTGAGTTATTTCAGGGCATGACAGACCAAATTTTGCTGGAATAGGTTTGTCGCTCTTTTGAAGATGTGAGTTCCATGCTCTCTTCATACATGTATGTGTATGGAATTTTTGGGGGGGGGATATGCCCGTCCCCAGCTGTTTGTGTCTATGCCCTTTAATATTTCATCCATGCCATACATATATATGTACATAGGTAAGTAGGTTGGTAGGTACCTAGATACCTAGGTAATCTATTCCATAACAAAAGAAAAACTAAAAAAAAAATTATATCCAATTATGAGGTAGTGTTACACACATCTCATCATTGAACCACCCTTGACAATATAGATAGATACTTACCTACCATACCTACCTCTCCCTATTTGAGCCCAGATCAGTCTAGCCGAGCAACACTGGTAAATTAGGTAGGTAGGTACCTGCAAAATCCGGTCCATCTCAGATTGGGCCACGACTTGATGGTTTCTTCGGAAAACACGATAGACACAAAAAAAACACGCCCTGGGTGGGGATATATCACTGAGACACCAACACACTCACACACAATATTACACAAATGTCGTCGGCAACCTCACCTTGTATACCTTTTAACAGTGTTACCCCCCACCTCGGTGTTAACCAACCAGGCCACAAAG
>Ga0247760_1003508_pt1 | contig 10042 bp, 7 predicted proteins | sample UWRJL171409R4_FD_179936 | JGI IMG/M metagenome (GOLD analysis project Ga0247760, IMG submission 179936) | Plant litter microbial communities from Arlington Agricultural Research Station in Wisconsin, United States - UWRJ-L171-409R-4 | ecosystem: Environmental > Terrestrial > Plant litter >...
CTGAGTGTCAAGGTCTGTTTTGAGGGACGGCCGGGGGTTCGCCGGTCATCTCATCCTTGGCTCGTTGAAGTGTCATTACTTAGAGGAAGCGTCAGTTGGTTGGGCCTTCAGCCAGGGCGTAAGTAAGATCGTATGGGCTCCGCAGGTCACCCCAAAGAGTAGTAGCCAGGTATCCGCCAACATCTACTGGGAGCGTCAGTATGACAGATACAACAAATGTCTGTATTGACAGCGACTATGACACACCCTGAAATACAAACGCACCTACAACATGTTGTCTATCTCTAATGGCTCTATCAATACCGTCACAATGACTACGCCTTGTTCGCTAGCATCTGCGACAACACAAAATGAATAACATCCTCATCCGACCAATAACTCATGTGCGACGCAATAGTGTTCATAGGGTTAAAATCGAGGACGCTCCTGTTCAAGGTTAGCAGCACTCCTTGACCTGACTCGAAACAGGGAACAACTCACTCCTGTATGCAGTAATCAATTCTCCCATTCCGATTCAGCGCCTTGACTTTCATATCCTCTCGCCGCATCTTGGACCCCTTCTTCTCGTCGTCATCCAGTGCATCCACGTTGATGGCCGTCTCTTTGGTCAAACCTAGAGCCTTGTCTTTGGCGATGGCCGCCCTCTCCTTTTGGAACCTGCTGAACAGCGTTTCAAGATCGTCGTCGATAAGCGTCTGTGTATTGCCGCTGCTTGTGGCCCTCGCGAGCTGTTGTTTCCGTTCCGCAGTCTTCTCGCTTCGGAGGGCATCAGACAAGTCCTTATCTGTGATGACGCCTGCACCAATGTTGGTACCTGCTCCGGGACTGGGGCTGTGTTGCTGCGCGTTGAGCTTGGCTACGTCGTCCTGAGTGAGGCCGAGACTGCGATTCAGAAGACTGCTGGCGATGCCGGCACTGAGGTTGCTCCAGAGCCCGGAAACGCTCTGGCCGACTTTGGCGCCAATACCGGTTAGTCCCTGGGGAGCCACAGAGCCAAAAATGCCCTTTTTGGTGTACGGAAGGGCTTGAGGTTTAAGACTCGACATGGCGATTGAGACAAGTGGCTCGAGGCGGTAGGCAATGGGGTCTGAAGGGTGGAAGATGTTGAAGAGCTGTGAGACCTTGGGCGATGAGACGTTGAAGGGGAGGCCGGTGATGGGAGAGAGGGCCCTATCGGCATATTGAGCAGCCAAAAACGGATCATCCACAAGGTCAGGATTCAGGGGACTTTCTGATGGCAAAGAATTGGGGATATTCCGGGAGGCAATCGAGCGCCCCTTGAGCATTTGGAAGAGACCGATCGGAGACCCAAGGCAGTAAAAGTCATCAACCTCAAACGCAAATTCGAGGGCCCGAGGGTTCTTGGGTTCATATCGGTCTTGCGAGGGCCATATCCGGATGGGATTCCACTGGGGTTCCGGCTCTCTGTGCTTCTCCTTTTGTCGACAGAGAATGTCAAACATGATGGCAGAACCAAGCGAGTGGCCCATGATATGAACTTTGCCCTTGAATTCGGGATTTCGCTCCATGAACTTCCGGAAAATGCGGTTCGACTCCTTGAGGACAATCTCCACTATCTGCTCCCTATAGGCGGACTGATACAGGAGAATGTCGAGGGCAAGATCGGAGATAAGTGATCTGGCGAATGCCATCCCTTCGATGGTGATGTCCTGCAGGGTCGGATCTATTTGGTGGATTAGATTCGGTCCATGCATACCTCTTGGTTAGGGAGGGGACCTACATTCGTCATCCTCGCCAAACGCATCTCCAAGATCGTGCTCCCCAGTCTTTTGCCGTTTCTTCGGGAAGTCCAGCAAATGTCGCCAGATGACAGGCAGCACTTGAACACGGCAGTTTCCGGGCCCGGGTTCTCCAGCTTCAAGATTGAGCGCTCGGAGGTCTGCTGAGCTGGAATAGACCGTCTTCATGGCCTTGCGAAGCGTGTTGACATCGTGAATAAAGTTAATACTCTCCATCCTGCAACTGTCAGCGGTGGTACGGTGCCGGGAGTGGGGCTAAGAGGTTAAACAGGGGGCGGAAGAAGCATACTTAAGGCTCAGAAGCTGGCCAATACCATGCGTGACCAGAACGACATGCTCGATATCACGGCCCTGACTCTCACCGGATCTAGCAGTGTAATCATCGAGCATTTCCTTTTCTTCTCGCTTGCGCACTGCCTCTTCCTCCACCTCTGGATCATCGACGCCCTCGATCAAGTTCGAAAACTGCCTGGTTAGTCGGATTCTGGTGTCTTCAACCTCATCCTCTTCATTTTGCTCGTTGCTCGTCTCCACTGGCTCAGATCGGGTGCTTGCAGGTGCTGAGCGTCTCTTCAATGCCTTTTGTAGTTTCTCTTCCTGCTCTGTTGACATCGACTGCGTCCCCGTCGGTGTCAGGGGTCGTTTTTCGTCCTTGGCCTTATTCGGCTCCGTATAACCACGAACGAGTTTCACGCCGCTCATATAACCACCACCTGAGAATCTCTCATAAACAGTGGACGTTACCCACGATAAGACGCCATCTGACGACAGCCAAGCTACCGATGAGTCTTGATATGTTGCAACGCTATTCATGTATGCTCCAAATAGGCGGTATGTTTGCGGTTGGTGCTGAGGCACGGTGATGGTCTTGACTGGTGCATCACTCTGAGCCAAGGCATCGGCCTTCAAATTATCGGACGACGACTTCGGCGTCACAGTGCGAGTTCCGGAGTTGCTCCTAATACTTGGCGGGTATGTCCAGGGCTTGACCTTGAGGTAACCTTCCTCGAGCTGCGCGGCTAGATTCTCCTCACAAGGGCGGAGACCCGCACTCTCTTGGTAGAACCAGCTGCCACGCCGAACCTCATAAGTGGGACCCTCCCAGTACGCAGGGGCTAGCTCCCGCTCCTCGATGTCGACATCGAAGAGAAAGTCCTCGTTCACGGGGACTTTGGTGCCGCTGTTGGACGCCCCTACACCTTCAGAGGCTTCACCAGACACAACCCTGGGACGCTTGGAGCCTGCACGGGGGTTGCTAACCTTGCCGGCAGCTCTTCCCGCCTCTAGCTCCTCTAACTTGGTCTGGTAAGCAACCTCGAGAGCGCGGGAATCAGATGGGCTGAACGTCACAAATTTCTTAGGCGCGGGAGCAGGTTTTGGGTCGTCATCCTTTTTGCTCTTGAGATACTTGGGTTTTCGCTTGGGAACCTGGAAGCCGAGTCAGCACCTACTCCCACTGGTCGGTGCGGAAACTCACATCGACGGCGTGAAACCATTGAACCTTCAGTGGAGGGCAGTCTGGGGGATACTTTTTCGATGGTTGGCCGTAGAAAGGACTACTCGTGTGGTCGCCGGGGTTTGTAGGGGCCGGGTTTGCTTCCTTGGGGGTCGGAGTTGCTGTCCTGCTGCCAGCCCAGGGATTCAGAGAGTCGACAGCCGAGGCGAGATAGGACTTCTCGGCCTTTTTCTCCACGGACCCGGAAGCCATGTCTCCGGTGCGGCCAAAAGGCCAACCGGATGATGTGAGAAAGCCACAGGAGTTGTTCCAGGGACCTAGGCACCTACAGCGCGGGCGGATGGCGCACCTGCTAAGCCTATAACCTGTCCCTGCGAGGAGCGCCAACTTGATCTCCGGTCTCCAGGAAACGTTTCCTAGGTTGACGGGCCGGAAGGCTTGGGACGTGTAGTCGGACGTTTGCGGACACTCACCAAAGGCTCACCACATAAATCTACAGAGATTCGATACGCTGGTGGTGCGTTTGCACACGTTTCCAGGATCAAAAGCCGAGCTGCGGCTCTCAGTGGAGTGAGCAATGACGACGTCGTGCTTTGCCCTTGCAGCTGATTGGTGCAAGTTCCTGGGCTTGCCGGGGTTCGTCGCTTGGTCCTGTGCCAAGAACACCCTGCTTAGGCTTCGTGGTGGGGCACGAGTCGGGGAGTCATGCCCCGCCATCGACAAAAATCTGGAGGTCAAGTTCAAGAGGCGTTGGTCTGTCGTCGCCAACCGTTCAACAGCGCTCTCCACCTCATTGCGATTTGCGTTCTTCAAGATCTCCTACAAACTATGAGTCGGTAGGGCAATTGGATCGGGGGGACTGTTCCCACGAAACATTCACTCAACAACAACTCATCGAAATCTCGACGCGCAACCGAGCAGTCATGGCGCCCGAGAACAGAGGACCGCTCGTCAAAGAGCAGCTGGCAGACAATTTGCCCAAGAAATTCAAGGCTCTCAAGTTCGGCATTCAGTCACACCAGGATATCGTCAGCCAAGCCGTCCTGGAGGTCTCCGACAACCTCCTTTACGATATCGCAAATGGACGAAGCACGTATCCACACGGTCCTCTGGACCCCCGCATGGTTAGTATATTGACATTCCCTGCTGGGTGTAGCTAATGCTTTGAAGGGCACCTCGAGCAAAACTGGCACCTGCGCGACGTGCCTCCTCACCCTGGCCGACTGCCCTGGTCACTTTGGCCACGTTCGACTCCCGCTCCCCGTGTTCCATATCGGATACTTGAGATACATCCAGTCCACGCTGCAGAACATTTGCAAGGACTGTTCCCGAGTCCTGCTCGAGGAGGACGAGCGCCGCAGCACACTCGACGCCCTTCGCCGCCCCGCCATCGATAACCTCAAGCGAACCCAGATCCTGAAGAAAGTCAACGAACAGTGCCGAAAAGCGAAAACATGCCCTTACTGTGGCTCTATCCAGGGCGTCATCCGGAAGCTGAGTGTCATGAAGCTGGTACACGACAAGTTTGCCTGGTACAACAAGTCAACCTCGGCGAAGAAAGTTCCTCCACCAAGCAAGGTGGCGTTTGATCAATCCTTCAACGAGGCGAAGAAGTTTCTGCCCGAACTGGATAAGTACTCTAAAAGGGCCATGGATGACCTGAACCCTCTCAAGGTTCTGCAGCTCTTCAGGGCCATCAGCCCGACTGACTGTGAGATTTTGGGCTTCAACCCGGCCGAAGGGCGCCCAGAGATGTTTCTCTGGCAGTACATTCCGGCACCTCCAATCTGCATTCGGCCTTCGGTCGCCCAGGAGAGCGCGAGCAACGAAGACGATATTACGAGCAAGTTGTCAGAGATTATTCTCTATGCCTCATACCTGCGGGATTCTTTGAAAAAGGGCACTGCAGTCCCCAACATAATGGAACAGTGGGAATTCCTGCAGCTCCAGGTCGGCCTCTATGTGAACAGCGAAGTGCCCGGCTTACAACAACCCGGGTTCGGAAAGCCAATCCGCGGATTTTGCCAACGTCTCAAGGGCAAACAGGGCCGTTTCCGCGGAAATCTGTCTGGAAAGCGTGTCGATTTCTCTGGAAGAACTGTCATTTCTCCCGATCCCAACCTCAGCATCGAGCAGGTCGCCGTCCCAATACTAGTTGCCAAGAACCTGACGTATCCCGAGCGCGTCAACCGACAAAACCTCGATAAACTCAGGCGCTGCATCCTGAACGGCCCTACAGTCTGGCCGGGTGCCCAGGCTCTCATCAAAACAGACGGAGGCATCAAGTTCAATCTCAAGTTCGGTACCAAGAGTGTACGCGAGGAACGCGCCAGACAATTGCAGATCGGGGACGTCGTTGAGAGGCACCTGGAAGATGACGACGTTGTCCTGTTCAACCGTCAGCCTTCCCTTCACAAGCTCAGTATCATGAGCCACCGCGTCAAGGTGCGACCTTGGCGGACATTCCGTCTCAACGAGTGTGTCTGCACTCCGTACAACGCCGATTTTGACGGCGACGAGATGAACCTTCACGTTCCACAAACCGAGGAGGCGCGCGCAGAGGCTATGCAGCTGATGGGTGTTAAATACAACCTCGCCACGCCCAAAAACGGCGAGCCTATTATTGCTGCAACCCAGGATTTCATTACAGCGGCCTACCTATTGAGCAGCAAGGATCTATTTTACGACCGGAAAACGTTCACCTACATCTGCCAACACATGCTCCTCGGCGAAACCCACTTAGATCTTCCCATGCCCGCCGTCTTCAAACCAAAGATGCTGTGGACTGGCAAGCAGGTCTTCAATGTGCTCATGCGTCCTAACTTACAATCCAAGGTACTTGTCAACCTCGAGTGCAAGAACAAGGTCTACAAGAAAACGCCAGGCCTCCCAGATATGGACGTTGATGATTGTTATCTGGTTATTCGCAATTCCGAGGTCATGTGTGGGCGAATGGACAAGGCGACTGTCGGTGGTGGCAAGAAGGACTCTGTCTTTTACGTGATCCTTCGAGATTTTGGGCCGGACGCTGCGGCTGCTGCCATGACTCGGCTCGCCAAGCTCTGCGCGAGACATCTCACGCTGCGAGGATTCTCGATTGGTGTCGGCGATGTATACCCCTCCCAAAGCTTGACAGCGGAGAAGGCAGACTTGGTCAAGGGTGCGTACACGCAATGTGACAAGCTCATCGAGACTTTCAGACAGGGCAAACTCCAGAAAGCCGCAGGCTGTAACCTGGAAGAGACGTTGGAGAATTCCATCTCGGGTATTCTCAGTAAGATCAGACAGCAGGCTGGTAATTACTGTGTCGACACGTTGAGCAGGAATAACGCGCCGATTGTAATGGCCAAGTCCGGTTCCAAGGGTTCAGACCTCAACGTCGCCCAGATGATTGCCTGTGTCGGACAGCAGATTATCGGAGGAAAGCGTGTGGCAGACGGGTTTACGGACCGCACGCTCCCGCATTTTCACAAGAACTCTCGACAGCCCCCGTCCAAGGGCTTCGTCCGCAATAGCTTCTATACTGGCCTGCTACCCACCGAGTTTCTCTTCCACGCCATCTCGGGAAGAGAAGGTCTGGTTGATACGGCTGTCAAGACGGCCGAAACGGGTTACATGTCTAGACGGTTGATGAAGTCACTGGAAGATCTCTCGACGCAATACGACGACACGGTCCGGACGTCAGAAGGAGGCATTGTCCAGTTCCAGTTTGGCGCTGACAGGCTTGACCCTGTCAACATGGAGGGAGAAGCGAAGCCCGTCAACTTCGGGCGGACCTGGAACCACGTTGAGAATGTCACGTGGAACAACGAGGAGAGGTCTTTGCTTCCGAACGAAATTCAGAAGCTATGCAAGGAGACTCTCGACCTCGAGCGAGCAAAGTATATCCGGCGTCACCCCGTGACGGGCAAGGAACTATTTTATGACGACGAAAAGATACACAGCAGCAATGATTACGACGTCATGATTGCCATTGACGAGCATGAAGGTGCTAGAGTGTTCCTCAACTCCATCCAGGAATATGTCGGGGAACGGATTCTGAAGCTCGCACTGGCGCGCAAGGTGGCAGGGTTGGATCCTCTCATGCCCAACGACGACGTCAAGCTGCACAAGAAGTTTGCGGTTATGGTGGCGGAGAAACAGGCCGAGAGGAAGAAGAAGGGCTTGTCTTCGGGCCCGGCCTCTGACGTCGACCGAGCCGCTCAGGAGCTTCATATGGACCGAGTCGCCAAGCTGTCTGCGACAACGCTCCGGGCGTTCATAGTGGAATGCCTTGACAAGTACAGAAAAGCGGTGGTCGAGCCCGGCCATGCAGTTGGCGCCGTAGGAGCGCAGTCGATTGGTGAACCGGGAACGCAGATGACCCTCAAGACATTTCATTTTGCTGGTGTCGCAGGCATGAGTATCACTCAGGGTGTACCCCGTATCAAAGAGATTATCAACGCTTCCAAGGTGATCAGCACACCGGTTATTGAGTGCCCGCTGCTGAACGACAGGGACATAAAAGCAGCCCGGATCGTCAAGGCGAGGATAGAGAAAACGTACATTGCAGATATTATTTCGTATATTGACGACGAGTGGCTGCCTGACGTAGCCAAGATTGTTCTGAAATTGGACATGCAGGCACTTATTGACATGGAGCTTGGAATTTCGGTCAAGGACATCATGGATGCCATTATCAAGGCGAAGAAGCTGAAGCTCAAGATTGAGCCTGACGACTTACGGTTTGGCGGCGACCGCATCGAGATCCTTGTCCGAAACACATGGCGCGACGCCGCGGCAGCCAAGAAGGCGGCCATACAGCGGGCGGCAGCCATGGAGAAGGGCGTTGCCATTGGGACGGGAGACGAATCAACTGCCGATTACCAGCTGCGCGTCAACTTTTTGAAGCGGATGCTTCCACAGGTTGCTGTTTGCGGTTACCCCGAAGCAGCGAGAGCTATTATCCAGTCAGAGGAGGTGAAGGGAGGAAATGGTGAGACAAGTCACAAGGTGTTGGTGGAAGGTTATGGTTTACGGGCCTGCATGACGACGGTGGGCGTCGTGGGCACTAAATGCGTGACCAACTCGGTTATGGAGTGTCGCGACGTGCTTGGTATTGAGGCAGCTCGGACTACGATTGCCAAGGAGATTGGTTCCGTCATGGGGGAGATGAACATTGATCCGCGTCACATGGAGCTTTTGGCGGATGTTATGACATATAAAGGAGAGGTCTTGGGTATCACTCGGTTTGGTCTCGCCAAGATGCGGGACAGCGTGTTGCAACTGGCATCGTTCGAGAAGACGCCAGACCACCTTTTTGACGCGGCGGCGGGCATGAAGACGGACCGGATAGAGGGAGTGAGCGAGTGTATCATCATGGGACAGTCCATGTCTATCGGAACTGGTGCGTTTCACGTGGTAAGGAGACTCGGTTTAAAGGACCACCAAGTTCTTCCAAAGGCCACTGTGTTTGAGGACGCATGGAAGCATGATCAGAAGGTTCGGTCCCAGGATAGGAAGGCCCGAATTGAGCAGAGGAGGGCACTGGCGGCGTCGATAGCGGTGGCATAGCCTGGTTGACTTGACCACCCTTAGTATTCGTACTGGCTTCTTGACCAATCAAGTCACGTGACTTGGCGTTTTTGTCTCTTTCTGCGTCATTGCGGGGCACGGTGTGATCTTGGAAGTGATTGCGCTGCAATTTGGTACCATCCGGGGCGCGGATTGCAATGCGAGGAATCTGATACTTTGAGACTGTATCTGGATTGAAGACGCCATCTTGGAAAAGTAAACACAAGATGTGTGGGAGATATGCGCTGGCCTTGGTGAGTGAGGTGCCACCGTGGTCGTGGTCGCGTTTGCTAACCCTCGCAGCGGCCATCGCAAATCCGTCAAATGCTCCAAGATGACGACCTGCCCGTTGATGACGCTCCAGCTGACGAAGGCGACGGGGCGCCACGCCAGAGCTATAACTTTGCGCCGAGCTACAATGGCCTCGTATACCGCGCGAGCGTGCCCGACTACGGCGACGGCCCCGCCCGCGATCAAACCCACTCCAGAGCCAAGCGTACCCACATTACCAAGGCGGCCGCCGCCCCGACCACCAACGCCGAAGTCAACACCGCCGCAACTGCCGACTCCACCACCACCAGTACCACCAACACAGACATGGACATGGACATGGACACGGACAAGGTAAAATACAAACTCCAAACCATGAAGTGGGGCCTCATCCCTTCATGGACAAAACGCAACCCAGACTACCCCTCGGTCCTCAAAACTATCAACTGCCGCGATGACTCGCTCGCCTTGCCGGGGGGTTTGTGGGCATCCATGAAGGGGCGGAAGCGGTGCGTGGTTTTGGCCCAGGGGTTTTATGAGTGGTTGAGCGTGGGGAAGGAAAAAGTGCCGTATTTTGTAAGGAGAAAAGATGGCAAGCTCATGTGCTTTGCGGGACTGTGGGATTGTGTGCATTACGAAAGTGAAGGGGAAGGGGAGGGAGTGGGAGTGTACAGCTATACGGTGGTTACGACGGGGTGTAATGACGCCGTGAGGTTTCTGCATGAGAGAATGCCAGTGATTTTTGATCCGGGTAGTGAGGCCATGAGGGCTTGGTTGGACCCCGGGAAGGATAAATGGGATGGAGACTTGCAGAAGTTGTTGAGACCGTATGAGGGAGGGACAGAGCTGGAGATTTATCAGGTGGCCAAGGAGGTGGGGAAGGTGGGGAATAACTCGCCTTCGTTCATGGTGCCGGTGAAGAGTAAGGAGAATAAGCAGAATATTGCGAATTGGTTTGTCAAGGAGGAGGAGGGGAAGAAGAAGAAGAAGGGGATGATGCATG
>Ga0247760_1003509_pt1 | contig 10038 bp, 16 predicted proteins | sample UWRJL171409R4_FD_179936 | JGI IMG/M metagenome (GOLD analysis project Ga0247760, IMG submission 179936) | Plant litter microbial communities from Arlington Agricultural Research Station in Wisconsin, United States - UWRJ-L171-409R-4 | ecosystem: Environmental > Terrestrial > Plant litter >...
AAACCCAAAAAAAAAAAAAAAAAAAAAAAAAAAAAAAAACCACCGAAAACCGTCGCTGAGCAACTCTCCCATTCAGCCCTTAAACCTTCGGTTTCTTAGCGGCCGGTTCCTCATCCACACTTTCAACGAAACTGAGCAGCCGCTTCTTAACCTCAGTGCTTACCTCCTTCTCAAACAAGATCTTCTTCTGGGTCTGTTCGAGCATTCTCTCTTCCTTTGCACGCTCCTCCGCTTTCACCTGTGCTTCCTCAATGGCTCGCAACTCTCTGCGGATTCTCACGAACCTTCGTGCCAAATCACGCTCTTGTCCGGTGTTCAGGTCCCCGCTGTCTCTCTGCGTCATTTGCTCGGAGGGGCCGCCGACTTCGCCGAGCATTTCATCGGGCTGGTTGGTCCCCTCGAGCTCCTCGATGCGCCGGTCTTTCTTGCCAATTTCCTCCTTGAGCATGCCGACTTGCTTGGTCAACTTCTCAATGAGGCCGTACTTTTCGGCCATCATCGCGCTCTGGGACAACTTCGTTTTCGCTTTAGCAGCGGTGGCATCTGCGAGCTTCTTCTTCAGAATGGTGTTTAGCTCTTTTCGCCGGTCACATTCTTTCGATTTCTCCACCAGCAACTCCTGATAGTTGGTTTGCAATTCTCTAGTCAGAGGGGGAGGTTGAGATTCACTCCCGTGACGTCGGTCGCCCAAATACTCTGCGCTAAAGTACTGCTCGAGTAGGTGGATACTTAGACGCCGGATTTCTTTTGGGTACTTTGAAGATGGCTCGAATGGAGAGAGATTTTGATCACGCCAAGTCTGATCATCAAAGACAGCCCCTTTCCAGAAATAAGGTCTGGTGTGACTTCGGAGTGGTCGAGTAATCCACTCAAGATCCCATCGGTCAACCAAATCGCCCCATGGTTTGGGCAAGCCGTCTTTTTTCTCGAAGTAGTAGTTCAGAGCCTTCATGGCTATGAGGAGCTCTGGTGTGATGTGAAATGGGAGATGATGATTCTCGGTCTTGGAGACATAATCTCTCCAATTTGTTGACCCGGAGCAGAGAATGAATGGGAATGTAGTCGATGGACCGACATCGCAAGGCTTGACGTTCTTCCACTCTTTGTAGAGCGTATGCTGTTCTAAAGTTGCAGGGAACGAGCCTGGGTGACGCCCTAGCTCGTAGAAAACTCTGCCGACGTTGATATGCTTTGGGAAACCTTCGGGATAAAACGCTATCGCATAATTTGATACCGCTTTCCACCGGTCTGTCGTCTTCCAGGTTATGATCTCCCTAAGAGCTTCAATTCGGGTGTAGCCATGTGCAGTGTCCTCAATTGGATAGTCGGTGCTCGTGACTGCCTCCGCAACCGTCCTCGCTTTGCGGACGGCATTGCCATTGTCATTTCCTTGTGGAATGGAAGCCATCTTCTCAAGGAACTAGGATAGAATCCGAACGTCTGAATCTTTGTTAGCGGTGCTTCTCAGGTGAGGACTTGAATTCAGAAACGCATATGCCATCTAGTTGAGCAACGAACATATTGTGTAAGAGTGAACAGTGATTTGGGTTGCCTACCAATGAGTACCGGAGATGACTCACAGAGGTGGTCTGGTGGAAGTGGTCTGGTGGGAGAGCAACCGACTCGTTTCTGCTTGTAATTGGAGTCTCAAACGTGATTCGGATTGACGACTTCTCTCGCCTCGCAGATCGGAATGGCAACAGTGAAGAGCTAGGCAAGATGAGTCAAACGGCCGTCAAGGATAGCGGCTGTTGTGAAGAATTGCAATCCTGACCACGACCGGGCGCGCGCCGTTTTCAGGTCAAGTGGAAAGTTCCAGTCGTCAACAGGAGTGAGAGGAGTTGGTGAGAGATCGTGAGAGGTTTAGATGTAGAATGGGTGGGTTGGGTAATCTGGGGTTCTGCAGCCCGCAGAGAAACTCGGAAAGGTGACGCGGTTACAGTGGAGAATTTAGAAGAAATCTTGTCGCCAGGCAAACATGAGAATCAGAGAGAAGGCGCGGACCCGGTGATTTCAAGCAACAGATTCCCAAATGCCTAGGTAGGTGGTAAACAAACTATCATCTTGCCATTCGGATCCAACTAAAATGGCTCAGAGCAAATTCTCCACGGAGAAGTGATTCGATTCGAAGATTAGAAGCTACATGTGCTGCAGTTTCTTGGCCGAGAGTCTGAGGTGAACGACACTATTGTCCATCATCCACCATCATTTCATTCATTCATTCACACCAAGCCGGACCGCCCTCATCACTCATCCCCTTTGACTGTCCCATGGAACTCTCTGCCATGCGGTTCACATCAATTCAAGTCCTCGCCGCTTTCACAAAGCCATTGGACATATGGCTGGCTACATATAGGTCACAGAAACTGCGCTCCCCACCCCCAGGTGATAGAATAGAAAGAGTGACAAAGTTCGTTCCATCCATCCATCCATCCATCCATCCATCCAGCGAGCGAGGTTCAAGCTTTTCATAGCTCATTTGTTGCTAGAGTAAAAACGCGTCAATCAAAAAAGACACATTTGGAAAACTCTCAAAATCTCCAATAATGGTACCTACCTACCTACCTACCTTACCTAATCATGACAAGTGTTTTACCAACAACAAGGATGCGGAGCTGCAAGCGTAGTGGACTGGAGCATTGAGGTGTTGTTCCAAGTCTCCTCATCATGGCTCGCTCATCTATGGCTAGTTTAACACAGCAAACCCAAAAGCAAAACTCACAAAAATGAAGCTAGCCATGATCAAGTTGATATGTACAGTTCTCGTATTTGAGCACTCTGCCACGACAGAGCAAATCTAAAAAAAGTATCTACAAGGAAAAAGGGGTTGTTCAAAGATGGACAGGCTGATTTCCCCTTTACCAACTTTTGAAGTGCTGCATTTCTAGCCCTTAGCTGCTTAGAACGGGGGGTTGGCGTTCTCTAAAAGCTGGACAAAGTAGGCCTGGAACCACTGGCCAGCCTCAGGGGCGGGCTTGAGAGAATCGGCATTGCCGCAGTGGTGATCGTAGCGAGCGGCCGACGTGTCGCTGGTGCCGTCACTCTCACCACCGGGCTTGACCCAGACAAAGGCGTCGACGAGCGAGGAGCCAGTGTTGGTAGTGGGGCGGGTACCGAAACCAGTACCAACGGCGTTGCACCAGTGGCCCCACTCGAGCTGGCCAGTGGGCTGCTTGCCCGAGCGGCCTTGGTCGACGATGAACTGGGCGGGGAAGCCATTGGCGCGGAGGAGCGGGCTGAAGGCCTCGACGTAGCGCTTCTCGTCAAAGGTGGGGTTGGGCGTGGTGTACGAGGGGGCCGACGACAGACTCCAGGCGTTATAGTTGGCAACGTTGGTGGCAAGGCCACGGACCGAAGCAGGCGCGCCAGCATCCTTGTAAATCTGGGCGAAGAGGTCGGCAGCAGGCCCAATGTTGGCGGGCCATCCGAGCCAACCGGCGTGGCCGGCATCCATGTACATGGCAACATGAGGAAGGTTGAGCTGCTTGAGCGCGTAGACGGTCAGCTCCTTGTAGGTGCTGGCGGCGCCCTGGCACTTGGGCACGTTCATGTTGGTAACCATATTGGCGAGCGAATCGGGCTCAATGACGAGGATGGTGCGAATATCGGAGAAGGAAATGAGCTGGCGGCGGATCTCGTCAATGTACGCCTTGTAGTGCTGCACACCACCGTTGGCAATGGCAAACTCGCCGTTGGAGGCGGCGGCAGCGCAGTCGCGGTCCGGAAGATCATAGACGACAATCTGGGCGGCATACGGGGGGTTGGCGCCAGCTCGGTTGGCAGCGCGGATCTCATTGAGCGTCTTGGGCAGAAGCGTCGAGAGCGTGATGTTGCGGTCGAGCCACTGGAAGCTGGGAACCTTGGCGACAGCCGCGGCCTTGGTCGCCATGGGGCCTGTCAGGCTAGGGATGGCTAGGGAGTGCACCTCGGACGAGTAGTAGCTGTTGGCCCACAGCTGGACACCCTGGAAGGGGTTGCCCGAATAGCTAGCCGTCGTGGAGGCCGTGCCGCTGGGGACCACGGGGGCCGAGGTAGTGATAGGCACCGAGGTTGTCGGGGTGCCCACGCTGGTGGTGCCCGGGGCGCTCGTGCTGCTGCTGCTGCTGCTGCTGCGGCTCGTCGTGGGCTGAGGCTGGGGCTGGGCTGTTGTAACCTGGCTGCCCGGGAGACACTGTGAGTACCACTCGTTTTGGGCTACGCACGAGCTGCCAGAGGCACAGCACGTCGGGCCATTGAAGCCCCTGCCACCGCACTGGCTCCTATCGACAACATTCGCATTAGTGAGACAACCAAGGTCCTGTTGCAGGAAGAGGTGCTTACCACACGGAGCCGCAGTTCTGACGCTCCTCGAGGAGAGGAGCAGCAAGGGCTGTAGCCGCAAGGGCGGCGGCGAGGAGAACTTTACCAGCCATTGTCAGAGTTGCTGAGTCACCGGGTAGCTTCTTGGTCGGAGAGCAGGCTGTGTGGGTGGTGAGAAAACACAATCTCAGAGAGAAGGCGAAAAGCTTCCTTTTTATCATCGAGTTCATGTCTTGAGGACCTCCGTGGTCCGGGCCGGATGCACGGGAGCGCGCTCCATCTTGGTCGTCCATCGCCGAAGCCATGCAACAAAACAAACCCCATCGAGAATGGCCGAACTTGCCGAATCGGGTTGTGCGGCCATCAGCTGGGCACCCCACGCCGCAGGGGGGCGCCAGGAACAGCGTCCCGAGAGACACGATGATGCTAAGGCCAGATCGGGAGGCTGAAGCAAAAGCCGGATGCGATGCACGCGCGTAGGCTTGTGGGGAGCCGTTGGCGCATTCCGCCAACCAGGACACCACAGCATTGCTAATTTGGTGGATCCGGGTTGGGGGGAACCGGATCGATCAAGAATCCGACCAGACCCAATCTCGGAGCCCACGTTCCATAATGTCCTTGAATGGGAAGAGCTGGGGCCATGATGCGGGGGCAGGCGGGCGACCGGGCAGAGATGGGTCAAGGACGCGGGCGCGTGCCGGTCATGAACGGAAGAGATGCACCATGTTTCCGACGTGGTTGCATTGTCGACGGCAAATGTAACCGTTCTGCAGGGCTCGGCCGGGGGTTACCTAGATTTCAAAATGATGCAACAATTTGGCCAAGACCTTTTCGTGAACTAGCCAGGTACGCGAACCAGGTCCCGAGCAAAATGTCGACCGCGTGCATGTTTCACTTAGAAAAAGTCCCCCATTTGTGAAGTTTGGGGCAGCGGGAGGCGGTGATTCTCGGCATCAGTTGGAGACTTCTCGCGAATCAAACACGACCTCAAGCCGTCCCTCCAACAGCCTCTCCACGTCGTCTCTCAGGACCCTAGCAAAGTCGGAGTCTTGAATGAGGATACCAAGCTCCTGTGAGGTATACCAGCTCTAGGATTCACTTAGTCAGCACAGAAAATTCAAAAGACGGGGCTGCAACTCACCGCGCGATCCATGTTGCCGGATCCAAGCATAGTGAGCTCGCTGTCAACCACGGCAAGTTTGAGGTGAGAATGCACGGGTTCTTCCTCAGGAAAAGACGCGGTTAGAGGCTGGGCTTCCCGAGCGCCCGATTTCATCCTCTTCCGGGGATGGAATGTAGAGACACAGAGACTGCCTAGATTCCGGCTCCCGAGTTCGACATCGTGGGCGACCGAGTTGCGCTGCAGTTGACGGAACCGACGCACCAAGGACCGTACGCACCAGTCCGTCGTCGTCCCGGCGGTGGCGAGCTGCTCCAAGACCATCATCCTCCGGTTGGTCACGATTGTGACGGACACTCCAGTTGATATAGCACCCAACATCGCGTCTATGACGGGTTTGCAAGTGAGATTGGGAGTTTGGACGAAGATAGAGTGGTGGGCACCCTGGAACAGATGAATGAGCGCAACGTTCAGCGGTGTTCTGGGAACCGCTGCAGCACGCTGCCATGGAAAGCGGAACTGGGGGTTTCTATGGTGCGAAGACGGCAGGATGAATGTGGGCAGTGGCGCACCACTGGCAGGAAGAGCGAGACGGCGGTACGCCGAGCTAGAAACCTCGACAAGACTCGCATCCTGGAACCTGAACGGTGGTGCCGAAGAAGGCTGAGAGGAAAGCGGGGTTTGAATATCGAGCTCGGGGTCCCACGTCCTCGTGTAAAATGACATGAGGCCGGTAACAGCATCGCCGGTAAGCTCCAGACAGCCCTCGAGCCACGGCTCCCAGCTGACGTTGCAACTGGGGACAAAGGCCCGATTGCGATCGACAATAATAAATTTGGGATGCATCACGCTGAAGGGCAGGAAGAACAGCGTCTTGACGCGGAGCTCAATGGAGGCGGCCTCGAGGAGACGGGCATCGGGAAGGCCCAAGTCTCTGGAGAAGGCGTCTGGCGGGTACAGGTAGCCATGGCGCGACTGGGGGTGCAGCAGTTTCTGAAGAAGGGAGCGCGATGAAAAGCAGATGCGGACGCGGAGGGGTTCCGGCGGCGAATTGCCCGTCGAGCGGGCTTCGACGACCAGGCGACAGCGGTGAGCAGCGAGCTTGGCAAGGGCATCGCTGAGCGCCGCCAGCGTCTTTGAGGGTGCCCAAAAACATGTGACCAGGATTATTTCGGAGGCCGCCGATGTGATGGCGGGGATGAGGAGGTTCGTAAAGAGCGAGGCGCCCGTGCCGAGGTGGAAGCTTTGAGGCGTGCAACGCGACACAATCAATCCGCGATCGGAAGGGTCGCGCAGGTCATAGAACGGGAAATCATTGTTCTGCGACGGCACGTCCTGCAGCTGTTGGACAAGACCAGAGACAAAGGCGCTCATCGTTGCAACTTGGCGTTCGTTGCCTTTGAAGGACTGTCCAGGGAAGGAGCACGTTTTTTGACGCCAGCAGCGCTCAAGGTCTTGGGCAGGACAACCCTAACCCTCGCCTTACTTGCGTCTTTGTTTCTTCCGCAAACGGCACAACGGAACAACAAGATGTGCTTTGGGCACCAGGTTCTCATATAAAAGTGGGAGGAAATGGCGGGTATGAGGATAAAATGCCGCCTCCAGGACGACATTGCAAGCACAGCCTGCACAGCACAATCTGGCCTCAATTGACCCAATTGCACTCAACTTCCGGTTGATCAAAACAAGTCAGCTTGAACATGGCCCAGCAGCGTGGACAGCCGGGGCGGGCGGGGCGGGGACGGGGAGGGGGACGGGGAGGTCATCACATGACGATGGCCCAATATTTCCAGCAACAGGCACATAACATGCACGGCACGGGCCGTGTGCCCAGCTGGTTCGACATCAACGCCCGGCAAGCAGTTCCCTTCTATGATTTTCAGCGCTACGCACCAATTCCAGCACCGCGGCCCAACCTGGATGACTTTCTCGATACACTCGGCACGGCAACGCCGACTGGCGTTGATATAATCGCAAACCTTGACGCTATGGACGGCGTCAATGAGAAGCTGGTTTCTTCCTTCATCCACATGTCGCTCAAATATTGGTATTGATGCCCCCCCCGAGTCACCTTGTTTTTGCCATAATACCTAACCCAAAAAAAACCAACCGCCAGGGACACTCGGCTTCGTTATCTCATCGAGTATGCTGCAGATGCAAGGGACCCGGAAATGAAAAACACAGGAACGTCCTCTGCCCAGGACACCCAGATCGATGGGCATTTGACAGCCTTTGAGCAAGAGCAACCAGCGACCGTCAATACTAGATACCCTAAGATACAGCAGCGATTACAGCACTGTAATAGCCTCATCCACGGCGGAGACTTGATGACAGATACCTGTATGGTGGGGTGCGTAAATCTCTGTCAGACCCGTGTCGGGAGCGCCGCTTTGACAGCACTACTGCCTGTAATGTTTGAGAGATTATACTTCGTCGACCTGGACACGGCCAAGTTCATTCGTAAGCACCTGCTTGATATTCGTTTCCTTCCTTGACATGAAGCTGACACACACAGTGCGGGGGGCACACACTGTGGGCAATGCCCATAACCTTTTCAAGCAAGAGATATTGTTTCTCAACAGAATGAGTATCCATAGGACCTCCATGCTTTTTTTTTGGAAGAACAAGACCTACAACCCTCCAAAGAACGCGGCGTATACCATGGGCTGTTTCTTGCGCGATCTGCAACGGGCCAGCAACGGCTACCGAACCCAATGGCAATTACTGAGGAATCACACCGTGGATCCCTCTACTCTCACGGTTGCTCACCTCACACAGGTAGCTAGACAGCATCAGCCCATGGTGGACGTCATCCGGAGGTACGAAGGCAGTATTCTTCCTTGGCAAAGGCCCCGGAAGGAGAATGGGGATCAGCTTCAACCAGATGAAGATGTTGGCTCTGTACAGCCAGGTAAGACCCCGCGTTGGTACGAGAGGACCCAACGAAATCAGCGTGATCCGTGGGATTCGGTGTTTGAGCGAGTCGGGAACTAATCGAGAATTGTATTGATGGACACCATACCGCAGTATGTGTGTCCGAGGGTATCGCAGCTCGCACAGATTTCCGGGTTGAGCGGGCAAGGATTGCGATTACCGAGCGCGTTTCTGATTCGCCAGCTGCGAGTGCGAACTTCAGCCCGAGCTAGCGTGCTCAGCTCAGCCGCCTGGCCCCTGGCGGGGCGCTTCGCTTGGCCCCTTTTTTTTGACGTCCAATTTCCCCGACGTGCCTAGGTACCCAACTTCGTAGTCACCTACAATCTATCTTTTTCCCACCACCTGCACGCTCCAGAGTCCAGATCCGATTTCTTTGCCGTTCAGAACATTGCTGCGGTTGGGCCGTGAACATGTCTTCTTACTATGGTGCCCACGCACCGCCGCACCAGCATCAGCAACAGCAGGTGCAGCCTCAGTATCACGCCTACCAGCCACCGACGTCGCAGCCACAGAGCCCGCCTCCGCACCATGGAGACGCCCTCAACCCCGCCATGGCAGGAATGAGCATTCACCAGCAAGTTCAACCCGGCCAGTTCTCACCGCCGACGCCGGCAGCAAGCCCTTATCATTTTCACCACCACCAGCAGCAGCAGCAGCAGCAGTCGCAGCCACAGGCGGTGTACCCCCCCATGACCCACACCCAAACTCCGCAATGGCCAGCTGTGCCCACTCAGCAATACCAGGCCTATCCAGGCCCAGGTTCCCAAGGTCCTAGTCCTGGTCTTGGTCGGCCCCCTGCTGCCGGCAATGTCTACGAGATGGATGCAGCAGGGACTCCCGCACCCGCGGCCGTGGCGCCAGGAAATTGGAAGCTTCCCACACATGCTGGGCCGCCGCAACAATCCGCGGCCTTCATCGCCGAGCTGCCGGGATCGGTGTCTTTTGAAACCCCTGCCCCGGTTGTTCCCGTCAGCCCCGCTGTAACCTCAGCGGCTCCAGCAGCCTTTTCCCCCAACTCTCAGAACCAACAAAGCCAGGCTCCGGCACCCGGCCGCGACAGCGAAGGCCTGATTGTCGTTGAGAAGCCACCTGCGCCGGACCACGAAGGTCTGATCCCGGTCCCCGCCCAGCAGCATGACCATCAGCAACCGGCATTTACGGCGTATGGGCTATCCTCCCAGCACAATCCCCAGGCTTCACCCATCAGTCCAGCACAGCAACCAGGCCCAACCCCACCGCCGCCTCTGGGCCCTGGGCCTTATGGAACAGCACACCAAGCATCGGGACCCGCTTACCCGCAGCCGGGCCAGCATACCTATCCGTCAGGGGGAGCTCCTCACGCCCCTGGCACATCACCGCAACCGCCGCAACCCGTGCATGCCCAAGGTCCGGCCACATCTCACCCGGGACCCCCGCAACCGGTTTCGGGATCCGCCCTGCCTTCCGGTCCTGGCTATCCCCAGCCGGGACCTGCCGGTACGCCCCATCTCCCATCGACGCCATATTCTCCTCCGGCCAATACCCCTCCGCCAGCTCCCTACCAGTACGGTGGCGCCCCAACCCCAGCGCCGCAGTATCCGCAGCACACCCCAACTCCACCCCCGACTTCACCAACCCCGACGCACCAGACATATCCCAGCCCGTATTCCCGACCACATCCCTCTACCTTTCCCATCACCCATGCA
>Ga0247760_1003510_pt1 | contig 10037 bp, 10 predicted proteins | sample UWRJL171409R4_FD_179936 | JGI IMG/M metagenome (GOLD analysis project Ga0247760, IMG submission 179936) | Plant litter microbial communities from Arlington Agricultural Research Station in Wisconsin, United States - UWRJ-L171-409R-4 | ecosystem: Environmental > Terrestrial > Plant litter >...
GTTGCGGGCACGGCAGAAAAGGCAGGCGGTGAGTGCTGCGCCGGGCTGGCACAGCTGGCGCGCAGTTGTTAAAGTGGGTTAAATTTTTTTTAAGGTGCGGGGAGACGGGTCCTAAGGTGCAAAGAGCCCTGCTCTTAAAGAAATGCTTTTGTTGTTCTTGGTTGTCTCGCCCTGAGCTAGACGGGATTACAATCTTCACCAGAGCGCTGCCCATACCCCCTCTCCTCCTTTTCCCGATTGAGAGATAATAATAGAGATAAAGCCTACCGAGTAAGTACATGACAAAATGCGAAAATTGAAATACGCATAGACAAATTCATCTTCAGTTACACTTGAACAGTTGTGGGAACGGAGCCTGACAACGGGGTTTTAACGGGGCACACCGCCACATAATACCTACGAAGTACAAGGGATAGGAGTGCATCAACAGTGGACAGGGGTATCCGTCTATAGGTACTTCGTATGGTACATCTAATTATCTACACACCAGTCGCACACTAATCTACACCCTCCCCGGCCACATCCCCACAACGCTGGCATAGCGAATCCTCAGCTGGCGCCACATAGCGCCAGCATCGTGGACACTTGGCTTGCTTGGGAGGGAGAACCAAAACCTTGCCATGGACAAATTCCTCCAAGACACTCCACGGAGCATCGCCTGGGCCAACTCCAGTAGCCTCTCTGATCTCAACTGAAGAGACGACAAATATGGCCTCTAGCTCGCCTGCGCATTTTTGGAGCACCCCTAGCGCCTCGCCCTTTTCCACCTGTAGTACTACCGAGCACTGCAGTGACGAGCCAAGCCACTTGTTGCCACGCGCCTTTTCCAACGCGGACTTGATGGCTCCATGGGTGCTCATGAGCACCGGTATGGCCTTACGGATGTCTGCTTCGTTGTAGCTAAGTCGGGAGGTGTCGATGAGCGGCGAGGAATAGAGCTGCTGAAGTGGGTGGAGGATTGACCTGGTAAAGTCAGTCATGTCTCGCGAAATCTGACCACACGAGAGATCTCACTTGTCGTTCTGGAGCCACGCAGGCCTGTGGTCCCATGCTTCCTCGACCAGAACCGGTGTGATAGGAGACAGCATTCTCAAGAATCCCATCAAGATAGGCTCTAGAACGCCACCTCCATCAGCGCAATACAGCCTATCCTTAAGTGCCTCGAGGTAAAAAGCAGACAGATCGTTGGCAATCCAGTGGTTCAAGCTGGCAACTGCCTTGTTGAATTCGTAGTTGTTGTAGTACATGGACACCTCCGACATGACGTCCTTCAGCTGAACGAGAGCGATGTGATCTAGAAATGTGAGCGGGGTAGACCGCGCTGATTCGTGCATAGAACCAAGTAACATCTTGATTATGGTGCGGTACTTGACAAGCGACTGATGGATTGCCTGAAGCACTGGCTCGCCGAGAACAATGTCGCGCGTGTAATCACTGCCAGCAACCCATAGCCGCAGCGCATCTGGCCCAAGAGCGTCACGGACCGGAGGCATGTTGCCCCCCTTCTTAGTTTTGAGAGGTGGGAGCAGCGACCCATCCATAACCTGGTCGGCCGAAATGGTATTTCCCAACGACTTTGACATCTTCCTTCCATCCTTATCCAATGTAAAGCCATGTGTTATCAGCGTCTTAAATGGTGACAAACCAACACTTGTCGTGCCGATGGCAGTTCTCTGGGCGGTCATGGCAGCGACTCGTGTGAGTAGACTGGACTGAAACCATCCGCGATGCTGGTCGGAGCCCTCGAGATACAGATCGGCCTGCCTATCCATCTGAGACCAGCTGCTGCCGCTATCGAACCAGACATCCATTGTGTCACTTCCTCGGGTGAAGTTGGATTCATTGCCCAGCGACGCGGGAATCCAGGCCGGATCATGCTTGTCATCAGTCCACCATGCATCTGTACCCCGTTCCTGGATAACTGAGATAATATGCTGTATCGTCTTGTCCGTCATGACAGCATTGCCACCAGCATCATACAATGCTGGAATTGGCATACCCCACGCCCTTTGCCTTGAGATACACCACTCACTCCGACCCTTGACAAACGCCTCGAGCCGGCTCTTGCCAGTCTCAGGAACGAAGCGCACTTCACTCATGGCACCCAGAGCATGCTGCTTAATAGACTCGACATCGGCAAACCACTGAGCAGTTGCCCTGATGATGATGGGTTGTTTGGTCCTCCAGTCATACGGATATTTGTGGCGGTAATCGTGCACGTCGAGTACATCGTTGCCCAATATTCCAAGAACTGCAGCACCACCGCCTTGAAGAACTGGAATTCCAGTGAGCTGGGACGGCTCGTCTGGAAACGCCTCGTCCGTGAATAGGCCGTCATGATCTACCGGGGCGTCAACTGAGATGCCATGGGCTGTGCAAGCCAGGTAGTCATCAAAACCATGACCAGGCGCGCAATGGACAAGACCACTGCCAGAGTCGGCCGTGACAAATAAGCCGTGGATAATCGGCTGGGGTGCAGCAGATCTGCCCCGAAGCATGTTGGTGTATTGAAGCTCAACCAGATCGCTGCCTTTGACGGTCCCCAAAATCTCAGGGGTTGCGCCTTCACCCAGCAAGATTTCAGAAAGGCGATCTAAACAGCCCTCGGCGACCAAAAAGGCATCCTCCGCTACGCGAACAATATGATACGGCAGAGCATCGTGGACTGCAATGGCCTTGTTGGCGGGGAGCGTCCATGGAGTGGTCGTCCAAACAACAGCAAACAGCTTCCCTGTAAATCCCTTCATGCCAGGAAAGTTGCTCCAGTCGCCTACAATTGGGAATCGCACATAGGCGGCGCGTGAGACATGGTTCTCGTTATATTCGAGCTCGGCCTCGGCAAGGGCCGTCCGCGACGAGGGAGACCAGTAGACGGGCTTGAACTTGCGATAGATGAGCCCTGCCGATGCCATCCGCTGAAAAAGACGCAGCTGGCGAATCTCGTAATCAAGATCCATGGTCGTCCATCGCCTCTCCCAGTCACCCATGACGGCGTATGTACGGAAACTCTTCATCTGGGCGAGCACGGTTTTGGAGGCGAGCTTGCGGGCGGCACGACGGATTGCGGCAGGGCTCATGCGATTGCCCTCAGCCGTGTCGACTGCTTTAAGCTCAATGGGTAGGCCATGGCAGTCCCATCCTGGGAGGTAAGAAACTCGGCGTCCCTGCTGAACCTTGACTCGGAGTATTATGTCTTTGAGGATCTTGTTGAGTGCGTGGCCGGCGTGCAATTCGCCATTGGCGTATGGGGGTCCATCGTGCAGGACAAATGTGTCGTCTTCAGGCCGGTGCGTGGCCTGCCACTGGTAAAAGTCATCGGCGCATCGCCGAATGTGCTGGTCTCGATTCTGAGCAGGTGGACGTGGCCTGGTCGCTCCTTCTGTCAGCGATTGCAGTTGCTATAAGGGACAGAAACTTACGGAAATGTCGACTTGGGCAGTCTCAATGTCGATGCCCAGTTTTTCGACATGATCTCGGACACCGCATGGTGCTGCCCTGGAGAACTGGAGCTGATCTTGTCGGTTGTTTCGGACGCAACAAAATGGTGCTCGAAATTATCGCCAGGCTGGGCTCTGGTTTGCTACCCCTGCAAGTCCCTGCAAGGCTGACCCCACCATTCCGTCTCATTGATCGCTCCCTCCTCAGTCATCACTTGTTGTGATTTCGCAGAAACAGACGGTAAAATCAGAATAACATGGCACCAATACGGAGATATCTTCGAATCACCAAATACTCGGTTCTAGAAGTACGCATTTACCTTGAGAATCCTGCGCTTGCTCAATCGTGGCTTCTAAATCCACGAGATCCGGTGCTGCCGCGTGTCATCGAGAGCGTCCGGCCGTTAGTCCTTCCCAAACTGCGCGAGGAACGCGATCGTGAACGCAGTAACAGGAAGAACAAAAAACGCAGCATAAAAGATGTTGTTACCGAGGGTTAGAGCACGCGCAGAAATGGAGAAGGCCAAGGCTAACATATCACAGACGACTTTGAGGTCTCCATTTTCCTGACTGGCACCGACACACGCCACTCTCTGCTCTTCAAGCAAAAACTCTTTCGGGACAAGACCCAAACCAAACTCACGTCAAACTCATCCAAATTGACGGGGGAGGGCACATCCCTCGACACCCCCATCGATTTGGGGGGAGACGGCCAAGTACCAGTACCTGGACTGCGCGAGGAGTCACCAGATGACCAAGAACCCATCAGCCTGGACGACATCCCTAACATTCGTGAGAAGCCGGCAGCCAGTAGACGATCGAAACGTTTTCGTGGGACCTCCGATAAGCAGGGGGGTGACCACCAATCACCGGATGAGGGCTCCGGTGATGACGGCGATGACGAAGACCACGCTTTCCAGATAGTCGACTCGGACTCTGGTTCCGACGCTTCACATTCCGATAGTAACGAGCCCCCGACCAAGAGACGAAAGGAGACGGAGACCGACGACAAGAAGAAGCTCGCCATGGATATCTCGTATGAGGGCTTCAGCATCTACGGGCGGGTCTTGTGTCTTGTCATTAAGCGGCGGGGGCCATTGGGGGTACCAGGAACAGGGAGGGGCGGCTTTCCGGCCGGCATGTCGCCAACAGCTTCTGGGTCAAGCAATTCACATCAAATGGGGCGACCCGGTGGGCAAGCCATGATGGAGAATTGGATTACGTCGACCCAACTCCCAGAGGGTGATGTTGGCGCGGGGGATGATGATCCCGTGCAAGTCACCAACCCAGCATAGGCAAGGCAGTATCATTTCCGGAGAAAAGCTCCATCTTCTCAAAAGCTCTACACTAGCTCCTTGTTTCATAAACAGGGATGAGCAGACCCACGGTTTAACTAGTTGGCTGCAGACTGCAGTGATCTTCCTGCTCTTTTGGAGCCTGTTTGCCAGCCGACAGGGGCCATGGAATGCAAGCCGTTAATCACCGTTCTCCCTCCCCACCACCATCGGCCGATCATGAACTTGTTCGGTCTATGAAGGGTTATTGCTGCAGGCTGCGTTTGTTTGTGATGAAAAACGTCAGCTGAAACATAACGCCGCCCGGCCAGCGTCAGTGTTACCAGCCCAGTTCCATTTACCGAAATGCGGTGAGCTGCAAAAAGACCAACAAAGGGAGAACGAGACACAAATGGCCAGACGAGATGTGATCCAGTTACCCAATGGTTCTTGGCCCCCGGTCAACGCCACCCCGGAGCTCGTCACACCCGGCAAATCCCATCACAGTCGCACCAGTTACCAACCCCGCGAACCGCCCAGCCGGCAGGCATTGGGGGCCCCTGGGGCGCAAACAATTGGAAACAACGAGCTCGCTCCCTGCAGGGAGTAGAACCATACCGAGCCTAGCACAGCTGAAGTGGAGGGCAGCAAATATCAATCCTAGCCCGCATTGGTCTATGATAGACTCGATTTCTCTTATTCTTCCTAGACATTTCTTAGGGAGAAGGGTGCGTGAGAGCTCCAGAAGCGGGGTGAATGGGTCCAAAAGCAAAGGAAACATCAAGACGGGAAACTCGGCGCCCGCCCCAAGCGCCCACGTCCATGTCGTCTAGACCGGAACCTGGCTGAAAGTGCGAGCTCAAGTCGCAGTGAGAATGAAGCGAGGCGAAGCGTTGGTCAGACCAGATTCAGCCGGCGGCTTCATTGTTTTTGCAGAGCTGTTACATATCACACATCATCACCAGATCACCTTTACACCACCCTCGTACTGCAGTTAACTAGGTAGCTTGGCCGGTTCACAGGCGGCCAACCCAGATTGAGGAGGCCAGTTCTTGCGGCCACTCGGTGGATATTTTGCAGGCAACTTACTTTATACACGTCGAGAAATAGGACACTACAATTTTTGTGTAACTTGCGTGCACATGGCGGGTGACAACGCCGTACACGGTTACCGAGTACGGCGCGCGGCCTGCAGCTTGCCCGGTCTGTCGGTCAGCCACCCGTCCGCCCACATATCCGCGTCTCGGCCAGCCATGGCGCGATGGTCATCAATGACCATTGTATGTATGCAGTATGGTTGTATATGCCGCGCCAATGTGGCTTCATGGTGGTCCCATGCTTTTCCATGTAAAAGAGATGTCGACAGACCAGTTTGGGCATCGTTACCGGTTCCCATCCCAGCTGTCTGTCAATGCCGCGTGCGAATCCCAAATACCACAAGTACACTACTTTCATTTATCACTCAAAGGGAAATAATCGGCTCCCATGGTCTGGGATAGATTACCATCTACACTACAACTCCACAGCAGCCCCCAAGCCGGATTTTCTGTTCTTGGTTCTCTGGTTCTCGCTGCCGGACTCATCCTCCGCGTCCCCGCTTGCTATTGCGCCACGGGGACACATGATGGGATCGTATCAGATTTTCCGCCAGGGGGATGGGGCCGGCTTGGACACGGCTCTTTAAGATAGCAGCCCAACAAAAAGAAAGATTTGTGTCAAGTGAAAACGAACACATCATCATACCCACCTTGTTGGGTATAGGTATTAGTGTACATTGATATTTGGTACCGCACCACGCCAATCTATTGAAGAAGAGGGTGTGAAGCTTGTATCCAGGAATAGTATCCATAGGGTAAACACTGCCCACCCGCATTTCGATAATGGCCCCCAAGGTATGGAAAGAAAAAGAAACCCATCTTTTCTATATTGCACTGCAGTGCAATGCAGTGTACGTATATGGAAGTAACGAGACAGACAGACAGGCTCAGCCCCGTCTGCCCTATGCAAGGTATGTAGTGTTTCATTGATCCGAACAAGGCCCCATGCAAGCAACGTGTAGCTACCGACTTGCAGAATATGCGGGCAATATATTCGCGGGTCGAAGGAATAGTTCGCAATAACCACTCCGTACCGTCCTTGCAACAACGTGCAATACCTACACGAGACTACACACCGCGGAGATTTTCGACACCCAAAAAAAAAATTGGCGCATAGCCCATTATAATACCCATAAAACTTATAGGTGGAGCCCTCTGCCGAACACAGCGGCAATCGCGTGATCAGTAAAGAAACAACGAGGAGGTCGGCATTGCGACCCCACGTTGCCCATCACCCAACCCACACTACAATAGGGACGAAAATACACGATACACGCTATGCTGATAAACCGGAAGCGGAGTCCTCGGCTGGACATTTCTTGTTGTACCCTTCGGCTCTCGCCAGAGTTTTGGTGTACGGGGTAGTAGGAGAATTCATGACCCCACATAAAGGTCATGCTTACATCGAGGCAAGGGAAACTTTTGGGATGGAGGGATAAACAGGTTTTCCCCCCTTGTATCGTCCAGGATAAGGCAAGCCAAACGAAGTGGTGGGAAACTTGGCTAATACACTAGTGAACACTACTAAGAAAAGTTGATCACTGATCAGCGATCGGAGAAATCGGTGATCGGTCTGCCCTGGCTTCGATGATGCCCGAGACCCGATGAATCATGGTCTCACCGCCGATATCCTGCTCTCCCTAGTTTCAGGTATTGATGCATGGAGCTGTCATCAAGGATATCGCCACCAGAAATTTGCCAGCTAAGAAAGAAAGGGGCAGGTAGGTTGAGGACAACTTTATGCGTGTACTTCGCACGTACGCGTGGGTTGTGCTTTGTTTTAGGTAGCATACCACACAGGCGCTGCGTCAGATAATCTTAAAATCTGATGTTTTGTTGGGACAGCCATGTGGGCCAAAGCCATCTGACACCCGTCACGCGAAAAGGCCATGTTACGTCCTTTGCCCCCCTATTTTTTCCCTTGTTCTTTCCGATGGGACCCGCGGAACCCCCAATCCCAACGAACCTTCAATTTGCCTGCCAAGGGGAGGACGTGCACCCCAGTTCTCACTTCCGCCGTGCAGTAACTAGTTGAGTGGGAACTTTGACATCACGGCCAGAACTCCCGCTGAGGTGATGTCTGATCAAACTCCCCTTGCTCCTGCATCAGTTCAGCTGGGACGGCGGCATGGCGGCCTGGAGCGGTGTAGGTACGGAGCCGTACACTGCAGTGTACGTAGTCCAATTTCCATAGAACCGAACAACGTAACCCTGGAGGCCCCAGATAAAGGAGGGAAAAAAAAGGGAGCCTATTCCCAAATGGGCTATTTGCAGCGATCGCCAGGGGGGTCGCACCGCCCAGCCATCAACCAATTTTCCACGTGGTAGCAAGGGTCACGCCAGCCATTCCTGGGACTCTTGGGACCTCGGTTCTCTCTCCCCAGGACTTTCTCCAAGAAGTGGCGTTTCATGATTTCCAATCCACGCCGTCGACGAGTCCTCATTGGCTACATCACGAAGACAAAGGGTCCTGGAGGCCGAATCACCGGACAACAGGCCCGTGAGGCGGCCGTGGCCGTTCTTCGTCAGTGAAGAATCGAGTTTTATCGAGAAAATTGTCTCGCCGGCAAAATGCTGGAGTTGATCTCCGAGAGCTCTTTGTATACTAGATGAACTGCCGGCTCTCCTTTTCTGGGAACCAACTCCACTCTGGACTCTGAACAGGTTTCGATATGATATCGCAAAAAGTTGCACTCAAATCGACATGCCGAACTGACAAAAAACGCCGTTTAGATGAACAAGGTGGTGGCTAAAGTATACTGTACGCACACATGGCCCTCAAAAACTGTCAGCCTGTCATAAAATCTGAGACAAGCGAGAGCTGCGCCCGCTGACTGCATGCCATCCGGTGTGGAGTTGCTCAATCAGGATGCGTTGGGACGAGGCAGCTGCACCATATGTTCGGGAGCCGCACCGCTGGTTGGTAGAAACTTGACTGGACTGTCCCGACACAGCCGTAGGGCTGCCTAACAATCTGCAGGACCAAACTGACGTGCGCGGGATACGCTATCGCATCGACTTACAGGTCCTCCGGCCGAAAACCTTCTCTCGTATGGTGCCTAATAAGTGCAGGATGAAAGAGAAGACCCTTCAGTGTTGACCTTATCAGACCCGGTGGTGGTTGTGTCGATATCATCGGCACACGCCTCCCACAGGAGACCTGGTCGGGTTGTGCCTGTTGATTGATCCCTCACCATTTTGATTCCAGGCTGCGTATAACAGCATCAGCAGACCGCCCCCCAAGATAATATGAAACGGGGTTTTTGTCGGTTGATTGTCCAAAGACCGAGCTAAGACTGTCAACCGGGACGACGGCCGTCGTCAACCGGCGGTGTGCCCATTTCAAGCCTCGGCTTGTGCGTTTTTGGCAGGCTTCTCTTGCTTCTGGAAGCCCAACGACGGGGTTCCGGGGTCCTGTTGTGACGCAACCCAATCCTGCCTGTGTCCTGTGCGTGCGAGCGTGGGCGAACGATCCGTTCCAAGCAACAAGCAACGCCATGATCAGATGACTGTCCCTTAGACATGGGTCCGCCAATTGGCAATGTGAGGTTCCCTGTTGGGAGCCGAGCTGGTAGAAGCGAACTGGCCCGATTCGACAAGTTGAGAGATGAACTCATAATGCCACTGTCGGCAGACCGGACCTGCTTCGCAACCACCAGGCCGCGCGAGGCGTCACCGCTTTCTCAAAAAATGGTGCCGCTGACCGCCCTTGTGTTGACCTGTCTCAGAAGGCACCAATGTGGCGGGTTGTGGGTGTTTGGGCGACCTGGTTGGTGGTCGAGAACTCTTGATGACCCTCGGCCATAGCATCACACCGCGCCGACCTAGGACGATGGCTTTGCGCCGGGTTACGCCCGACTTCAGTCTGCAATGAATACCATACTCAACTGCGCCGCTGCTAGTGGGGCTGATAACGTTAATCGCTGTGCCCTGACGGCGTAAAAGGGGTTACCCGCGAGTCTGACCACCACGGGAGAAGTATCCGGCGGATAACACGGGGTGGTGGCTGTGATGTGTATCAAGACTTATCTCTCTTGTTGTCGAAAGGACCGTGGGATCCTGACTATCCGAAGGTCCGAGTGTAGATTGTCGAATGCTGCTGGACGACCGCTGGCTTTAACGAAGAAGCTGATACGAACAGCTCACAAGGACTCATACTGCTGTTTGGTTTCCTCGATTCGCGCCACTTCTGGGCTGCTTTCGCCCCCCCCCCCCAACTTTCTAGATGT
>Ga0247760_1003511_pt1 | contig 10035 bp, 10 predicted proteins | sample UWRJL171409R4_FD_179936 | JGI IMG/M metagenome (GOLD analysis project Ga0247760, IMG submission 179936) | Plant litter microbial communities from Arlington Agricultural Research Station in Wisconsin, United States - UWRJ-L171-409R-4 | ecosystem: Environmental > Terrestrial > Plant litter >...
AACAAACCCCTGCTTCGCCGCGTCCTTCGCATGCCACTCGATATCCTCATAGTGAATAATATCGTCCTCCTTGGAGTACAGATATAACCTGCGCGTGGTCACATCCGCAATCGCAGAATTGTTGACGGCACCCACGCTGAACTCGGCAGCGCCCACCCGTCCCACCATCCACCCCGCGAAATGCATCGCCCCGAGAAACCCCGCGGCCACGGCCTGAGCCGCCAGAAATGGTATGGGTAGCGTGCTCGTTGCACCGATGGCCATGGCACGCGACCAGCGGCCGACATTAGGGAAGAAATCGGAACTTCCAGGGGTAGAGTCGAGGACTACGAGATCGTGGCGGAGGACCGAGCCGTGTCGTTGGACGTGCGCGTTGAGCATGGCGGCGTAGTTGATGCCGCCCGTGTTGGACATGACGTGGGCAAGGATTTTTTGTCTCGGTTTCGCTTCCTCCACCTTCTCGTTTTCTGGACCGGATTCGAATTCAGATTCGGGTCGACTTTTAGATGTAGGAAATACGGCTTCCACCACGGGCGCCATATTGCTTGTTCGCGCCTCGAGGCCCGCGAGGAGGGCGCGTAGGATGGGCGAAAAGACGAGGACGATGCGCGCGTGGGGAAAGAGGCGCTTGTAGCCCTCGACGTACTTGGATACGTGTCGCGGGCGCGCATCGCCCCAGCCAAAGATCATGACCGTGTCGGGGTGCGAAGGGTCGCGCGTCGTGCCGGCTTCGGCATCGCCCGGATCGACGAGGTTTTGGATGAAAATTTGGTCTGTCACCGCCGTGAAGCCGGGGAGGGGTGATTCCGTACCCGAGCCGGAACTGGAACGGGCGCCGGTGGACGAAACGGTCATGTCGTCGGCAGCAGCGGCTAGACTCTCGCGACGGGCGGCGGCGAGGAGAGCATGGTGCAGCTCGTCGAGTCCTTCGACGGCTGCCATTGTGCCTGCCCTACCCTCTTCCCTCGTGTGTGGGTTTCTTCGTTTGCGATCCTTGTGTAGGTAGCTGACTCGGACGCGGTGGATCTTGCGGATCTTGTTCTCAAAATCTCATGTTGGGATTCGCGGAGGAGGGCAGGATCGTCTGGGAAGGACCCTGGGGCCGGATACGTAGTGTAGTAATATTTGCTGCTGCCGCTGCTGGTAAGTAGCTTTATCAGTTAAGTATTTAACTTAGAAGCGGCATATTCCGGACCCAACTTCTTCTCTCTCTCTCTCTCTCAACACCTTGGGTCGTTGGTCGTTGGGGCGGAGACCTTCAGTAATCAGCAAGTGATACATCTTCGCTCCCCCCACGCGGACAGCATCCTCCTTTCGGTAGGGTGTGGGTGTGGTTCGGGGGTTTCGCCCAGCGGGAGCATCCGAGAGGGCTGCATCCATTTTTAGAAATTTGGCACTGTTGGCAAAGGTGGGTTTGACATTTTTGACATGTGATGGGCTGCGAGCGCAGCGCAGTGCGGCGCGCAAAGCAAATGAAGAGCAGAGCGCGACGCTCAGCGGGCAGCGATAACGTTGGATTTGGCCAAGAGGTGAAGTTTGCTTGGCGGGGTGAAGTTGCCGAGGTAAGTGGGGCAGCGCAGTTCAGCGGGGAGTTCAGCAGAAATGCCGGGGAGGAGATTTCACCGGGCTCCGATCTTTTCTGTTGAGTTAAGAAAAATTCCCAATTAAGGGGTTTCCTTCTAGAAAGATAAAGGAATCTTGCGGAGCAGCAGTGAACAATCATGGCTTTGAAGTCTGAGCTTGATCAGGGCTATTGGTCTAGGGGTATGATTTTCGCTTCGCATCTTGCTTACTAAAATGCGCTATTGTGAAAGGTCACCGGTTCAAATCCGGTATAGTCCATCAGAAACCTCAGGCTTCAAGCTAAGCTTTTTCTTTTTGTCTTTTTCTCTACCATTTCTGCTTAGCTATGGCGTGCAAGTGTCACTTTGTGCGTGATCTGCGGTTGTATGACTGGAACGTTGTTGGCTGTGCTCAACACACCAGAGTGAACCTTGCAAGGCTGGAGAACTCGCTTTCGGTAAACGTCGGCCGAGGTCATCCATCGTCTCCACGTCCAGATGGATTACTGAGCAGCAACACATGGGAAACCAACAACACTTGAAATACCTTGAAGTTTAGTATTGTGTACAGAGGCATCTGTGTATTCGAGAGCGATCAGATACTATCGCGATAAGATGGCTGGCCAAAAGTACAACAGGTTGATCCCATTCTCCGAGGCCAGCAAAGTCACTCTACTCGGTGAGGACAAGTACCTGGTCAACCTCCATGCAAGCTACAATGTTGGGTCCGGTATGCATCAATCCTTATCAACACTTACCCGTCTCAACAAACCTCAAAAAACTCACCGCTTACCTGTCTTGCAGTACCCAACGGCGGATATGTAGCGTCCTGCCTCATCCGCGCCGCAAGCCTACACCTCGGGCCCCGCGACCAACCGCACGCGCTGACCTCGCACTTCTCATTCCTCAGCCGGACCAATGTCGGGCCCGCCGTCATTGCCATCGATGTGGTCAAAAACGGCCGATCACTCTCAACTCTGCATGTCACGCTGTACCAAGGCGGCCTTTTGACGGCACCGCCTTTTATCACCCCGGGCACCAGCCAGAAGCTCGTAGTCGGATACATCACCATGGCGGACGTTCACGCCGAACGGGGCGTGACAATTCCGTTCCAGCTCCCGCTGTACCGGCCCCCGCCACCGCAGCCGGACTTCGCGGCGCTGATTGCTGGACGTGATGCCGAGTGGGGGCCCTTCGTTGCGGGGCCGGGTTGTCCACACCCGCTTATCACCAGCCTGCGCAACGTACAGGTGTTTACTCCGCGAGGAGAGCGCATGGACAAGAACGTAGGGGATTTCTGGGTGCGCTTCGCAGCGGGAGAGGGATTCACGACGGAGGCGCTGGCGTTTGTCATGGACTGTCTGCCTCCACACATTGTTGAAGGGAACCGGCCGGCTGTGGGTCAGAGTGAACCTTTTGAGCACGACGCGGTGTTCTGGTACCCAACGGTGGTCATGAACATTGAGCTGAAAAAGGCGTTTCCTAACCCCGGGGGTGTCGAGTGGCTGCGACTGCGTTTGCAGTCGAAGCAGGTTCGTAATGGACGGCTGGACTTTGAAGTGCATGCCTTTGATGCCAACGAGGATCTGGTCGCCATAGCGAACAATGTTACCATGATCATGAGCATGGCACGCAATCAGAAGGGGCGCATCTGATGGGCTCGGCCTCCAAGTAATCTCAAAGACAAGCAATGCCATGTTCTGCCTAATACGAGAAGGATGGCGATTGCAAGTGCTGACAAAGGCTCCCGTCACGGCCTTTGCAACAGTGATAGAGAGTCGCCCTAGAGCGAGACTCGGTGCTCCCGAGCTTGGGCATCAGCTTTGGACCTCGCAAAGCCCAGCTGCCAATGCTAGCTCCGTGACAACTGAGCTATCATCTCCGCCAATGTAGAGGTGCCCAATATGGGAAGACTTGGGATCAACTCGTGAGTGGTGTTGTGTTCTTCCGTCGCCGAGGACATGTGTCGACGTGCCAAGACAATGTGCTGTGGTCGAGTTCACGAGTCTGTTGTCTCGAGCAGATGGCTTACAGCTCAACTCGAACTGAGCACTGACCGCCGGGGATTTAACAACACAACAAGCTCCGTCGAGTCATGAAACAAGGATCCACTGTTGACTTTGCTGGCGTTGGTGCCCGTGACGCAGGAACCAAGTTGGAGGCGACCAATTGGAGGTTGCCGCGCGTGCAGCTGCGAGCCAAACAAGCGGTCTCCAGAAACAGACTAAGCCAGTCAGGCGAGCCACCACAGAACCCGATGACAACCGCCCAACGACTTGTCAGCTCCGCTTGTGCCTGGACAGTGTTCTGCTCAGCTGGGCGAACTGCAGTCGACAGGGCGACAACCATGCCAGCGCTTGCCAGCCGTCTTCCCCGGCTTTGCAGACACGTCACGGCCCACGGCGCTCCACGCTGGATGGCGGTCACGCTGATGGCCCCATGTTGGCCCCATTTGGGCAGACCTTGGGCGCCCAAGTCGGGCTCCAAACTAAGAACAGCGCCGCCCTGTCTGGTCCGCCTGTCCTCCCAATTTTCTGTAGCAAACAATTGGGCCAGAGCCCTCGCTGCACCCCTGTCATTCGTCTCGGCGCCGTGTTGCAACACCCTTTGGTTCCGTTCCGAGATCCCGGGACCCACCGAGACTTCGTGGACTTCGTGGACTTCATGGCTTTGGGCATGAACATGCCAGCCGCCTGGACTGGCCCTCATGAAGATAAATAAGACCAGATTTGTCGTCTTTGTCGTCTCGTTCTTTCCCCAGACAACACAATCACAACCATCACTCCAACTTCAGCACCGGCGCTCATAGCCTCAAAGACACACTTCGCCCCATACCAAACGCCCTCAACTCACCAATCTCAACCACCGACATGGATGCCCAGGAGATTGTAAGTCGCGCCGTTTCTCATTCTGTCAGCATGGCCGCTAATATTGTCATGCAATAGCGCAGACGCTGGTCGGACAAGCCCGCCACTGTCCTCGGCCAGAAGGACTTCCACGACGAGTATGTCTACGGCCCCTCGGACCGGGAGCTCGACGTCGATTTCGAGAACTGCCAGAGCATCGTTTTCATGGACGGCGAGGGCCGTCGCGGCGGTCTGGACTTGCTCATGATGGCCAAGGGATCCGGCCACGTCGTCCTTCCCAAGGGCGTTCAGGTCCGCGTCGTCTCGGGCAAGGTCAAGGTCGCCATCGACGAGGCATCGGGCAGCTCGGCCGGATCCATCGTGGGCTCCTCGTACGGCGGCTACCGCGCCCCGCCTCCGACCCGCGCCTCGTCCTATGCCGGCTCTTCGGTGAGCTCGGCCTATAGCAGTGCCCGCGTCAGCCAGGCCTCGGCCAGCACCTACCGCCCTAGCCCGCCCCGCACCGCCGCTGACGCCAGCCGCGCCGGCAGCCACGTCGGCACCCTCGCCAACGCCCGCCGCGTCCCGCTGCCCCCCAGCGTCGCCAACAACGACGCTGACGACTGGGAGATCCAGGAGGAGCTCGAGGGCGCCTGGGACCTGGACACCCGCAGCGTCCACCCCAACGACAGCGTCAGCTCTGTCGGCACTCGCGGCAGGTATTAGACATCGCGACAAGTTGTGAGAGAAGTACCCAGAGTTGAAGAAGGTTGGAATCGCGTTTGACGGGACCCCGACGAGGTTGAGCCGACATCAGACCTTTCCATCCCTTCCTAAGCTCTAGATATTCCTCGCTCGATCGACTCTTGTGGGTGGTTGTTCTTGCATTGCATTGGACTAGGATTTTTTTTTGGCATGGATATCGCATCGGATGGAACGAACACGCATTTGGTCTCTGATTTCGTCTCTGCACACACTATTGGGATCATTTGGGATTAGGATATTGCATTGCATATATATATAGGTTATAGGTAACACCAGACGTTTGCTTACCCTGGAAACGGGGGAGAAACGGCAGCATCGCATTGGGAATTAGAGGTCAGAAATGACATTTTCATGTCTCCATCTTCTGTTTTTTTCGCAAGCGTTCGCATCGTGAAGTTGACATTGCTGGTCCGGGTCGGACGGAATGACGCATCTGGAAATTCATTCCAGTCTGTAACGTGTGGCCAGTGACACAAGGAAAAAGAAAAAAAAAAAGTTCTGCGACGCGGCGTGTTGGGGCAGTGCCTAGATGGCGCCGGCGATGCAGACGAACATTACGCCGTGCCGTTGGAGAAAATTTGGAGAAGCATCATCGCATCTTCTGTCGGAAAGATGGCGGGGTAATGTGAAAGTTGGAGAAGCCAATCAAGATCCCGGAATGACCATCTAAATGTGGGTCGCGGTCGAACTTTGAGGGGTGGACCCCAGTCGATGGTGGGGTTCGGTTCACTGAACCCCTCATATCGGGCTTGAATCTCTCCGCCGGCGCAGGTTCATCACCACAGACAAAAAGAATTTCCCCAGCTTCTCTAAATGCGGTAAAGTGACGCGGCGTCTTTTTGTAGGTATAAATGTGGGCGATGCCCTCGGTAGTTAGTTGTTGGCGACGTAGAATCATCATCATCAAATCTCATCAGCCTCTTGATCAAGCAGCACACACCATCACAACTTACCGGCTAGCTTCAATAAGAAACATCCCAGCAATCACAAACCCACCTTCACATCACCACCACAACCCACCAAATCCACAATGACCTCATCTCCAAAGACTATCTTCTTCCTTGGCGCAACCGGTGGCTGCGCCTTCGCAACGCTCACCCAAGCCCTCGCCGCCGGCCACACCTGCATTGCCCTCTGCCGCGACCCCTCCAAGCTCTCTGCCAAGCTATCTCCCGAGCAGCAAGCCCAAATCCAGCTCCGCCAGGGTAACGGGCACGATGCCGAAGCGGTCCGCTCAAGTCTCGTGCACCCCTCGGACCCGACCCGGTTAGTCGACCACATCGTTTCGGGCATCGGCAACCCCGTTACCTGGGATGGCGTCCTTCACCCGGACCTAGACGTGTGCCGCAAAGCCATGGCCGTGCTGCTCGAGGCCATCGTCTCCCTGCGCCAAGAAGGCTTGACGGGCCGCCCGCGTATCACGGCCATTAGCTCGACGGGTATCAGCGACGTGGCACGCGACCTCCCCATTGCCATGATCCCACTGTACAAGGTCGTCCTGGCGCCGGCGCATCGCGACAAGCGTAACATGGAGGCGGCGCTGTTCGCGAGCGATGAGGACTGGACGATTGTTCGGGCCAGCGCGCTCACCAGCGGCGAGGGCGGGAAGCGGGCCATTCGCGCCGGGCTGGAGGACCCAGTCGCGCGAAAGGTCGAGTCTACGGCGATTGGTTACACCATTTCAAGGGAGGATGTTGGGCGGTGGATTTTTGACAATGTTGTTGAGGGAGAGAAGAAGGAAGATGGAGCCAAGTGGGTGAAGCGGGTTGCGACGATCACATACTGATGATTCCTTCTGTTTTTTCCTGCTCTGGTTTTTCCTTTCTGGTCTCCTCTCCGCACCATTTCTTTAGTAGGATACCCACGATTCCCCATAGACTTCTCGATGATAGAATGAATACCAGGCTCCTCCGCTTTGTCTTGGATTCCTTTTCGGATGCTCCTTCGTTATTAGTGTGGGGGATCCTCGCTTGGCAGATCCCAGCCAGAGCACCCAGATCGAGCTGTTTCCCATTCGTCCGCTGATCTCAACGGTGAAAGATGCACTGCATCTGATGCAGTGAGCGATTAGGCCGATCTCCGTTTCCAAAAGTCCAGCCAAGACAATTGGGACCTTGGGGTTTTTGGTTCGACGCAGCTTGCTCCCACCCTGCACGGTGCAACCAGACCTGCGCTGTCGAGCACAAACAACTTGATTTGGAGAGGGAGGGTTGCACTGCAATTCGGCACTTTTGGTACAAGGGGTGGGGGAAGCCCAGCGCTGGATGCAGCCAGCGGTGTGCCCAGGGCTCGGGGCATGCTCGCATCCTGCATCCCCAGCGTCGGGTTAACATCTTCGCTCCTCGCGTCACGCCAGCTCGGACAAGAGACATGAGTCTAGCGCGTTGAATCCTGCCAAAAAAACCCAATCGATGTAAAAACTCGGTCTGCGTCCGAGACACCCGAGCCTCACGCTCTCCAATTGATCACCATTCTCGTCAATCATCATGTTGGCGCCTCTTTTGTCGGCTGCCCTCGTGGCGCTGGCCTTCTACTTGTATACCCAGCTTCGTCGCCTGCGATTCGAGAAGTTCAGAGGGGCTCCGCAGTTGGAGACTTCCCTGGTATGGGGTCATATGAAGGTGTTCAATGACTTCTTGACGAGCTCCAGGCCTGGTGCCCATCCAGGTGAGTTTTCACTTCGTCCACTTACCCCTCTACAATCCAACCCCTGAAAGATGTTGGCGTGGGACTTGGTGAGTGTCCAGTAGGGGGTTGTGCAATACATGAACAGCCGGGAAGCTGTTTTGCGAGGGGTCAAGCCAGAATATTAGGCCTGAATTCTAACATCCAGGGCCTTGAAATTTATCCCTTAAGGCCTCAAATTTCCATCATTAATCCTCAAAAACACCAAAGAATGCCGGCAGCCAACCGTGAAGTCCCGCGCGAACAATCTTTCAGGGGTTGGACTGTATGGCTCAGATCTGATGCTGACCGTTCTCAGATGAGGCTATGACGGCCATGTATGAGAAGCTGGGTAGTCCACCCATTGTATTGGTGGATCTTTGGCCGGCCTCATGGCCAGTAGTGCTCGTTGCGAACCACGAAGCTGCTGAACGGGTAACCAAGGCGACCAAGCTGTTCCCTTGGAGCACACCCAAGTCGGCGACGATGGGCCCACTTGTATACCTGACCGGAACTCGCTCTCTAATATGTCAAGAGGTAAGGCGGCTTCCCCCCTAAAATAGCAACTGCTGTTCTCATTCGTCTTTGTAGGGTCAAGAATGGAAGCACCTTCGCAAAATGTTCAACCCTGGGTTCGCTCCCACCCATCTTCTGGGCACGCTCCCCGCCATTCTGGAGAAGACATGGGTCTTCTTGGATCGCCTGGAGAAATTTGCTGAGACGGGTGAGGAGGTCCCTCTGCTGAACTCGCTAATCAACCTTACTTTCGACATCATCGGCGCCGTGGTGATGGATGCCGACCTCAACGCCCAGAAGACCAATGACAAGGACAAAGGAGAGCTGATCCGCGTATATAACGAGCTCGCCGGCACTTACACGGATGACCTGGGCAGCTACCCCTGGTGGTTCACGCCGAGAGTCAGATTTCGCCGCCAACGACTCGCTCGTGAGATAGATTCGCTGATCAAGCCCATGATTCAGGCGGAGCACGCGAAGCTTCGGTCTGGCCAATCCAAGCTATCTCGCAGTGTCCTAAGCCTCAGCTTGCAAGGAATCGATGAACTTACCGAGGACCAAGTCAGTGACATTCGCGACCAGCTCAAGACCTTCCTGTTTGCGGGTCACGACACCACGAGCATACTCCTGTCGTGGATCTTCTATGAGCTTTCTCGTACCCCACGAGCACTGAAGGCGGTTCGTGATGAACTCGATCAAGTCTTTGGACCGGATCCGAACCCGGCCAGCGTGCGCGATAAGCTCCTGGCGCCAGGCGGCGAAGAGCTGGTGAGCCGCATGACATACATCTCAGCCGTGATCAAGGAGGCACTGCGTTTGCACCCGCCGGCATCGTCCGCTCGCATGGCCCCTCCAGGATCCGGTTTCACGCTACCCACGGGAACCGGAGAGGAGGTCTGTGTCGACGGCTGCGTCATCTATGTATGTGCCAGCATCATCCAACGAGACCGAAATGTCTATGGGGACACGGCGGACGATTTCATGCCCGAGAGATGGATCGGAGACACGGATACATCAGAGGGGACGAACATGGATGCGGCGGACGATAAAGGCGACCGCAAGATTCCCATATCCGCGTGGAGGCCATTTGAACGCGGACCTCGCAATTGCATTGGCCAGGAGTTGGCAAACATCGAGGCGCGGGTTATCCTAGCCGTCCTCGCCAGGAGCTATGACTTTGTCAAGGTGGGAGTCGGCGAGTTTGACCTCGACAGTGACGGCAAGCCCATGCTCAGCGAGAAGGGCCAATACAAGGTTAAATCAGAGTTATACAGCGTGAGTTTCGCAGCGTTGTAATGCGATTCGAATAAGGTGCTGACGGTATAACAGGCGATTCAGGTTACGGCAAAGCCGGTTGATGGGATGAGAATGAAAGTCAAGAGGGCTTCGATGGGGTCCGCTTAACGGGATTCTACTCCAAGGGACTCGCGTGCGAGGTGGGGTAGCTTTTGCCTGGGAATAATAGCTAGGGAATTCCGAGCGGATATGCGCTGGCTCGTGACTGGTCACTTCACACTGGAAAACTAATAAAATATATCTTGCTCGACTAGTTAGTTCCAGCCTCTCTTCCCGTTGCTGCGTGTGCGGTCTGAAATGGCTAGTCTGTGGTGCAATGTTGGCAACCGATGAGCCCAAATTTCGCCCAGCTTGCTGCTCTGGGTTGGGGGGGGGGGGGCAGGTGA
>Ga0247760_1003512_pt1 | contig 10030 bp, 10 predicted proteins | sample UWRJL171409R4_FD_179936 | JGI IMG/M metagenome (GOLD analysis project Ga0247760, IMG submission 179936) | Plant litter microbial communities from Arlington Agricultural Research Station in Wisconsin, United States - UWRJ-L171-409R-4 | ecosystem: Environmental > Terrestrial > Plant litter >...
GCCCTTCTATAGGAGTCTATTTAACTTTGTTGAAAACTGGCGGTTAACTTCTTGGATGCCTACCTCCCTATATATATAAGTAAAAGGGCGGAATCTCGTTTAAGAAATCGACAACCTCGGTATCCTATCCACAGGGGAGCATTGTTAAGAATAAAAACGGTCGCTACCTCAGGGGCGTCTGCTCCTAAATATCTTGAAGGTCCAGGCCCGCTTAGAGTCACGGCAGGTAGGTCCTTTCCCATCGGGCATGTATATCATTATATTATACAACATGAAGCCGACTGGACCATCCACTTATATAGATGGGTAGTAGAGCTCGGGACGACTTAGTTTCTTTCTTCTTTTCTTTTCCTCTTTTCGCTTTAGATTTTATACGACAGGGTGATCACCATCAATGAGCTGTGTGGCCTTACCCCAGTCTACCTAGGTAGTCTACGTGCCCTCCCTCGGCTGTGACACATAGATAACTACCTAGGTAGACAGTTTCAATAGCTCGAACTTTCGGGCCTTGAAGATATTCTCGACTAGTACCAATCAGTTAAGTTTGATTCCAACCCGGCCTCCTCCTCATTATGCTTCTCTTGGCCACCTTACTGCGCTTGGACCTCATTCACACTACTATCCGGGTTATAGCCATCACCAGATCTCAGCCTTGTTACGAGGTTTCCGTCTGACGAGGAAAGAAAGCTGGGAGGAGGGCAGCTGAGGCATTTGGGGCAGAGTAATATTAGGTTGTATTTGAGGGGAAGAAAAACAACGTACTTAAGGTGATATTAACCTTTGGAGGGTCTATCGGAAACATGGTGAGTGTATCGGGATCGTTTTGGACCACATTGAGGTGATGATACAAACCTCGCAGTGGCATCAGGAGGGTGTGAATTAGGGGTTTATCTTTTACCAAAGCCCTGGCTGTGATGATGATGAGCGTGGTCAAGGATCGCTCGCTGTGTTGGGTTGTCTGCACATTTCTTGCCTGTTTTTTTTTTTTGGAATTGAATGTGCGATGCTATTTTCCCCATTTCTCCTCCCACTCGTCAAGATCGACATGAAGCCTCAATCCCTTGGCCATCATGGTGTTAAACACTGTCCGTAGCTCGGCACTTTCCATGTTCTTGACCATAGTCTGGAAACCCTCCATGTACACCTCCTTAGCCATTGGGCACGCCGCAATTGCTCGGTAAAATACCTCCTTCGCCCGCTCCCTTAGCTCCCGTTCGTTATAGCAGAATCGTATATACCGCACCCACATGTCGGTGTTGCCTCGGCACGCATCGCTGTCCAGGGCGGCTTCGAACGCGGCACGCGTCGAGTGTGCTGTGCCAGCGGAGGCCTCGTGACGGATAGCAAAGCGTCGGGTGCTGAGGCAGTCGTGTTGTGAGACGAAAGCAGTTTGCCCCAGGTGAGTTCGGATGGGGTCGTCGATGCGGAGGGCAGATTCGGCCCAGGAAAAGAGTTCGAGGAATATGGTGTTGCGAGGGAAGACGCTGGCGAAGCGCACGAGGTGAGTGCGGATGTAGGATGGTCGATGGGGCCTGGTTAGGTGTTAGTTTTTCAGCATGTGAATGATGGGAGAAGACTGGAGGGGATGGAAAGGGTGCGAAGTTCACTTGCCCGTGCGTGGCGTGGTAATATAGCAGACGGGCGGCGCTCTGAAGAAACTCTTCGTGAAGAAGAGAGCTGCCCAGCTGAAGGCTGATGAGCTCCTCCTCGAAGCGGCCAACGCTGGCGAGTGCGGCGGTGATGTTGCCTTGAGCATGGGAGGTGGTCCCGCTGTTCCCCTCGGCGCTGAGATACTCGAGGAGAACGAGGCTCTTGGCGTATGAGGCAGAGATATCCAGTTTGCGGGATGACAGGGTGTAGTCTCTGGTGCTAGATAGGTGAGATTTTGTCTTGAGAAGCAGGGCTGGTGATGGGGCTGAGGTGTCAAGTTTCCTGTCAACGGATGAGCAGAGCCGTGAAAGGGCGGCTCGTTTCTGGCCGGACTCGAGGTGTATCCATGCCCAGGTATTCCACAGTATTTGGCTGTCCATGGGCGTTGGAGACTTTGTCAATGTTAGTGGTATGGCTCAGTCTTCTTCATGAGATGTGCTACTCACCAATTCCTGACTTGTCGCGGCAGCGAGGACCTTTTCGGAGATATCCATGTTGCCATTCGCCCACTCAATTCGAGCGTAGGCATTGTAGAGCCCCACATTTGAAGAGTACAGCTTGAGGAGCCCCTTCGCGGCCTTTTTTGCACTTCCAGGATCATTTCGCCATTCCATCGCCAGGTAGTACTCAGCAAGCGCCTCGATGCCACACAGCTTTACCAGATGCCTCAGGGTGTTAAGAACCCACGAAAAGTCGACTTGGTCCAATTCTAAATGCTGAGCCCCGTGCCGCTTGTTGAGGTACTGAAACCAGTCCGCCCCAGGAAAGAGAACTTCCTGAGAAAGTGCCAGAATTCCTCCCTGCTGTCTCAACTCTGGCGTTCTCCTTGTTTCTGCAGCAACCGAGTCGAAAGGCTTGCGAGAAATACCATCGGCGAACGACTCACTTCGGCTCACGACATAAGGGTCGTCTCTGCAGATGCTAACCAACCCATCTGCGAGGTGGGCAGCGGGAAACCCACAGAACAATAAGTAAGCGTCGAGCAACCGCGGGCCAGCGTGTAGCAGAGCTGGCTCTGGAAACCAGATCAACAGGTCCTTGATATCGGAAAACATTACCACCTTATTGGGATCATCCTCCACGCCGTCGTCTAGAGTGCGAGCTGGCATCCGCGAGTTTGTTGCCGTTTGGGTTTCGGTAATCGCCCAGGCCTTGAACACATCTCTTGTCCGGGGCTTTTCACCGAGCTTGCTTGCTTTAGGTTCGGGTGCGTCTAGAGTACCTTCTGCATCCTCTACGAAGCATCTCCAACAACATTTAAACCCATCATCCTCGCCAATCCGGGGGAGCTCGCTCTCCCAAAAGTTTGAGAACAGGGGTATAATATCGTCCCAAATCTCTGGGAGGGTGGCCGGTCGACAAAAGGTTAGCTCTAGCACTGCCTGCCACGCAGCCACAGAGAGCTCAACATAACCTGAATCGTGCAAAAAGCGGGTGAGGCGAAGGAAAACGTAAACCAACTGGTCGCAGAGGGCGGTCACATCTTCTGCCTCATGTTCTTTGCCCGAGGCACAAACATCAAAGAGTCTTCTGCTGAGGTGGTGGAGCTTCTCGGCCAGGAATTCCCTCAAGCCCTCGTAACTGCACTCTGCTGCCTTCGCCAGTTCAAAGTTCAATCGAGCCCGCCAGAGCACAAAGCTCGCCGGATGCTTTTTGCTCACTTGGTCCCAGCGTTTTGCCAGCGTCCTGGCATCCCAAACCCGCGTTCCTTCCCGCATCATACCTTCGAGAAGCATCTCCTGGTCGACCGGTTGGCGGGCGTTGGGGAGGGCTTCCTCGTAAAGCGAAAGTTTGAGCTTTGCAAAGGCCATTGCCTCATCGGCCGATTTGATCTGAGGGTTGATCTGTGAGCCACCACCGTGGCTTTCCTTAAATAAAGCGTCTTGCAACTTGATCAAATCCAGCCAGCTGGCAATGTCGCCTGGGTCGTCTCTGATCCGGCGCGACAGCTCGATGGAGCGCTTTTTGGACAATGTCATCTCGACACCGTCCACATCGTCCCCGGAGGTTGATGTTACGTCGTCATTCTCTGAGTCGGAATCCTCCGCCGTTTGGTAGAGAGACAGATGAGCCGGGGTAGAGGCTGACCCTTCCTCGCCTCGTTTCCGCTTCTTCGAGGGTTCGAGAGAGATATAATCGTCTGATGCTGTTGGCAGACGGGCAGCGCCTGGGTCTAGTCTGATGCGCTTGGCGTTTGTGAGCCGAACGGCAGCAGCCTGGATGGCATTTTTGTCGCGGAACGCCGAGCTGCCGTTACGGCGGTCATTGCGGATACTGAACTCCCGTGGTCCGTGGATTCGGAGGAGGCCAGGCGAACCCAGCACTCTACCAGCGCCGAAGCGGTGGTAAGTAGGGACTTTGCCACGGTCATTGGACCCATATCTCCGAATCAGGGGGTCACCCTTCTTGTCCAAGAAAAACAGGCTGCTCGGTTCGGTGCTGGCTACTGTCACCTTTCCGTCTTTTAAGCTTTCTGCCTCTCGTCGGCGCTCTCTGCCACCATCTTGGTGGTCATGGCGTGTGTCCCGGCGGCGGCGCGACCCGTTGGCGCTAGTTTTCTTCTCGGGAGCTTTCGCTTCTGGCTCAGGAACTTGGGGTAACACCAGCTTGGGTTTGAATGACGCGAACTTGGGAACAGTTCTCTTCTTTTCCTCGGGCCCAGATTCCCTCGACGATGACATGGTTACGGGGATGCACTCATCCCGCATTCCAGCGTGCAACTGCTGTGTGCCGCGCTCGTATTCGCCTCCTGGGTTGGTTCACAGAGATTGATGATGTGGGGCACTTTGCAGTGTTGGAGGTAGGCCTGAGCTAGTTGGATGGTCCTTCTGTCACTGGCTGTGGCGCCCTTTGCCGAGCCCGGGGCATGGCTTTGTCTTTGCCGGTAGCAGGGATCCTCCACTGCAGCGCGGCAGCACGTGCAGGCCTGTCCGATCTCTGGTCCGCAATGACACAATCATGTCCACCCAGGCCATGACAATTCGTTTAACCTGAGATCTGCCCCATCGCCCGGCAGTGTAATCGACTCCTTGAGTGAACTCGCACCTGCAACCTGCCGCTGCACAAAATATGACTACCAAGCTGTCATCTGGGCACTTTTGTGCGAAGAGGCCGCCAACCTAGTCCCCGTAATCATGTCCGTTTGCGCTGCTTTGATCAACGGAGCCTGAGACATGGGTGGGCACGTGTGGATCTCAGGCCCACCTCACACCACACCCGTTTCTCCAACAAGCCTGGGGCAAGCCACATTGCGCTTGCCATCTGATGCGAGTCGCCTCATCCTGTCCTTGACCACGCCCAACGCCCGATGCCTGCGACTTGCGGCTGCTGCTGCTGCACTTGCGGTGCAATTTTTGCGTTCCGGCAAGTAGAATCGGTCCCAGTCTGACACCGATGGCTCAGACTCGTCGCGCGTGCCTGTACTTCTGACCCCTTGTGGATTTGAATTTCATGTTTTGGTTCCTCATCTAGACGAACAGACCCCCCCTACCGCCGTTTTCTCCCATTTGCGAGCACCGATAGCGTAATTATTCCTCTGGACATTGACTCTTGTTCTTGGCCCCGAATGCCAGCCAGACGACACGCGCCACGCCAGCGCGACCTGCCACCCGAGGCTGGAGACGACGACGCCGACGATGGCCCTTCCACCTACCTCTCCGGCCCTCCGTCGCCCACGAGTTTTAGGCGCCTACCGCGAAATTTGAGCCGGCGACCCTCTAACCCAGACCCCCCAGATGAGCGCTCGCCTCTCTTGGCTTCGTCACGATCACGAATCCGCATCTCTAGCACTCATGGCTCACCCAGGGCTCCCCATTTATCGAGGAACCAGAGCTATGCTGGTAAGGCCAATATTTTCCAACAGCAAAGAGCACCCACGTTTATGGCCAAAGGTTGCTAACAGTAGTTCTCCGACCAGACAGCATCAGGAGCACGCGGCACCACAGTCGTGCGAACTCATGGGGCCAGCGTTTGATGCACGCTCTCGCGGACCGACAGGAGAATTCGATGTCCGAGTCGAAAGCTTCCCTCTTCCCGGATGACCGCGTATGGTACGATCAGTTCACATCAACCGACTGGGTACACGACAGCATTGCCGATGCCTACCGTGTCAAAGCCCTGAGGAGCCGCAAGGACTTCTGGGGCCGCGTATACGTCTTGTGGGATGGGGCTCAGGGTTGGATGCTTAGTGCTTTTGTCGGCTTCATCGTCGCGGTTCTAGCGTACGCTGTGAATGTCACTGAGGCCACAGCCTTCGACTACAAGGACGGCTATTGCGCGAGGCGTTGGTATTACAGCGAAAAGGTAACAACAGACCTCGGGAGCTGGTGAGACGTATGAGCTAACCATCTTGACCCACTTAGAAATGCTGCCCCCATGGGCCTTGTACCGACTGGAGAGACTGGGGCGAGATCCTGAACGGGTTTCCGTTTGGAGAAAAGTGGACGGATTACGTCGTGTACATCTGCGGCGTAATTGCCCTTGCGAGCTTGGCTTGTCTGCTCACACTCACCACCAAGACTGTCGTGCCATCAGCTTACCAGCTGGCAACCCTGGATGAGAATCTCGCTGCTCGTCCAGTGTCTCTGCAGGGTGATCACGAGACCGATGAAAACGGTTCCAGTCCTCGACAAACCCCACAAGAGGCCAGCAATCCCCCAATGATCTACTACTCGGCCGCTGGCAGCGGTGTTGCCGAGGTCCGTGTCATACTCAGCGGCTTCGTCTTGCATGGCTTCTTAGGTCTGAAGACGCTAGTCATAAAGTCAATAGGCTTGGTGCTCAGCGTTGCGTCCGGTCTGAGTTTAGGAAAAGAAGGCCCTTATGTCCACATCGCAACTTGTGTGGGCAACATCGCATGTCGCCTGTTTTCCAAGTACGACCGCAACGATGCGAAGCGCCGTGAAGTCCTCTCAGCTGCCGCCGCGGCTGGTGTCGCTGTGGCTTTCGGCGCGCCCCTCGGCGGTGTGCTTTTTGGACTCGAGGAGGTGGCCTACTTCTTCCCGGCCAAGACGTTGTTTCGCACTTTTTTCTGTTGCATTACCGCAGCCCTAACGTTGAAGTTTCTCAATCCCTACGGGACACACAAGATCGTCATGTTCCAAGTCAAATACATTGTCGACTGGGAGTACTTCGAGCTTGGAAGCTTTGTTCTTGTCGGTGTTTTGGGAGGTGCTGCCGGTGCCCTTTTCATCAAAGCATCTCGCAAGTGGGCCAAGACGTTCCGCAAGATTCCAGCTATTAAGACCTACCCTCTCCTTGAGGTTGTTCTCGTGGCATTGGCCACGGGTCTCATTGGATACTGGAATGTTTTTACCAAATTGCCGGTCGCCAAGTTGCTGTACAACCTGGCGGCGCCGTGCGATGACCGTGACAACAACCTGGAAGAACTTGGTATCTGCCCCGACAGCGTCGATCAGATTCCCCCGGCTCTTCTGAGCCTCTTCGCTGCTTTTGTCATCAAAGGTTTTCTGACCATCATCACTTTCGGCATCAAGGTACCGGCTGGTATTTACGTGCCGTCCATGGTTGTCGGCGGCCTCATGGGCCGATTGATTGGACACTGTGTCCAGTGGGCTGTTATGGCATTTCCCACATGGGGGGTCTGGAGCGACTGCGCTAAGATGTCGACATCGACATGTATTCAGCCTGGCGTGTATGGACTCATTGCTGCCGGCTCCACCATGTGTGGTGTTACCCGTCTTTCGGTCACCCTTGCCGTCATTCTGTTTGAGCTCACAGGGAGTCTCGACTACGTTCTCCCCTTCTCGCTGGCCATTCTTATTGCGAAGTGGACAGCTGATGCGATTGAGCCACTCAGCATTTACGTAAGGATCTTCTCCGCAAGGACCACCAGTGAACAGTTCTAACATGCAACAGGATCTCCTGACTGAGATGAACTCATACCCTTTCCTCAACAACAAGCACAAACCTATCTTCACATCGGATCTAGCAGACATTGTGCCGCGGGTAAGGAAAGAGAGAATCATCGACATTACCAATTCGCCGGTCGTTCCCGCATCCAGCTTACGGACGAAGCTAGAGTACTTGCACAAGGCGGGTGAATTGGATGGCGGTTTACCTATCGTCAGGGATGAGATTCTTGTCGGCCTCATCCCTGCGCCGGATCTAGAATATGCTCTAGATAACCTTCCGGTTGATGGGTCGGGTCTTTGTCTGATGGCGAACGTTCCGAGTATTGATGATTCGGACGATGGGACTCCGGATCCAAGTGATTTCACTCCGTTCATTGATCCGGTATGTTGCAGTACTTCAAACTGATGACGGAATGCTGACCGTGACTTCGTAGGCACCCGTCGCCCTCGATATCAGATCGCCGATGGATTTGGTATATGAATGCTTCGTCAAGCTTGGACTGCGGTATATCTGTGTACTTCGCGACGGCCGTTATGCCGGCATGGTAAGTTGGCCAATTTTCGTGCTTGTAGAGCATACTAACAGCGCTTGAACAGACCCACAAAAAAACATTTGTCAAGTATATCCGGGAGTTGGAGGAGAAGGAGGGAAGCATGTCTTGAGGATCCAATGATACCGCCCGTGTTATAGTAGACTGTAATTCTGTCTCAGATTTCGTTTTCTCATAGGTTGGGCGTTAGGTCATTTGCATCTGCGAATCAGCGCGGTTCCCGGTGGGCTGCATCTGATGATAGTGCTACTATATCAAATTTCCCGTCTAACTTCTAACAGCCCCATACATTACTTGTCATAGACAGAGCGAGCTTCCTCGCCTCCCTACAGTCACGGGCCTCTCCGGAGGTATTTGACATGCTGTCATAGACAACTAGGTTTATATTTATCTTAAGAATATCACTCAAACCCCGAACAAAGACTCTGTAAATATGCCAAACCCGCTCGTCTAGATGCTCGAGCAAGACGAATACCAATCACTCATTTGCACTTATCATTATTTCCCCACCCCTCATTGATGCACACAGTGTCGCAAACCCCCTGGTAGGCAATCCACCCATGCCCGCCCTCTCCGCACATGTAGATGGACTGGTACACATTCCACTGGGTTACTGGTCGGCCGTGCTTGCGGAGTTCAGCTTCAATTTCGGGGCGGTATTTTCCTGCAGGGCTCTTGTAAGTAGGGTTTCATGGGCAGAGCAAGTCGGTATGGTATGCACACCAATGTCGAGGAGAGTGTGTCCGCAGTAGGTGTAGCCCTTGTTGCATGCTCTGGCGCTGGCAAGGGTGGGGAGGAGAGCGCTGAGAGTGGCGATGAAGAGGTTGTTAATCTGGACCATTTTTGCAGCACGTGTATTCTACTGGACTAGTTGGAAAGAGGGGCTGGAACTCGGGACTTGTGGGTTTTGTGGGTGGTGGCTGGAAGATGAGGCGGCTGGTTTGATAGGTATGTCAAGTTGTTGTGATGTGATGCATTTGATGTGCTCTTGGAATCCGACTGGGGCCGTTCTTGGCCATGGATACATGTATCTTTATAGATTTTTTTTCCCCCACACATTTCCAGCACCCCGTAACTTACCTACACACACTAACACACACTCTCTCTCTGATTGATGTACAGTCAATACGGGTGCGTGGAAATTTGTTGTCTGGGGCCGGGGATGCCGACCAGACCTCAAACCTATTGTCTCACAGCCACCGCACACGTGGTTTGGTTGATCGGATTGACTGATGCTCAAGATCTCAAGGGGGATTGGTTCATGTTGCGAAAGCAAAATGCTCTTTGAAAAAAACTCGCCCAGTGAACTCGGCCGCCAGATAATTTTTTTTTTCTTTTTGCATTTCTCGCGGTGTCACCGTCTGACAAGATGCATGTGCATGTAAACACTGCCCTTTTTTGGTGCGGGGCACGCAGCACGGTCAAGCCGTCAATTAAGAATTGGGAATGTTAGCCAGCGCCTGAGGACGGACTGCGCCACAAAGTCCTCAGCTGAAAACGCATTTCTGGATGACCGTTGCAAGCAGTCGGTGGGTAGTGACCTAGCTAATCAGATTGGGAACGGGGGTTTGTTTGACCTCGATCTCCACCGCGGAATGATGCTACAGCAGAGACGTGATCACTCGTCTTGGTAAATAACAGGTCTGGTTTGTTCCTGCCACATTGGAGCATGTCTGGTGGGCGGCAGAGCGAGGGTTGGTTGAAGCAAATGAATTGAATGCATCCATCAAATGCTGAACAGGGAGTAGGACCCGTCATTATTGCCCATGGCTCCAGAAAGCTTAGATCGATCTCTTTCTGTTAATATCATATTCAAGTGGTGATGGCTCGGTGAATGCAAAGGCTTTGATTTCCTGTAGCTGTCTGGAATTGATCGAGCGTATCTCTTGATAGCCGCACGTGAGTCTGGTTGCGGGCTTTTGCTCGCTTTTTTTTTTTTCTTTCTTTCTTTTTTTT
>Ga0247760_1003516_pt1 | contig 10024 bp, 10 predicted proteins | sample UWRJL171409R4_FD_179936 | JGI IMG/M metagenome (GOLD analysis project Ga0247760, IMG submission 179936) | Plant litter microbial communities from Arlington Agricultural Research Station in Wisconsin, United States - UWRJ-L171-409R-4 | ecosystem: Environmental > Terrestrial > Plant litter >...
ACAGGCCCGGCCGATTTTGGCCTTTTAAAAAAAAAAAAAAAAAAAAAAAAAACCTCCGGCCCGGCCCGGTTGATCTAGGATCGTGATCTGCTCTACAACTAGCTCTGCGAGTATAGTGCAGCTTGCGAAGTTGCGATGAAATCCACTTGTTGCCACGCGCGTTCAACCCGACTAGCACCTGACCTCCGTCAACCCCGATAGTAGTTAACGTCTGCCCGCGAGACCTCGCGTCACGCGTTCGCAACTGCCGATTTGCTCATCAGGTATTTGCCATGCATCCCATCTTCTCCCTGGTTATTCTCCATCCCACAACAGGTTCGCGGCGAGTTCGCTGCTTTGGACCCAACGAAAGGTGGCTTCTAGACGCGCGCGACCTTGGCTCGATGCATTCGATCGGCCTTGCCTTTCATGCGTCGACTTTGGGAACGTCACCAACTGGCTGACGGATCCCTCGCTGACAATGCACTAAACCCCAAGCAGGCCTCGGAGCAGGTCTGCTGGAAGGTGTCGACTGGTTCTGAAACAGGAGACAAGAAGGGGGTGTGAACAGACAAACTTGCGACGCCCACCCGTTGGCGTGTGTCGAGTAGAACGGACATCCGCCTGCGATGATTTCTAGAACCACACATTCCACTTCCCAAGACCCAGCGATCCAAGATATGCAGAACTAAAACGAACTGGAAGTGTTGACTGGCCTAGAAAACGTGGCCCTGCGAACATGTTCAATTCGATTCCTCCCCATGAGAAGCCGTCTGGTCAAGTAGCATCGAGTCGATAACGGCCCTACGAGTGGGTCAACCCAACCAACAATCGCTCTCGCCGCAGCATCAGTTGGGTATTATTTCTGTCTTGTCGCCCAATCCTTCGAGGAACTAACTTATCACCTGTCATGTAGCCAGTTGATCACTTCCATCTTATCTCGTGCTTGCTTGCTCCCATCAGCAACAAGCCATTGTGAATCGAGCAAGCTCGCTCACAGACTGGCGCATGCATTGGTCATTGGCATTGGCTGCTTTTTTTAAATTAATTGAAACGCGCTTACGGATGCCCCGACCAACCACGGACGCGCTTCACGCGGGTTTCGTGTCAGGTCGTTGGTGAGCGTGGATTAGCCATGAGCGGCTGTGTATGGAGGGACAGCGCCATCTGATTCGCTGACGGGCTCGGCCTGCCCCGCAGGGACATGTCCCGCACCAGTGGGTTGACAAGGGGATGGAGGGGTCGCTTTCTTCGGACCAGTCCCGCTGCTGCACCACTTGAGGACCCAGCAACGGACTAGCGACGCATCAACGCCCAAAAGCTCCAACCAAAAATCTTCATTCCATGTGCTCGAAATCTCCATTTTTCGACCCGATCGTCGCACCGCCCAAAAAATTAAAAATTTCTTGCAAAACCTCCAGCCTCAGTTTCCCCAGCTGAGACTCGCCAGATTCTTTTTACGCCCTCGCGTGGACTAGCGCCCTGCTTGTCAGTTCGGACAATTCCTATTTGGCACCAAAACACAAACGGCAGCAAGCCCGCCTCATTTGTTGACACTGTCTGCCAACCCGTCACAAACATCCACACAGCTTCACTAGTCTTCACGCAGCACACCACACAACACAGCCTAGTGTTCCAGCCGCCATTTGTGGTGCCTGGCAGGAACCCCAACGGAAGGCCTTCCGAGCGCCCTTTCTTACATCTCGAGCTTTTGGGGGCAGCTTTATGAGACTTGGTCCGGGCCTCTATGCGCTGTGCTCACCTCGCCTTCAACCCACCTAGGCAGACTTCTTCCCCGTCTTTGCTGCTCGCCCCAATTCTCCAGCGAGAACGATTGGCTGCCGAAGAATCAGCGCCGTGTCTCCAACGCTGGGCAAATAGGCACAGAGCAGAAAGCGTGCACCAGGGCGATTGAGCGGCGACAGTAAACACCTCGCTTCACTTCGTGCATACTCGGCGCCAATTGGAATCGCGAGGGACAACACATCGGCCTCATAACACGCACAACAATGGTTTCCTTTTCGTGTGAGGTAATGTCGCAATTCCTTTTATTTCCCAAAACAATATCACCCCACAAATATCTCGTGGAACATCATCCCCCGCGTTCGAGCAGACAAGACAGAGACCTGCCTTTTGAGCAACCTGGCAGCGGATCTCACCCCGTCTTGCTTCATCAGCCCCTCGACGACCCCAGCGCCAATGCCGACCCCCCTCCCCTGTCGGGTTTTTGAACCTCGTCGCGCACCCCCCCTCCTTCTCCCCAAGAGACCAGGAGCGCAATCTTAACTGACATCACACACACATTCCCACACACCACCTCGACACTTTCGTAACCAAACAGGCCATCCCTTTCGCACACCACCCCTCCATCCCTTCCATATTCACCCCTCCCCGTGTGATCAGGCTGATCCTCCCTCCATTTGGTCTCCGGTCTCCCTTCCTTCCCTGTTGCCACGAAACATATCGTTCATGTCTTTATCTCTGCTCCTCCTCCCAGATACCCAATTGTATTCTAGATTCCGAATCATCTAACCAAGGCTCTCGTCCCCTCCAGTCGTGCGGCGACGTCTTGACCAAGAAGAAGCTTGATCCACATCGAAATCGTTGCCGAGGCGCGACCTTCACCTGCATCGACTGCATGGTGCATTTCCCCGGCACGGAGTATCGCACGCATACGGTACGACATCTGCTCTGCTCGTGTTGTGCGAGCGCTCCCCGCGCCTGTCATGGCGTTGCTGACCAGACCAGAGTTGTATGACCGAGGACCAAAAGTATCAGGGCGCTCTATATCGAAACAAGAAGGCGAAAACAGTACCTGGCGCGAACACTTCCGCTGCGACAAACAACATGGCGCAGCCTGCTTATGTCGAAGATGTTGCCGACGAGTATGGAGCATGGAGAGACTACGAGCAGGATAGTGATGACGATGGCCACTCCGCAGCCACACCACTGCCAGAGGCACCTACCCCTCCCTCTGCGGCCGAAGGACCTATCAATGTTTTCGACTTTCTCGTTGCTGGACCAACCCCGGCAGCCTCCAGCCTGTCACTTCCTGCGACGAACCCCGTTCAGCTTAGCGACGAAACCCAGCTTGTGCGCTTCGACTATGAAGCAAACGGACTTCTCGACGCCATTGATACGAACGACGATGCCATGATTGAATACGGCACTGGCCCGGTACCAACGTCGTTCCGCACGCCGGCTCCGAAGGGCGAACGCAAGAAGGCCAAGGTCACGGAGGGTGAGATCAAGAAGGATAAGAAGCGCAAGAGGCTCCACATTGAGACCGACCAAGTGATGACAGATGCCCCGCCAGTGCTGCACTCTGGCTTGACTGGGGGTCTGAACCGCCTTATGAACAGACCCACAGTGTTCCCGCCATCACCTGATTATTCAGGAGGGGATGCTGCTGAAACTCCCGCCAGCCCGCTCAAGAAGAGCAAGCACTCGAAGCACCACAAATCCAGAGGGGCAGATGGCCTGAGCAACAGCTTGATGGCTATGATCGCCGCCGGATCTGGGGTCAAGACAAGTTCCAAGTCAAAGTCTTCAAAGAAACGGAAGTCTTCTTCGAGCTCGACGACGAAGAAGAAGCATACTAAGCACCTCGATGCCCCCAAAGAACAAAAGCTTCTCGAGTACCGCCCCGGATCAAAAGACAGCAAAGACGGAGAGAACAACAGCGGGCAAATGGTTGTTTTCAAGCCACGTGCAGAACACTTCCTCAGCTTCGTCAACAAGGGTCCGGAAAGTGAGCGGGGTTGCAGTGTCAACAAGGCGCTCAAGCGTTATCATCGAGAGCGTGAAGACGTGGGGAACAATCTCAGCAAGTTGATGGAGGAGAAGGAGCTGTGGCGGTCATTGAGGATGAAGAAGAACGACCGGGGAGAAATTGTTTTGTTTTGCATCTGAGTAAGCGGGGCGACTTGCATTGGAGAGGTTTGGATGGGCATTATACGTCACATGGATGAATGGTCTGAGCGATGTCAGGAGTTAATGAGGCGGCATGATTTTTTCTTTCTCTTTTCCTTTTCTGATGATACCTCCCTTCGACTGCTTCGGGGCATGTAACAACAAACATGTCGGGTTTTAATCGGGTTTGGGGTTTCTTTGTTTACCTTTGTGGTATTTCTCTCAAGATGCAAAGTCGCAGACTCATCTTGTTTACCATTCTTCTCAGACGGCCAAGCAGATCTGTGTTGTTCCCGCTTGCTGTTCTCGGCTGGCTGATCCTGGCCCATCCATTTTCTTGGTGACTTTTGGATGATCCAATTTGGTCCACATTGACCGCGAGAGCAAAAGGGCATCGGATGAGGATGTATCGGGAGTTGTCATGGCGCAGTGGATTCACCCTTCTGGATTGAATCACTTGGGCCTTGTATGTTCGTGTACGCAATAGCAACACATGGCTGGGTTGACCGAGAGGATTGGTCTAGGGATAGACAGGCCTTGATTTTCTTTTCTTCTTGCGATTGTACCAATCAATTTTTCTCTTGTTTTTTCCTGGTTCTACATTGTGAGCGATCGCGATTACGTGAAAGATCTGGCCACGAAGATGGCCGCATGTTCGACATTGTTGGGACGAGGACTTATTGCGATGCCACGGCGACTTAGTATGAGCAATGGCTTGGAAATACCAAAGGCGTTTCTTTGGGGACACTTGGAAGAAAATAATTCCATCAACGCGGCCCTGAAAAGTACCGAGATAGGTAATACAGTCTATATTCGTTAAGCTACCTATTTCGTATGCAGCGAGGAGGCTCTGCATCGATTCAAGGTAACCTAGTCGGGCATCTCGGCATGCGAGACTCAGCCTCAGCTGGTCGCCAGGTACCTACCTAAGCTAGCCAGCGCTTATAGAGAAGGAAGCTGCGGCTGAGCGATAACACCTTTGCTGTGGCCTGGTTGTTGAATTGCACCCCATGACTTTGATTCTCATTGACTCAAAAATACCACCCACATTTTTCTCGCTCGGACCGATAGTTTTCTTCCTATAATTCCTTCAGCAGCGTACAGAGCGCCCCCCCCTTTTTTTTTTTTTTTTTTCCTTTCTTCAAGGTCGAGGGTAAGCCTCCTCCTTGTTAGGTAGTTCATTATACTTATCCCAAATCCCATACAAGTACAGAAAAATGCAAAGTCATCCACGATGACGGGGCTTAAAGCGCCCTGACGCAATTCTCATTGAGTGTTTCGACCCCCTTGGGTAGAAACGGGCACGATTCTATTGTGCATTGCTTGCGTTTCCCATGTGACTTTCCTTTTTCACGTATTCTGGGCGGCAAAGGTTCAGTTGTTCTGGAGCTAAGTAATGATTACCCCTGGCAAACAAGGCGTGTGGTTTCCTAGAAACAGAGCATCATTGCATCATGATATAGACACTGCCGGTCTCTCGGTTACGGTATACCTCGGTCGTGAACCGCCTGGAAAAGGTAGCTTGCTGACGGCCTACACCGCGCCTACAGTCTCCACGGAATCCGCGTCCCCGTTCCTCTCGCTAGCAATACCGTCACCCCCCTTCCCGGCTGCCGGATCACCATTTCCCTCCTCAGCGATATGACCCTCGCTCCCCTCGTCCTTCTCCAACTGCTCCGCCGCCTCAAGCCAATCCTCCTCCACCGCTTCTTTCTCCTTTTTCTTGGGTTCCAGCTTCCTCAGCGCCAGGAACGATCTGGGAACCGGCGCCGTCCCCGATGCCGGAGCAGTCGGTGTTCTCCGCCAAGACCCACGGCTTGCCACGGCGCTCCAACCGCCCGACCCAGCGGCCTTGTCGCCTTCTCTTCTTGTAATGTTGAGCGAATTGTCGGCATGACAGAGAGACACAGCATTGGCAAGGCCAAGACGCGCAATCGTTTTGGCCAGTGACGGCTTCATTGTTGTAAGGGTGGCCTCGATGGATTGTGGCGTGGCAGGTAGGGATGTCGCTACGGCTGCAGCTGTCGATACAGGCGCCGCCTGGATGAGGATTTCCTCCGAAGGCAAGAAACTCGTGGTGAATTTCAGGGCGGGCCCGGATCGGGCTGCTGCCGCAAGGTCATTGGCGATAGCTCGCTCGAGTTCGTCGATAGTCAGCCCGAATCGGGCGTCTCTGAGAAGAAGAGCATTAAAGGTTTGTTGAATTTGTGACTGCGCCTGTCGCTCAGCGACATGCTGCCGACGGTGAGATGCAGCGGATACGGCAGCGTTAGCTTTAATGATACGCATGCATTGTGCGAGCGTTTTGTAAGGGGGAGACACGAAACGAGGGGTCTTGAAAATGCAGACGTGTCGGTGAGGCTCTGGATCCTCACTTTCGGAATCGAAGCCAAAATCCTCAGCTAGGGAATGCAAAAATGCCCGCTTGTTAGAAGGCATCGGCTTGAAGCGAAGTCGCTTCTCCTCCGGTGCTGAAGCAAACACGCGGAATTCTCTCTCTTGAGTCTGCGCCCATGTGGGGTCCTCGCGGAAAAACTTCAGTGTGGTATCCGAGTAGGGAATGTGATCATCTGTATGCGTGGCTGGATCCACGTTGAGCGCATCGGCTAGCCGGCGATTACGCTGAAGAATAAGGCACTCATCGTCACACTTCAGGCTCGTCTCTCGAGTTGGCCATGGACTCAGCTTGGTCGCAAGACAGCGAACCTCATGCTTGCGGTGCTGGCAGGGACAGGTGATAAACGTCTTGGACTGGCATGGCTTGTCCTCCTTGCAGGCTATATTCTGTCAGTCCATTTTCTTCCACACAAGCCGGAGTGACTTACGAAATGGAGCATGGCACTGCTCAAGACAAATATGCTCACACGACTTCCTCACCTTTCCACATGGCTGGGAGCAGTGGGAGCCAGCAATGCCGACATCTTCACACTCACCCGGCCGGTGACATGGCTTCCGACATTCGTGTGCCCCACACTTCAGCTTGCTCCCACACGGCAGACCGCATCTCGCCTCGTCGAACCAGCATGGCTGATTCTTGAGTACCTTCTTCCCGCAGATGCACGACTTCTCCACCAAGAACGGACACTTAGGACAGGGCGTGTTCTCGGCATGACATTGATGAGAGACTGTCGGATGTCCACACGGCTGCGCTTTGGTGCACTCAAACCGGCACTCTGGTGGCTTCGTCCCACAAGGCTGTGGGGGGTAGAGTACGGTGCGGCCACACGAGCAGGCAATCTCATCAAAGACGGCCTCAAGACACGAAGGACACGGTCCTTTGTGGCAGAGCTGCTGGCATGTGTGCTTACCACACTTCAGAGTTCTACCGCAGACCTGGAGGCAGATGTGCTCTGCTTCAAAGTTGTTGCTATCGGCCGCGCTGCGCTTCTGCTTGCGACGTTCAGCTGCCTTTTTCTCGCCCGAGCAGCAGTGTTCTCCGCACTCGTGACGACCGCAGTTGAGTTGTGCGCGGCAAATGCGGAAGCAAAGTGGCTTCTGGACATCGCCCTGATGGCAGGCCGTGGCGGCTGATGTTCTTCCACAGCGACAGGTGATTTCCATCTGTTGGGTGCATGGCGCGCAGGGACCGGTATGGCACTTTTGTTGGCAGAGATGGCCACAAGGGAGCTTCTTAGAGCAGACCTTGTCACAGTGCGGGATTTCATTCTCACACGACGGTCTCGGTGTTGGCGTGATAAACTCGAGCCGTGTCTTGCCACATGGGCAATGAGTGATAACATCGGGCGAGAGTGGGCAGTGAGCGGCAGTTTCGTCTTGCGGGTGACACGGCCTCTGACAAGAATGATGGCCACAGTCAAAGTTCCTCCCGCAGATGTTAACACAAGAAAAAGAACCCTCAAACCAGGCCCCGGGGCTGTCCTGGTGGATGAGTTGGCCGTGATTAAATGATTCAGCAGTGTCGTCGCGCCGATCGCAAGGAACCTCTCGCTGCGTTTTCCCGCAGTAACAAGTTGATAAAACCGGTATCTCGCAGGCGCCACACAAGCCCGAATGACACAGTCGAGAACAGGTGTGTTCTCCACAGGGAAGTAGATCGCCGCAAACCTCGTTGCAGCTCCAGCCCTTTCCGTAGTCGCTTTCGACGCACCTTTTGGTTACCGTATGCTTACCACAGAAGCAAGTTTGTGATGGGCCCATTAGTGTGCATGGCGGACAGGGCCCGGCATGACACATGAGGGAACATGGATGCGGACAGGTAGGACGCGTTTTTGAACATGTCTGTCCACAGGTATGCGGGGGAAGTCCTGGGATAGGTTTAGGGTCCACGTCCTTACCACACCAGCAGTAATATGGCCCTGGTGGTTGGGTGAGAGACGAGTTGCAACCCGGGCAACGCCATCCCGGGACCTGGTCGGGGTGCTGATTTTGCTCTTTTTCTTTGATTTGGTTGGTGTACCATTTCTTGACGCAGTGGAGATGAGCGACGGTCCAGCAGGTTGAACAGGACCAGACTCGAGATGTGAGAACAACTTCATTAGTGCATATCACACACTCGTACTGGCCGTTTTGGATATCTTCCTGAATCCGGGTGGGCAAGTCTGCTGCCGAGGACTTGGTCATTCTCCTGGGGGTAGGCTTGGTTTTGGGTAGTGATGGAGGTTTCGCGGCACTACACCGTCAGTGTTTTCCTATGGGAGCAGTGGCGGCATCTTCTTACCTCGGGCTTGCCACTGGCTGTCCAGGAACAAATTCAACAGCGGCCGCACTCAACATGGACCCAGACCCAGACGCGGGTGCAGGTCCCGGTCTGCCGTGCGTTCTGTGCGAAACCACCATTGATCTCTGTCCAGCACCTCTCCCCCGACCCCGCCATCCTCGCTCGCCCAGAGGGCGTCCCGATTCATCAGTGGATGGGGGTGCTGGGGTTGGCGTGCCATTGGGTCCTGCAGTTTGCTCTCGTTGCGCAGTCTGTTCGACCTGGGAATTTGTTGGGCGACCGCCTCTCGTACCGTCTACACCACCTCTACCCCGACCCCGCCGACCCCTTTCACCTCGAGGCCATCCCAGCTGATCATCCGATGGTGGTGTTGAAACTGGTGCCTCACTCGAGCCTGCAACTCCTTCTCGCGATGCAGCCTGGTTGATCTGGGAGTTGATCGAGCGACCGCCTCCGCCACGGCTTGCACCTCCGCCACGTCCACTTCGCTCCCTCTCGGCCCGGGGCACCGATCCTGATGAGGGCACCCTCGGCACATCCAAGCCCTCCTCTCTCTGCGCAGCCTGACCGACCTGGGCGTGACCTCTACCTTGGCCCCCATTGAGATCACTCCTTGCTGATCGACCTCCTCTCCCCCTTCCTCCCCTTCCTCTCCCGCGCCCTCGTGGCTGTGATGATGAAGCTTGCGCCTCAGCTTGGCCTTCCGCCATTGTCGAGTGCCGATGTCGCTTTATCCTTTCCGAAAAAGTTGGTGGTGGAAAATTGGGTGATACTGAGGAGCTGAGTGCCAAACGTAATGCCGAATGCTTAAATTGCCAAGGTTCCTCCTTCCTGAGCTGAGCTGAAAACGTGATTGACGACCCCTCGCCTCGCTGCACACTGGAAACGATTCCCGTTCCTTGCGCTGTCGAAAATAGAGAGTGTCGTCGTCCTTCTCAACTTACAATCTAAGAGGGAATGGAATGAGATAATGTAAAAGTGCAAGGCGACAGAAGCAAAACCCCTTCGCCGTGGAAAAAAAGAAAAGAAAAAAACCACAGCAAAACGCAGCTCGAGTTTTCGCGGTCCAAGGGACTCTTTTGTTGCAGGAGGAGGGCAGTTTTTAACTAACTGCTCTCATTCAAGTGGATGGATGGGATGACTGGCTCGGGTCCCAGATTAACTAACTAGGTAGAATAGGTACCACCAGGCCTACCTAGGTACCTAGGCGGATCCCCATCCCGGCAGCTGCCGATGCTGCATTCTCACGGCATTAGCACTACGTTAAGCACTCCTGAGACCCACTAAAAAGTTTGTCGGGTGTGGGGTGGCGATGGAAGGCGGGGTTTCCATTGCAGCCTCATCACTCGCTATGGGATGGATGAGTCACGGGTGGGTGAATTTGGAGAAATTTGAGTTTTATGGTGCATAGAACGGGTAGCCAGCTAGTATATATTTTTACCCCCCCTCCCCTTT
>Ga0247760_1003517_pt1 | contig 10017 bp, 18 predicted proteins | sample UWRJL171409R4_FD_179936 | JGI IMG/M metagenome (GOLD analysis project Ga0247760, IMG submission 179936) | Plant litter microbial communities from Arlington Agricultural Research Station in Wisconsin, United States - UWRJ-L171-409R-4 | ecosystem: Environmental > Terrestrial > Plant litter >...
TTGTTGTGGAGATATAGGTAGTTGAATAGAGTAGTTTTTCATACCCCTGTTTATTACACATTGGTCGAAAACAGGGGTGGTCAAAAAGTGGGCCCCCGGACTTACTATCTCAGCGACCGGATATTACCGCAAAGGTATTTCCACGGAGATGGCAGATATCACGGCTAATAGGCCGGGATACCCGCCCTTGGAGGCTTTCGGAGCTTACCGATGGTTTCAAACACGCACTGGACTGCACTTCCGGCACTTTCAAGCTGTGTCTCTTCATCGACGGCTTTGATGAGTTCAACGGGGACCACCATGCACTCGTAAAGCTGGTCAACGACGTCGTGTCACGCTCAAACATCAAGGCCTGCGTGGCGAGTAGGCCATGGGTCGTTTTCGAGGACGCCTTCTCCCAAAAACCAAACCTTCAACTCCACGACCTTACCTACCCGGACATCCATCGCTTCTCAACCTCGTTGCTCCGTTCAAATCCCTACTTTCCGCATCTTGAGCTTCGCGAACCAGAACGAGCCGGTTCTCTCATAGAAGCGGTTACCACTCGCGCAGCTGGTGTATTTCTCTGGGTCGACCTGGCTGTAAACTCATTACTGTCTGGTCTGTCAAACCGTGACCGCATGTCTGACCTCCAGAGGCGACTGGAGGAGATTCCGCCTGATCTTGAGCGATTTTACGAAAAGATATTTGACGGGATTGAGAGTATCTACATGGAGCACGCATGCCAACTCTTTCAACTCGCCAGCGAGGCCGAGGGTTCAATGACTGTACTCCAGCTCTCCTTTGCGGATGATGATATAACCGTTGACGACTTTCTGAAGCGGCCAACGGGGCTACTATCAGAAGATGGGAGAGAAGATCGGTTCAAGACAACAAAAAGGCGCTTGAATAGCCGCTGTAAGGGATTTCTCGAGATACCGACCGCATCACATTCTGGCCATAGTCTCGTCGACTCCAAGGTCACCTATCTCCATCGGACAGCACGAGACTTCCTTCTTTCCTCTCCAATGAAGCGGGGTATTGCGAAAGGTGTCGATGAGAGCTTTGACCCCGTGTCACTACTGTTCCACGCCTCGATCATGCACCTGAAGGTATACGATGGCGAGCCTATAAGCGAGTCTGATAACTCCAGACTGTGGTCATTGATTGACAGCACAATGGTCTTGGCGTCTAGATGTGAAGCCGCATCACTGCAGGCGCAAACCCGGCTTCTCAAGGAGATCGACCATCTTGTGACGGAGATTACGCATATCACTCGAGATTGCCCCCATGAATCTGGGGCTGGGGAATACTCAAGACCGACTAGACACTGGTCAGACTCTACAAGGCGAGGCGGAGGCCAAGCGAACGGGTTTATGGACCTCGCCACGACTTACAACATGCCTTTATATATGATGCATACCATCCGGGCTGCAATAAGGGGAGAGCTTGAAGAGGAGCGGGACCCTTCGGCAAACTCTTCACGCAGACCCCTACGTATAGAACCAGTTGAGCGTGGCCCGCTTAACATTCATGGATATCTGTTCCATGCAGTTCGAGGATACAAACGCAACCCGGGCTTTGTGAGTGGGTTGGGGCACGCGTGCCCCGGCTGTCCTTTGTGAGATTCCTCCTGGGGTCCGGAGCAGATCCAAATCGACACCACGACACAGTGACCGCCTTCGAAGTCGTACTCTCCGACGCTGTTGAAGCATCTCACAACACCTCCATCGACGGGCTTCAGAGGTGTCTGGAGCATCGGTCTCTCATTGTCGAGGACTTCATAAAGCACGACGCAAATCCTAAAGCAAACCGGAACTCGCCCCTCGGTTCCCGTATTCGAGAGGCGTTTGGAAAGCATGCGCCTGATCGGGCTCGGTCACTCGAAGCTATGATCAAGCGATCTCATAAGAAATGGCTAGCAGCTGGGAAGATTTCGTTGCCCAAACTCCCCGCGGACTGGTTCGAAAGTTTTACCCGTAGCCTCCAGCTAGCTGCTCCATCGAGGTTAGCTCCCGGAGAGCGTGAGATCAGCGGCTATTCCGTGGACCCAGCTGGTTTCCGCGTCTGGCCTAGGCCTAGCGAGTCTTCAACTCCGCCGAGACCGCCGATAAGACAGCGACACGCCCATCTCCACCCCGTTTGGGACTCATTTTGCCCCCGGGCCGACCCCAGCCAGATTTCACCGCTAGCCTTCGCATATTCAACACAGAAGGCTCAGGTTCGAAGGCCTGAGCTCAACACTAACAATGAATCGAGGTCCGTGGCCAGCCCGGGAACTATGCACTCTGCTCAGATAGGTACATCTTTTGAAAACAATGCCTACGAAGACATTACTTCTCAGGCCAGTGACAGCTCAGAGCATATACTCGAGCTCCCCGTTCACCAGAACGAACACAGGCTGCGGCTTCAGGCGCAAAGAGAAGCTTTAGCTCATCAGGAATGGCCGTTAATGCGCCGAGCGCAAAGGGGAGCAATGAACGAATGGCAGCCAGGCAGTACTAGTCGTAATCCCGATAGCAGAAGGGGGGATCGGTATCCAATGGGTTCCGGGGAAGAAAGAAATTCTCAACTGCCACCAGGTGGCGATGAAGAGTCCGCTGATCCCGATCTGCCTTCACGTTAAATCTTTCAAGAGTAACTAGGTGGCTGAATTCTCAGATGACGCTTAATTTCTTTTAGCGACTGACTAGTGCCTGCCTACCTACCTACCTACCTACCTACCTACCTACCCAGACAGTGCCCTTCTCGAAAGTTAAGCCTAGTACCTGCCTACAACGAGGCCAGAACCTCCCCTATCACTTGAACTCCCCCTTGGCCTCCTCAATCCACTCGCTCAGCTTCGTCGCCGGCCGTCCCGTATACCTCTCCACGACCTTGCCCGCCTCCTCCCACTCCTCCCCAACAGGCAACCAGTCTCCCCCTTCCTGCTGCAACACCTTCAGCTTCGCAAAGCTCTCCACCAAAACCCTCGCCAACATCTCCGGCGTGCCCCCCTCCACATACAACTTTACACCCCCTTCCACCCCAACCTCCTCAATCTCCGCCTCCCTCCCCGTCACCGCCTTCACAATCGCACCCAACCCGTCCCTGAACGAAATCTTCTCCGGCCCATAGATCCCCACCGCCTCCTCATCGCCCGCCTTCCGTCCCTGAAGCAACACACTCGCCGTCACGCGGCCAATATCCCCCGGCGTGATCCAATCCAGCGTCATATCCGGTGCGAAAATCCGGAGCTTCCCCGTCGGAACCTGCGCCTTCCAGAGGAAGGCGTTCGTCGCGAAGAACCCCGGGCGCACCGGGGTGAAGTTCTCCTTCCCGAAGACCGCCAGCAGGTTGAGCTCCACCTGCGCATGCGCCCAGAAGATGGGGTTGTCCGGCGGGGTGAGGGTCAGGTCGCCTCGCAGGCCGCCGGTGGAGAGGAATACCACGTGCGTGATCCCTGCGGATTTTAGGGCCGTGAGGGCCGAGTGCATGTGGTCTGGGGAACCGAAAATGTGGTAGATGAAGGCATGCGTGGCGGAGGTGGACTTCACGGCGGTGGTGAGGGTGGAGGGGACGCTGAGGTCCGCGGTGATGCGTTGGAAGGGACGGGTGGGGGAGGCTTCGAGGGTGGGGGAGAGCCCGGGGATGGGCTTGGAGGGGTCGCGCATCGCGAGGATTACGCGGGTGGCGCCGAAGGAGTGCGCGGAGAGGGCGACGGCGGAGCCGACGTGGCCCGTGGGGCCGAAAATGATGGCGATGGTCATGGTGGGTGTTGGTGTTGAGAACAAAAAGTGGGTTTCAGGGTTTGGTGTTGAGTGCTGATGCAGTGTTGAATGAGAGCGAAGCTGGCGAGGTTAGTTTGGAGTTGAGATGATGGGTAGTAATAACCGGCTTCTTAAGCTTCAACGTGATGTTCCTACATCCTGTATGTCGCGGTTGTGTTTCGCTCACAGAATCCTACCGCGGCAGGCAGGCTGACCAACAGCGCACACTTAGACGGCCCGGGAGGTTGACTGCTTACCTACTTGGGTACCGACCTCGTTGTTGGAAAGGATCCGAGTGCGACTGCCCCGCGCCCGCGTAGCCCTCGGAGATTGGGTCGGCGCCGATTGTCCCGCTGCTGAACAATCAACTCACTGGCCAAGAAATGGGCGTTGGAGCAGCCAATGACAATGTGAATGGTATCGGAGGTCGGACTTAAGCTTGCTGCGGCGCACAATGCCTAAGATCATCGCATGGATATGCGAATGCGAGGCAAGTTCAACCACGGGTGGGGTAACCTGTTGGCTCTGAGCTGTGAAGTTGGTGAACAGAGATAGAAGTATTCCTGTCCCCTCGACCGGGCCCGGAGTTAGCACTCGAGCCGACAGATGTGCCCCCCGATCGCCCCTTCCCAGACACTATGGTCACAACCCTACGAAACGCAATGGAAGCTAGCGCACAGGGCAGCTTGAAAATTTGCTGAACACGCCGTCGCAAAGAGGCTACAAAGAACTGGCACCTTGATGCTTTTCTATCCAACATCGTGCGCCGCCGCTACCCTTCCATTCCAGCAGCCCTCGCCATTGACCCCCCAGGGCCCCTACTCTCCCTCTTTCCTCCCCGTTATAAATAAAACCACCCTGTACACCCTCCTCTTCCCCAAATCCTCCATAAACACCTTGCTACAAAACTCCAGTGTCCCCTAAGCAAGACACTCACTCCACTTCTCCCGGTAAACCCACGCAGCCTCCGCCCCTTCCCTTTCCCCTCCCTGTATGTTCTCCCCATCCACCCCCTCACTTGAATCCTCCTCTCCACCCCATGCAGTAGAGGTCTCAAATCACAATAGCCCACTGAGAAGCCTCAAAGAAACATAGGTCCCAATGACCTGGCCAACAAATGTCATGGGACCAACCGCACCGAGAAATACAGTGCTCAACCAAACCATGGTGCTGTAAGAGTAGAGAACCCCGCTCAAAAGCTCTAGGATGGTCTCATACATCAGCTAGTTTCTCTAGAAAGACTAGTGCGACATCTCGACAACAATCCGGATCCGATAGTCCTTCTGATAGTTACCTGCATGCGCTTGCGAGCAGCTGGTCTTTTCCGCAAATCGCGAGTAGGAAAGACCCAAGACCTGCCGCCACGTATACGTAGTCGGGGGGTCTGCGAAACTCTCAAAGCGTATCTCCTGTGCCATGACGGCAAGCAAGAGAAGGGCGATGACCACCCATGCCATATTCCCGATCGGCCTGTATGATGTAGAAAATATTGTTCGTCATCACGGCACATGCATGTCTTTGAAATGGGACATGACATACCAGGTAAACTTCATAAGCGGACATTCGCATTTCCACGGGACCATGACCCATTTGTTGACAAGCCAACTTCTCCATAGCATGATATAAGCGCATAGGATGATGAAAATGTCGGCGATAGCTTTGTTAATGACGTGTCTCAAACTGCAGGTTGGACCCAGCGCTACAAAGCTGGTCTTCTATACACGTCGTCTACCCGTGGCATCGGCGGATAAGGTCACGCCGTTGGACTGGATTGACTCGAGCTTAGCGAAAAGACCCTTTGGCAGCCCGATGGAGAAACTAGCAATCGCAAGGGCCTGGTACGGAGCTACCAGGCCGAGTTGTACGGGGTCCATGGGGGCTGGGGCTGCAAACAGTGCTAGATTTTACAAACTCTCTTTTTGTAGTTTTTTTTTTATATGGGATGGCGTACCCAGTAAAATATGGATGGTGGGCAGAAGCCCTGCAACTGTGATCCCTGTGTTGAGGTCAGTCGCCATGACCGTGTTGAGATTGTCGAGAACGCAGTTGATAAATTTACTGCAAGCTCCATATCGGTAGACTAAAGGATCGGAAGCGTTGCACCTACCCGCCGCCGTTTCAACGGGTTTGTTATGTCCGTCGGGATTCCGCGCAACGATCTCGGTCACCATGCTCTGGAAGTGTATTAGTGTGGTAAAGGCGGCCATTCCCAGGATGACCAAGAGTAGCAGCAGGGAAAACAAGAATCGGGTCTTCATAATAACGTTTGCGCGAAGCCATCATTTATGTCTGTCCTAAGATATGTGGTATCTTCAAGTAGAGAGGTGGCAACCTGGCACGTTGCCCTCCACGGTCAACCTTTCAGTTGATACTTTTACTACACTACCCTGTCAAGCGGTTTCCAAAATAATAGGGATTCATTACTTAGTAGTACGCCTGGAGGGGGCTTTTTTTGCTGGGTCCTCAGGTATCTTAAGATACTGTCACACCATCACCAAATTCCGTGACGATATCAGGCTAATAATAACAGCCTGACCAGTCAGCAAGAGCTGTTTGGAAGCTATCCCTGCACAGACCACTGGCTATTTTGCAGTCCCTATTATTTTGGAAACCGCTTGCCTGTGTTTAATCCTGTCTGGAGATAACATGAGTATAGCATTTAAGATTTATTACGTCACTATTACGGTATGTACACTAATAATGAAAAACAGAATGTCAAAGCCGGTGCAGATATAGACACCACCCTAATCTTAGGAAAATCTTTGTACGTTCTAGGCCCTTCTAGAGACCCGAACCGCCAGGAGCACAAAGGGGAGTCCGCACCAAGCAAGCAGGGAGAACGACTTCGCCGCCAGAGAGAACTGGAACTGGCCGAATGAAGTAACCTGGAACTGACAGCCAATTACGCTGACGAGATGATCAAGAGGACGACAGACAGCTACCTCTAGACCATTGCTGCGTGCCAAGTATCGACTGCGACCGCTCAACCTATTTTGTGCGTATCCATCCGTCTACATATCCACAGGAATGGTTGGGAGACTATGGAATATCAAGACTAACAACTGTGGTGACTAGCGTTAGAAAAGTCACGAAGTTCGTACTGAAAGATCTCATTCAAGTTCGCAACTTGGGTTTCACTGTTTTCATCTAGGAGGGCGTCGGTCTTCGTTCCCGCTAGCTTCATCCCCGCCATTTTGTACGTCCATTTGAGTCTGTTATTCGTACACTAGCACACGCTAATATTAGAGTTGGTTCCATGGGAGGCAATTCTGTTGCTGGAAGCGACATGTTTTGGTAAGACCATTTCGTCAACTAGTACAACCCGGGCACCTTAGGGATTAGCCACACTCGGTACCTACCTGGGCACTGCGGCACACGCACTGACGTCTGTATTATCAAGGATATTCTGGGCAGTTTCAATGTATTTTCAGTCTGTATACGGCATACTTCTACACCTTTGAAAAAAGTGCCTTAGCCTTCCTAAACCAGGTAGCACCGGAAAGCGACTCTATCACCGTCTCGTGAATTCCTAACCCAGTCGTCTCGTCCCCTACAAACGGTTCCCACCCTTCAGGCGTTTCGGAAGCGTCCAAGGCCGGGTCATTATTATCGTTCCGCATGGACTGCATCTCGACATCCTTGGGCCGAGAGAAGAGCTGGCCATGTGCGGTCGTTACAGAGACGGTCTGGGTCACGAAGATCCGGTTCCATCTCCTCTCCAGGCTCGGCCAAAACACAGGTATCGCTGCGCAAGCAGCGGCAAGATGGGCCTCGATGGCGGCCAAGCCGATCACAGTTGGGCTATACCAAGTAGGGTCGAAGGCACCTTCGCCAGCGGTATACATCTTGATAACGAAGGCCATGCGCCAAAAGGAGCACAAGTTGACACTGCATGTTTGCGATCAGTCAGCACGCCCCCCATCACGGTTGGGCATGGGAAATGCAAACCTACCAGAGCCCCATGGCGAAAAAACACAGCAACGAGACGCGAATATTGCCCCCTGTGCCTGGCCTGAAATAGAGGCGTACCGGCAGGAGAAAGACAATGAAGTCGAGGGCCGAGTTCGAGACAGCCTGTCCGACAAAATAACACATGAACTCGGCCAGCTGGCGACCGCCGAACCCATAGCACTTGGCATCCACAATGGAGAGATCCCAGTAGGCGGCGATAGGAATACAAGGAATCCAGGTCATGACTGAGAACATGCTGCCCCACAAGGCGATGATGGCGATCAAGGACTTGCAAGCGAGCCTGTACGCAGAGCTGGCGCGGAAGATGCGCAAGTACTGGCATAGGATCGCTATTTTGATGAAGGTGACGGACAATGGATAGGGCACCGTGATGATGTACAGGAACTTTGTGGAGGCTGGTCAGTTCTTGGGATCCATCTGGGGCGATGCGAGTGGGGATGAGCCTGCGGGTACCTACCTTCATGGCTGCTCGAATGTCCGAGAAGGCCAACCTGTATATGGATTGCCCGTACCCATAACTAGGTGCTATGACGAGAACACGTCAGCTCGGTGGATGGATCATCCACTTGTGGAGTGAGCACCAGAGCATAAGGTAAGGAGGCACCTACCAATACAGAGAAAAACGGAGCCGACGGTCGTGCATACCTGTGGGCGGATTGTCAGCCACTTTTAGGAGGAAGTTTGAGCTCTGAGATGAATACCCACCAAAGCGAGAAACAGGAATAAGTCGTCCCATCCTATCTTGCGCACGACGATGAGACGGATGTAAAATCGCAAAACGCAGCAGGCCCATGAGAACACCTGGTTGTGGATAAGAGGTTATTAGGACGGAATGAGCCCCAGTGAGCACGGGTGGATGGGAGTGATGCCCGAAGATGATAGTTACCATGAACGAAATAACCAGTGCTAAAAGATCCGCTGGCCTATTGAATATCGGCACCGAGGAGTAGATCTGTGGGTCGAGTTCCTTTGGGGGCAGCAGCCCAGCCGGCGAGCCCTCTACAACGGATGTTTCGGGCATGTCGGTTGATCGGATCCTCATGGCTTCTTGCCAGTCATCATGGTTCGATTCGACACATGTTCGACAGATATGTGGCGTCGCCGACCAAGAAGTACAGCTCGGGAGGGAGGGAAATCATCAGGAAATGTCAGTTGCGGAACTATCCGAAACAACTGTCACATTCTACCCACGAGAAAAGGAGACATGGCGCGCTCCGACTGCAGGTTTCCCACCCTGATGGACCCGTGCGCTTCGCTGAGAGAAGGGGGCGAGACATTGTGATTTAATTGGCCGGCATTGACTGGCCGAGCTTACTGGGGGGCGCTGCGCTACTCCGAAAGGGGCTACCTCTAATGTACTGTAATGACTCGATGCCACGCTGCAACAATCGCACTTCTTCCATGGCGCTTCATCAGCCGCAGTAGCGATCGGACCTGAAATGGGTGCGCGATAACCTGACAAGCACCTGTCAGCCACGCGGTGAAAAGAAATGCCTTAGCAGATTTTGGGTGCAATCCCCGCCGAAAAATGCTAAGCGATTACTTTCACCGCGTGTCAGCCAAAATGCCGATCGCAGTGTCAGAGACGAAAGCTCACCGGCTGTTTGGCGAGATGAGGTGGGAGCATCCTTGCCTACCTACCCAGTACAACAACATGCTTTCCCAACGGAGCACAAACCCCGTTCCCCGGTTCCCCGGTTCCAGCGGTCTGGCGCGCTAGAAATCTCGCCCGCCCACGCTAAGCGGTGGTGCCATGTCGTCGGAGGAGACACGGCTGGACAAAGACGTCAAATCAAGGTTTTAGCTCTGTTCTTCATATCTGAATTGAATCCCCGCATCTCCTCTCGCTCGATGCCACGTTTAGGCCTGCCTACCTAAGTTATGCTCCTTGGTCGCTCACAGCGCGGAACTGCGGCAGTCGAAACCGAGCCCTCCATCGCGATTTGACCGTGCTCTCGGGGCCAACACCGACATGTCGGCCCCCGCCGCCGGTCCGCTGCCGGCCCCGGCAGGACCCAAGATCAATTCTGCCGTTGTGGCGTCAGCCGTCGTCACCTGGGCCATCGCCGCCCCCATGGTCGCTCTGCGCTTCTACACGAGGTCGAAGATCGTTCAGACTCTGGGCGCCGAGGATTGGCTCCTCGCCGCTGCCCTGGTTAGTGCCCCTGTTCCGCTTCATGTGTGCCTCGGGCCAGCAGCCCCCAGCTGATGTTGTTGTTGTTGTTGTCTGTTGCGAAGGTCTTGTCTCTGGGACACAGCATCGGCGAGATCGTTGGTAAGCCGGTCGTCTTCACTTTCCATGTCGTCCCGCGCCGAG
>Ga0247760_1003518_pt1 | contig 10013 bp, 6 predicted proteins | sample UWRJL171409R4_FD_179936 | JGI IMG/M metagenome (GOLD analysis project Ga0247760, IMG submission 179936) | Plant litter microbial communities from Arlington Agricultural Research Station in Wisconsin, United States - UWRJ-L171-409R-4 | ecosystem: Environmental > Terrestrial > Plant litter >...
CGATGGGCACCGAGAGGAGGACGTGCGGATGGTCCGTCTCGACTGGGCGAGAGACATGTGGCGCGAGTTGATCGTTTGCGATTTTTGTGGAGCGCAGATGACGTGTGGAAGCTGACGATGGAAAGCGCGCGAAAACGCGTCATCACGTGAGGGACGGTTGGGGGATGTCTTAGCATTGGAAAGGCTGTTTGCCAGCGGCACTCTCCCAAATCTTCACAGCTCGACGACGAAATTAAGGGGCTGGGCGTGAAAATTGAAGCCCTCAGTTTATATACTAAAGACCTAATTACTTCTGTAGGCTTCTCTTAGAGCAGAGAAGCCATTGAACAGTAGCTGCGCATTCGAAATGATGCCTCTCGAATTTTTGAAGAGTGCCACCAGATATCCAGATGCGGGTGTGACTGCGGTTTTGCTTGACAACATTTTTGCTTCTCGCACTAGGTTGGTATGGCATCGAGCTTGAGGAGAAACAGATTCTCATCATAACTTATTACCATTAAAACAGTCTCGGTTACAAGTCTCTGCCTTGCATTAATCCCAGTCCTTGAACGCGATTGATGGAGACCCGCGCTGGTCAATACGTCCATCATTGGTAAATGACCTCACGACAAACCCGCCAATCCCATGATCGGGACAGTCTTTTCTGCCGGATCCAAATCAAGGTGAATAATATAGACTAAAATACAATACATCTCACCTGCTATCATCTCTTCGGACCATGCCTCGGCGGATATAGTGTACCGTTGGGGATGCCTTCCAGGGCGTATGGAGACTCAACACCTTATTTTTCGCCTTCAAGAAAGCAGTTCCCCTTCTCTAGGTATATGTGTCAACCTGAGGGATTGTTGACATGCCACTTCGTGGGGTTCACACAGGGGTTTTCACGCACCTGAGAACTGACTGAGTAGAGTGCTACTGAACATGAAATCGGCAATGAGGGAAGATATCTCGGTAGAAATTTGGGTCAGGAAATTAGACTTTGAAAGTCTGAATAGAGCACCCGACAACCCGGGGCTACGATCCATTGTATATCCTTTACGTTCTAGGGGAGTGTAGAAGGATAACACTCTCGTGGACTCAGCCCATGGCTGCCAACCAACATGAAGCTGCAAAGAGCCACATGGCCGGCTTTCCATTGCTGCCACTTTGCTCCAACTTTCGGCAGCTATGTAGGCTGAGAGTAGCGTCTCTCTAAATCAACCTTATCATATCCTTTTCACTCGGGAGGTCGCAGATTAAGTCCACGTTCCTCTCGGTTCCAGCCACTCCCCCGTCAGGGTTCCTTGTCTGCCTTACCTTAAGGCAAGGAGCTCGCTGCCTCTGCGCCCGCGATCCTTCCATACACCACACACTCGAGCAACGACGAACCGCCAAGGCGATTATCACCATGAATTCCTCCAGTAATCTCTCCCGCCGCCCACAGTCCCGGAATTGGCTTCTTTTCCTCACCCAGTTCCGACGCCAGCACCCTCGCGTGCTCATCCATGACCACACCGCCCATGGTGAAGTGCGTGACGGGTGTGACTCTCCCAATCACCAACTCGGCTTCGTCATCCCAACCATCCCGTCCAAAAGTCCAATGGCCCGCTGAACGCCTTCCATACGGGTATGAGCCACCTTTGATAACCTCGCCATACTCCTTGAGTGTCTTTCTTGTAACCTCATCCAGGTCCTTCGCCTTGACCCTTCGCATCAACCCCCTCCACTCATAAAATCTAACATGCCCCGCAGCCGCCTTTGCCGTCTCAGTATCCAGCACTAACTGTACGTCCCACTGCTTGAGGTCCTCCCCTCCATCCTCAGCCTGCGGCAACGCCATAATCGTCGCGCTTACCCGCTCTCTGGTATCCAGTTCGTTTACAAATCGCCGCCCCTTGTGCAGCAGGATACCACCCTCCCCACGTAGCATCTCTGCTGCGAGAAACTTGACGCAGGCCTGTGGGTTCGCTGGGTCTACGAAGCCAGTTGGGTGGATCTGGACCCTGTCCATGTCGACGAGGTGGGCCCCCGCGTCAAGGAGGATGTTATGCATTCCTGGACGAGCGTCGTTCGTGGAAGGGAGACCGCCTAGATCGGGGCGGTATTTGGCAAGCAGACCATCCGTGTCACCGGCGAAGCCACCAGTGGTGAAGATTACGGGTCCTTTGACGGTATGGATAGTCCCGTAGCTAATCTTCTTGTACTCGACGCCCTCGACCTTGAGTTTGGTATCGCCTGAAGCGTTTGGCTTCGTGATGAGGCGCAGGACTTCACAGCCGGTCAGCAACTGGAATCTATCTCGGCCAAAGTCGTTTCTGAGTTTCTCCAGGAGGGTGTTGACGATGGCGGCACCGGGAGGTGTCTTGCCGGCAGGGCGATGGGTGCGTGGGCGGTCATGGCCACCTAGCTGGGCAACGACGCTGAGATCAACCCCGAGGTCAGAAAGAAAGTCGATTGCTGAAGATGAAGAATTTGTCAGGACGGAGATGAGGCTCATTCGCTGAGCTTGGGCAGCTTCATTGGTATCCCAAAATCGACTTCCCGCAGACTTGGTCGTGTCCGAATAGAAGGTATCGTCAGGCCCCTTTTGGAACCGAGTGTTCGCCCCGTTGATCCCGGAGGAGGCCTTGATGCTATTCCCGCCTGGTTTAGAGGCCACCTCAATCATGCACACGTGTGCGGCGCCAGAGATGAGAGCAGTGTAAGCCGCCGACAAGCCGGCCAAGCCGGAGCCGACGACGATTACCGGAGGCTCGGCGTGTCCGAGGAAGTGCTGGGACATGATGGCTGCTAAGGGAACCGCAATCGTGACCAGCAGAACAACACTCCAATACCGAAGGCTGATCATCAGATTGTAACGAGTTAAGTGTTAAGTTTTGTGTGACGTGATGTGTGCGAAATGCTACAAACACGCGCACAGTTGAGTCTGATGGGGTCAATCTTTCCGTCCAGCGGGCAGTGTCGGCTTCAACAAGTAGTTGCCAAACAACCAAAACGATCCAAAAAAATTGAGTTTGTCAGTTATGAGAGAAACAGCGATCACGACATGACAAAAATGTATTTGCTCTAACAAAATCATTTGCTGAGGCCATGTCGGGGAATATCAGGTGATGGGTGCATTGTAATCGGACGACGACCCGTATCTGACCACATCTTGCACCTGTCAGCATTTCCAGAATTGAGCTTTCCGCGAGGATTATTAGCGAGCGGGCACGGTTCAGTCAATGCATCGCTAGAAAACAGAAAAGAAGGTGCGTGTGAAAGCATTGAAACAGAAGGTCCGTGTCTTGGCCTGGAAACAGCAAACTCCCCTCCACGGAGCACAGCCAAGTGCTTATCCGCGCTGCCGAACACCAGTTACAAGCGTAACGGGTAGCAAAGCGACAAACTCGGTCGTAAGCCGGGCTAGTGCAGTGTTAAGTCGTGTAGTGTAGGTACAGCAAACCCGGGGAAACGGAGACGGGAGGAACATGGGACGAGGTGTGACATTGTCGAACAGCGTTGGTTGAGAGGAAGCGAAAAAGCCACAAATCTTGGCGATAGCCGGGTACTTGGCGCCAAGACGTTGACACCAAGCATCGACGGCGAGGTTGTTCGCCTCGCAACGACCGAGCTGATGAAAGACAAGCTTGTTGTGGCAAGTTCTCTCAAGTGGAGTTAGTTACTGATAAAATCTCTGGCGATGTATGAAACTTGGTCGACGCCATTGCTGATGTCTCGGTCGGGAGGGGAAAGGTGCTTTTCGTGATTTCATTGCTCTGTGACCAAATAATTACATGCAGCTACCCTCCAAAAAATTTCTCGTCGACGGGGTTGGGCAGACAGGTATCATAACAATCGTTTTGGACTCGCTGGGGGTCGTAAGAACGCAGGTGAGAAAATAAACAGTATACAGCAAAGCCCGCGACAATGGACAGTTGAGTCCCTAACAATTTAACAGAAAATGACGGTGGTATAGATACAAGATAGGTATCGTAAGAGTTTGCCCTATCAGGCAGAATCGCGCTCTGCCTTCGCAGCAATTCTCTCCTCGCGGCCCTTCTCAGACCATGGGAAGTGGAAGACGGGAATCAAGAAGAATGAGTTACTATTGTGGTGGTTAGCGAGATCGCTCTGATAGAGTTGCTGGGCGTCTTCTTGGCCGACGAAAGTGGCGGCCCCTCCATGCTTGGCCGATGCAATCAGTGAAGCAGACCCCACCCACCACTCCACGAGCAAGAGAGAGCAAAAAAGACATCATCACTGACCTGCTATCGGCAATACCGGCAAATGCGTTGTACCAAGCCAAGAAGGCGGCAATCATTCCAAACCCTCCGCCGGCTTGGTTGAGCTTATGAGAAGCCTCCATGTTGTTGTTGTCATTGGCATAGGCGCCGCACATGAGCATCAGGAAGGCCAAGTCGAGGCTAAAGAACAGCATGAAGAACATGACTGTGGACCTGAGCGTGCACAGGAGCAGGATTGTCGTGAAGATGAACCAGCCGGTCAGGAAGAAACCAACGGCGGATTCTCCCATCTTGGGATCAATGGCTGCCACAGCCTCGGTCGCATACGGGCCTCCTTTGCCGAGAATGTTCCAGTTAGGAGTGAGTAGAATACCATAAGCAATCCAGAAGCCGCCATATGAAGATAGAGCAGTGGCACCGAAAGTGTTTCCAACGGCCATTTCCCTGATAGCGGTGGTTAGCTATCTCTGCCTTCTTCATATTACAACGGCAGAACTTACCACATGCCGGCAAGGAGCTGGACAAGACCGCCATATCCAAGTGCCAGGGGCACCGCGATGTTGGGCACATTCACCCCACGGGTGTTTAAGTTGACGGCCGAGAGAACGAAAGTCGTGAGGGCGAAAGCACAGAGACCCAAGGGTGCCGGATTGGCGAACTTCCGAGCCTCGACTGACTTGTACAGGCCGGGCTGGAACTCACCACCGAAGGCAGGGAGTCGCGAATCTGTTCCCGAGTGAATATGCGCCATTGGGTTGTGATACTCCCGTTGCGCGCGGGCGCGGGCTTCGGCGCCGTTGGCCGCGGGCATAGAGCCCGTGGTGTCACCGAGCTCCTTCTCAGCAGCGGGGTTGAGGTGGTCTGCCATTGTGTCGTGATGAGTCGAGAAACCGTTTGATTTGGTGGTGGTTGTGAAGACGCTGGCCTCGTCAAGCTCCGGAGCAGTGGCTGAGATCAACTCTCCTTAAGAGGGCGATGAACGAAGACAGGATGAACGAGAGGGGAAGAGGGGGAGCGGACTGATATACGGCGAGCTCAAGTGATCGACGGGCTCAATGGAACCCATCCATCTCATCACTTACCACCTCCAGCCCCATGGCGAGGGGAAGAGTAGCACACACACGCACACACGGGTCGGGGTCGTGGAAGGGGGAGACCGGGGCATGGGAGTGTATGTAGGAGCAAGCGCAGGGGTTTTTCCTTTTCGACATTAACCAGGTGACGAGCCAATGTGCTGCAATTCTCAGCAACAGACACGGATGACGGGATAGATGATGGTACCACCCAAGCCACCCCAGACCAACGGCACTGGTTGCGCAGGAGTGTAAATTTCTCCGCACTTGGCCATCAGCGGCGACTCGCGAGGGGGAATGGCATTGGGCTGGTAGGAGCGGCGGAAGACAAGCCGAGATGACGGTTGAAAGAGAAGCTGGGGCGCCGAGACTGGCAAGAGGGTCTGGGTGAGGGATCTGCCATCCAAAGGGGGGGAGAGGGGAGCCGCACGTAATGTGGAGCAAGTGTACAACCGCAAGGATCATGACAGGTTACGCAGACGGGACCCACAACGCCCGACCTGGTGCGGCCTGTTCGGGGTGATGGCGGATTCCGTCATGGAATTAACGGTGGGTGGCATACCCATCGAGAAATAGCTTGGCTAGTGCTGCGATCGCTCATTCCACTTCCGTTCACGATACCAGCTGCAGCGCTGAGTGGTACAAAGGTCATGGAAAGGAAAGACCCTGCCCTGAGAAAATAGAGCATCGCCCCACGATCTGACCCGCTCCAAGTTCGGCGGCTCTCTCCCAACGCGCGGGCACTCGGCCCCGCTGGGGAGAGATGCAATTTCGAAATGGAGGGAACGGTATGCTGGTCCCACGTGGTTTGGGTGAAATGGCAGAGGCCGAATCCAGAATCAAGCAGTAGATTGGGTCGGTTCTCGAACCGCAGAGTTCATGGCCTGGCTGGGTCCCCAGGCCTGCCAGGCCTTTCCTTGTCGGGAGACCGTCGGGTGAGTGGCAGTGAAGTACACCAAGTGGAAAACTCGAAATAACACCCAGGTCGTACATGGTCGCCTTGGATGGATCTGAGAACCTTTCTTGTCACGGGTGGTGCGGATGACCGAGAACGATGTCATGGCATCGTTGTTGAGTGAAGTCCCATGAAGCTTGCGCCAAGGCCTAGTCCCCGGCACTGATGGACAAGCCAAGGTGCCAAGAGATTTAAGCTGGTTGGTCTTGGACAGAAAGCATTGGCATTGCAGCGGGCACCTAGACGGCCACAAGGCAGCGCTACTAAAATCCGAACGGAATTTTCACTGCCTATCAAGAACTTACAACAACCGCGACCGATTGCCGGCTAGGCGCGCGAACCCATTGTAGGTGGAGATTCGCCTCAAATACGCTCTTTTTCAGCAAGAACCATGTGCCACGTAGGGCCCACGGGCAGAGAGCATGGAACGCAAGTTGGTCGTTCAGCGCCTTTGGGTCGGCCCCGTCATCACTGACATCACTGGGGTCGCCCTCGCAAGAGCTGATCGCTGTCCGCCCACTTTCTCCAAATCGAGCGTCCAGATGAGCGACGTGATAGTAACGTGTTGCCATCAACCCGTCAGCCCCTCAATTGACCGCCCCCCAAATGCCATATTCCCCAGAATCGGTCCCTCCTTGCCTCCAATTCCCCCGAATCTGCTACAGCAAAACACGTGCGGACGTCGAACAAACCTGCATCCCAGCCATTGGTCAGCAGATTGGACCAACCGAGCTCTGGAGATTCAATTTATCCATGATGGCACAGCTCAAAAATATTCTCCGAGATCTTCCACGCCATGTCGTGGCCGCATCAGCAGAAACGGATTGCCCGTCCTCGGTCCCGCGGTGTCTGCTGAATCACCGCTGTCAGGCCTTACTCATCGCCGATGTGGCTCTTCCCCGCATCATTCATGATTGAACAGTCCGTTCTATTTCCTTTTTGTACCTATGTACTGGTTGCATCGGTTCCGTTCGGTGTCGTCTAGCATAACGTGGTCCTGTGATTCATGACACGCAAGGGCAGACGAACGGGAGACCAAGCGTAGGCGTTCGTGTACGTATTGGCCTCCAGGTCTCAGGCATGCAAGGCATGTTCCCCATCTCTTTTAGGTTTACCTCCTGTTGTCAAGTTCAGGCACCTACCAGGAGCACATTGGTGTCATGCTGTACAACGGCTTTTTCGCGCAGCTTTCGCGTGTTGGACATTTGTAACATGGCACGAAATCTTTTCTCGTCCGAGCCGCGAGCCGCTAATTCCCGTCACCATGTGTGCAGTGTCTCTCAAACAGCAGTTTCCCCGACCCCCTGCAATTCGTATCGGCCATGGCTCCCACTTCCCGTCGTTTCCTGTCGTGCTTAGCGAGCTCAGGCTGTGGACCACATTAGGTCTCGCACCGAGGTCCTTGATGATCATCACCAATCCCATCCCCATGGGGATACTTAACCTCCTTTTATCCGATCGTGTCTAGCGGGGAATCATGTGGAGGCCGACGTTGGACCCCTTTAACCAAATAGGTCTTCAGACTCAAACACCATCTTGTTCTGGACCGGGAGCTTGTGTAGCCTCACGGCCGTGCGGTCGGGCTGGGCTCACCAGTTCCTCTTCACCGGCCGAAAACCGAGGTCTTGATGCCACGCCGTCGTCTAGGCTTGTTAGCAGCAAGCTGGGACCCCTTCGGCTGTTGTTGGCATGTTGTCGGTTCTGTCTGTCCTCGTGAAGGTACCCCCAAAACGGCGACTGACTGGAAACAACGGAGACAGGCAAGGCAGGTTCCTGCTCTACCTAGTCGTTCGTGCGAGGAGAAAGCCTGCTGCTTGAGCTTGCTACGAAGTCCGCTCTTTTACCGACAATTATGTCAAAGCCCAAGGTCTAGCCACCCACGGTGAGTCAGGATCGCCATGAAGTTGAACCATCCCAAAGCTGGCCTGCAGACGATCACAACCCTGTGTCAGACCTCTGGCCGTTCCAAACCACGTGGGCTAAGCTACACAAGATCCCGCAGAGCCAGCATTGAGGTACACTGCACCGCAAAGGTAGAAGGAGTTCCGGTGGTTGCTGGGCGCCGTCAGCGCTGTTGATCCGCGGTCCGCGGAGATCCCGGACACATGGCCGTCTGCCGGCCCCGATCTGCTCCCACCTTCCAAAAATCCACCCCCGGCTACACTGCAGGCCGATCAATCTATCATGTCTTTCTTGTTTTCTTCCCGCGACGTCTGTTTCTCCAATTTCTACTTCTTCCCCTTTCCAAGCATCTGGTCATAGAACTACCCTACCTCCCGCTTTTACACGCACACATTCGAGATATCTAAAACACTGCGACGAACGAGCGACAAACAAACAAGCGACGTCCACCATGCTCGCTCCTTCCCGTCTTTCACTCCCATCTCATCGCAAACTTCCCGGAAGCAAGTTAATTTAAAACCACACGACCTTGGACGTGCCGACATACCCGCAAAGCTTGACCATCCAATTCCGCGCAAGCCAAGCTCTTCATCCGGGAGAGGGCGATCTGAGGGGGGTGTGGCGTGGTTTGGTGAGGGGAGGTGTGTGAGGTGAGGTGAAGTGCGCTGAGGTGGTATGCCGGGTTGAGTGAGGCACAGGCAGGTAAGGCAGGTATGGTTATATTGTTGTGCCGGCAAAAACCAACCCCCTGTTCACTTTACTTTTCCGTGCCGCCTGCCTTTTTACTCATTTGGCACATTCTGTTGCATGGTGCTTTTTTACGTGATTTTCATCTATTTTCCTGCAACTGTCGAATTTAGGGGGGTGTGGATTTTACGTCTGCTGTTGGTGTGTTGGTGTTCTTGTTGCTTCCACCCCCAGCCAGATGCCTGTCTTGGATAGATTCCTCCAAGTTGACGACGTTGCAAATGCTACTTTGGTGGGTTGATGTTCTGCACATACATCCGACGGAGGGAAGAAGAAAGAAAAAATTGCTTGTTTTTGTCTTGTCTTGGTTTGTCTTGCCCCCTTAAGCTTTGGATATGATCTGTAACTTCGCCCATCGATATCTCATCCATTGACACACCTACATACGGTGCGATGCAAGGGAAGTGGAGGAACGACGGCGGTGGCGGCGGCAAGTGTTGAACCAGACTGGGTTGACCCTCTGGTGTTTCAGCGTCTTTATTTCCCCGCTCGTACTTGGTACCTACACAGGATATGCGGATGGATGGATGGCATGCGGTGTAGAATACGGTACGGGGGCTTGGTCACTTGCCACTTGCAATGTAACATTGATCCTGCGTGTTTTCCTGTATACACATCAAAGACTTGATCTATCAACCCAGCAGGTAGCTAGCTTCCAGCCGTCAAAAAGGATTTATCATTGGAAACTCGAAATCTGAGACAAGGACGCGGACACGGACATCCATCTTCGTGTTCTTGATACGGAACTTGAATCAGATAAATCCAGATCCCAAGAACTTCACTTATATCCGACATGCCCACCGGCCAGTGCTGTGAACGCGTGCCACAAAGCTCGCACTAGTAAAAGCGTCCATCAAGCTCAAGGGACTAGGTTCCCAGTGTCTGTGCTAGGGATCATCCAGTCATCTATCTATCTACCAGACATGTACCACACATGTACCCACGTAGGTCAGGTTAGGTAAGGTAATCTTCCTACCACCGCTCATGGGGGGGGGGGGTACCCGGGGCAAAGCAAAGCAAGGGAAATCGAGACCAGGACCAACGGAGCAGGGACAAGAACAAGAACAGACAGGCTTGACATGCAGCTAGCTAGCCGGCCGGCTTGCGGTATTCCACTCGGGCAACGCACCT
>Ga0247760_1003520_pt1 | contig 10007 bp, 7 predicted proteins | sample UWRJL171409R4_FD_179936 | JGI IMG/M metagenome (GOLD analysis project Ga0247760, IMG submission 179936) | Plant litter microbial communities from Arlington Agricultural Research Station in Wisconsin, United States - UWRJ-L171-409R-4 | ecosystem: Environmental > Terrestrial > Plant litter >...
CTTTTTGGAGGGCGGCCAGTTTAGGGGGTTGAGGGGGTCGGTCGGCGAGGAGAAGGTGATGAGGTTGGGGTTGTCTGCGATGGATGAGTGTTCGATGTCGCTGAGGTCGGGCCCGACCACCTGGTTCCCTGGCGTTGGCTTTTCGCCAGAGGGTTTCGAAGACTTTTCGGCGTCGGCCATGCTGATGGAAAAGGGTGAAACGGGGTCCATGTGAAAATGTGGAGTACCTTCCCGGTGCTTTGGTGCTGATGGTGGTAAGAAAGTCGAAGCACTGCATCTCCGGGGCAGAAACGGGGCTTTATGCGCGAGGCAAGGTAACTAGGTATGTCGCTTTCCACGGACTTGCAAGTGTCAACATGCCGTCTTGGACCCCGCGGAATGGCTAATTCAACCCCGCGGAAAGAAAACACGGAAGCCCCTATTCTATCACTCCGCGGAAAACCCGCGGGACGTCCACGCCAAGGCTTTCAGTTCCTTTAATGTTGCCAACATGCGCATTTCCCATCTCACTCCCGTCTATAAGTATCATTTCTGCACACTCCTCCTGTTGAAATCCTCCCTTGGAGTTTTACTGCTTGGCTTCTCCTCTACCTTGTCATTTCCATTATGGGAGGATCGAAGTAAGTCGGGGGTCGAGTCATAGGCCTCAATGATGGCCAGGGTAAAGTCGTCCTGTTCCCAACCGCTTTTGGTCGCTGTTTGGAACTTCAACCCCACTTCAAATGCCAACCCTAACCCTCACACGGTGTATTGCGTCTGCTTAGCCAATTAGACGCCAGCCCATCGCAGCCGCTGCGCCTGACCTTCTGGTAAGCGGAACAGGCGTTCGTTTCATTTCCCCAGAAACGTCCGGTTTTGGCGGCCAGCTATTGGTGTGCACATTGTTGGGCATCGATAAACGCTGTACCCAAAAAACCGTAGCTTGAAACCCGAAGATTTGCCAACACGACTCTTCGGCTTCAGATTCTACACCTCAACAACAACATTTGCAACCAGGTGATATTTAGCATCTTGGCAATGAAGCAAGAAACAAATTCAGGGAGAAAGACAGGCGAGGGCGCGCCGATGGATGCAGAGGAACTAGTGAATGATTGTTTCGACACATCGTAAGTGATTCATATGTACGAAGCATGAAGATAATGTCGGCATTCTGACGGTTGCGCGGCCAAAGCCCCTTCACTTCAGGGCCATGGTTGATCTCCAGCTCAAACAAGGCGACCGCCTCAGTGTCCACCAAGCCCTCCTCCAACGATATCCCAGCCTCACGGCCCTTCTTGTTCCTTTTCACGACAGCTTCGGCGGGATCAGCTCCCAAACCTTCCCTCTTCAACACATGTCGCGCAGTGCAGGCCACGTTCTCGTCCACTACCTCTACACCGGCGCCTACCACACGCTGGAGTGGGTGGGTCCAGCAACCAGTGGCGACGAGGTAGCCGCCAAGCTGAAGACGGGCTTCGAGGTCTACTCCGGCGCACGCAATTACGACATCCCGGGCCTCGAGAAGCTAGCAAAGGAGGAGATTGTCCATCTCAGCAACGGAATAGACGCCTGTACGGTCGTCGACATCGTCAATGCGGTGTACCCATTCTCCACCGGCGAGGAGAGTTGGTTTCGAGCCTACATAAAAGGGGTTGTCAAGAAGGCGTTCAATGACCCGACTGTGTCCGAAATGCTTTCACCGCCAGAAAACGGGGCCAAAGACTCTATAGTAAAGACCATCCTCGAGAGCGCTTTGGAGGTTCACTGCGAGATGGTTGGGGGTGAAAAATGGGCGAGACCTGCAATGACTGGGACGAAGGTTGAGAAGGGCCCCAGCAGGGTGGAAGATACGCCAACTCTGGACGAAGGATGGGCCGCCGTTGGCTCCAAGACGAAGCGCAGGAATAATGGCGTTGTTGAGCAAGTGGCTGAGGAAGTGCAGGTGCCTGCCATCGAACCCGGCTTCCCGTGGGGATCTGTGACCGCCAAGGACGAGAAGAAGGCCTCTATTTGGGACGAGCCGGTTGCAGAGCCTGAACCAGTTAAGGCGACTGAGTCCCAGACTATGTTGGAAGAGGGCAAGATAAGTCCCGTGGATGACATCTGGTTCACTGGGGCCAGCAAGAGGGATAAGAAGACCAAAAAGAAGAAGGGAGAGTCTACTGCCGCCAAGGATTTCAAGGACGAGGAGCAACCCGCCGAGCCTGTAGCATTGCTCGAGCCAGAACGCCAGACGAAGGATGTTAATATGGCCACAGGCGTGATCACTAGCAACGGTAGTATTTTCGGCGGCGGCAGTGGCTCAACAATGACCGGATTTGGTGCCAGCGCTAGGAGTAACAGGGCGGAAAGTGGCGAGATTGATCACTCTGGCACAGCCAGAGTTGCCTTCACTCCGCATTGGGAAAAAATCTATGGCGGCGAAACCAATGTTATCCAAAACATCCTTTGCATGGAAGACTACAGAAATTGGTCGAGTGAGGAGCTCAGACTAGCTGACTATAACCAGGGTCGCAAAGGCGCATTGGGAACATTCAGCTTCGGCTCTGGAAACACTGTGTGCGGAGCGAAGACTTAACTGGTAGCCCTTCCCGTAATCGCTACTAGTAACTTTGTAGTAGACCGATTTTTTAAGATAGTTAGCTTATGAGAGGTTCTGCATTCCTTAACAGTATCTTGAAATATACTTGGTTCCATTCTCCTTCCTGGGGTGCGCAAAAGGAAATTTGGTTTGCCCAGACTGGACGCACGAAACAACTGTTTCTGTTGTCAGCGCATCTGCCACCAGATCTTCTTGAGGCGCTATTGGTAGTGTTTGTTGTTTGGGGCGACTGTTGGCCACAATGGTTGGTTTAGTCTAAAGGCGAAGGAGAGCAGACAGCTTTGGCCTTCAGCGCGAAGATGGATGAGCCTCCACGGAAGACACCACCACTCTCTCCCGTCTTTTTATTCTTCTCGGCCGGCCAGAAATAGCTGCTGCGGAGCTTCCACAATAGGAAGCCGAAGCCGGCGCGAATAGAAAGGGGCCCACTTCTGGGGAGTAGAACTGACTTTCGGCAACCTGGCAACCTTTCTTTCACAGCAAGGCGTGAGGATATCACACAAACCCTAAAACCCTGAAAACCTTTAAGAACATTCTTTCTCGAGAACGTCTCCTTGAACTATAACCCCACAAACTACGCATCCTTGTGGTTAAAGGAGCAAGGACTCCTAGCTATTCAACAGGCCCTGCTCGCATCATCGGAGGCCTTCGCTGCATTGTAATGGACTGTAGATGACTCTTCATTGCCTCACCCGACCAGCCAACGCATGCCATGTGTCATAGTTAGGCTCCAGCAATTACAGCAGTGAGTCTTAGAGCCTGATCTTCCAAATTCCTCGCGAAAGTACCTAGGTTGATGTGTGGAACCAACAGTTCTCAACTCTAACAAAACTGATCTGCCCCCCGAGGGCACAGAACCCCAGCGTCGGGGGCTAGCCCCCCACAAACACCAACCCCGCGCTTCTCCCCTCTGCCATCCCAACTTCTCCTCCCCCCTCCCACCAAACTCAATACCTCCCCGGCTCAAACACATTCAGCGTATCAACCGGCCCCCCACCCGCAACAACCCCCCCTCCCGGGATATACACCCTCCCACCAACCGCCACGGCCGACGTCCCATGCCTCGGCACTTTCATCGGGCCTAGCCTCCTCCACTCGTCTCTCCCCGCATCATACACCTCCGTCTCATTAAACACCCCCGTCGCTAGCTCTAAATTCCCCTCTCCTCCAAAGGTATACACCTCCTTCCCAACCACCGCAGCCGCCAGCCCGCCCCTCGCAGTGGGTAGCTTCCCCTTCTTGACAGTCCACCCCGCCGTGAGGTCATGCAGATCCAGCGCAAAGACCGTATCCTTCACATTCTCATTCCCGTGATCCCGCCCGCCAAGCACGTAGAACGTATGTCCCACGACCGCAGCGCCGGCGTGGTCGCGTGGCGCTGGTAGTTTCTGGGCAGCAGGCGGGAGGGCGATCCATTTCCCAGTGAGGGTGTCAAATGCCGTGACGCTGTCGACGGTGCCTTGTTGGCCTCCGAGGTAGGGTTGGAGAAAAGATACGCCGCCCGCGAGGTAGATGGTGTGGTTGTACACGCCTACAGCGGCGCTACCGCGCGCGGAGGGGGAGGGTGTGGGTGGGAGGGAGGTCCAGGTGTTGTGGTTTGGGTTGTAGGCCCATGAGTTGGGGGTGGCGTACCAGCCTTGGGGGGTTTCGACGAGGCCGCCGAGGAGGTAGATTTTGTTTCCGACGGCTGCGCCGTTGGGGTGGTTGATTGGTACTGGGAGGGGGGCAGCGGAACGCCAGGTGTTTTTGTCGATGCTGTAAATTTGGAAGATGTCGGTGGTCGCCCAGGAGTCTCCGCTTGGGACGATGCCGCCGAGGATTGCGAATGAGGAACGCGAGAGCGCGACTGTGACGTGTTCTTGGCGGACGGTGGGGATGGGGGCCAGGTCTCGCCATTGTCCTCCTAGAGTAGTCGGGGAGGCGACGGTGTAGCCGGCTAGGCACAGCGCGAAAAGGGGGTAGAACTTCATTTTGAGGCGGGAAGTGTACCAAAGAAGTGGGTTGTTTCTTGCCTCAGAGAAAAGTTCTCAGGCGAGGCAGCTGGTATATGTAGGTAGGTAGGGAGGTAGGGAGGTATGGAGTGGGATCGGCGAGCGCCAAGACAGCCACCGGAAGCGACATAAGACACAGTACTGTCCGTATTGCGGAAACCGTCTCGGACGGACGAATCAGCGAATCAGTGGGACTCCATTCCACCAACCACCCGAGAACGCAACGTTGTATGCACGCGCATGCCGGGGGGGCTTCCCGGTGCCCGATGTATTGGTATTCCCCGCTTCTATTGAACTACAATGCTGCCTCAGACGTCCCTCGCGGCCACACGTTGCCGGTCGTACCTCAACACGCTCTGCATCAAGACGTCTGCCCCGATCGCGCAATCCTCCGGACTCGTGTACTCCTTCGGGTTGTGGCTGATGCCGTCCCGACTCGGCACAAAGATCATACTCGTTGGACATCTTCGAGAGGCGTACACCGAGTCGTGGCCGGCACCGCTGATCATCTCGCGCGCAAGGCTCTCGTCGCCCAGGACCGCTGTCGCCGAGTCTCGTACAGCTTCGATGCATTGGTCGTGGAAATGGATGGCGGGTGAGATGCTATCGGTCTGCCAAGAGATGGATAACTTTTGCCCGTTTGCGGATGCATCTGAGACAACTTCGTCAAAGTCAGACCTCAAGTGCTTTTCGAGGTTGTCGAGAGTCTTGTCCGTTGGTGCCCTGATGTCAAGGGAGAATTTGACTCTGCCCGGGATAGTGTTTACGCTTCCCGGCGACAGCGTGAGGATCCCTGTAGACGCCAAAGCCCCGTCGTAGTTGGAAGCAGCCTTGTGAGAGAGACAAATCATCCGAGCCGAGGCGAGCAGCGCATCGGCCCGGGCGTTGAACGGTGTCGTACCGGTATGCGCCTCTGCAAACTCACCGTCAGCCATCAGCACACTCACCGTCCAACCCGAACTTCTCACCTTGCCCCACCACCTCAACAGTAAACCAGCGGTACGCCTGGACGCCCTTCACAATCCCAATCTTCCGCTTTTCCTTCTCCAGGATTGGGCCCTGCTCGATATGTAGCTCAAAATGCGCCGCCATCGGCATCGCCTCGCAGCTCGCGGCCACCGACCCAAGATACCCAATCCTCTGCAGCTCCTCCCTCATCGTCGCACCTCCCCCGCCCACCTCACGGAGATTATGCGCCTTCTCCAGCGGAATCTCCCCCGCCCACACCCCAGACGAGACCATCGACATTGGAAATCTCGCGCCTTCTTCACTAGAACCAGCGTTAGCCCTCAATCGTCCCCCTTGTCTCTTCTCCCCTCCCCCCAAGGCAAGACACAATATGAACAGGAACTCACTTCGTCCAATTAACAACCCCCACCGCAAAACCGGTCTCTACCCTCTCCTCCTCCAAAACCCTCAACATCTCCACCCCACTCACGACACCCAAGACCCCATCATACCGTCCCCCACTCGGCTGCGTATCCAAATGGCTGCCCACACACGTCGGCGGGCCTTTGTATTTTCCCGGTCTCCTAGGGTGCTTATCAGTGACATGTCCTCCCCGAATTCCCGCCTAACCCCCACCCTGATAGCTTGAACTTGAACAGCGGCCCAAGCAACAACAAAAAAAAAGAGGGAAAACCTCGTCCTCAGAATCTATGCAGGAAGGCCTTTTGAGAATGCGGTATATAGCCTCTCACATTCAACAACCCACGCCCGCCCTAGGCGCAACAAGAGGTAGGTATATACGTGACCATATCGCAAGCGAGACCGACGCCATAACGCCATAGCGCAAGGAGACGTCCCCCCTTCCCAAAAAAAAGGAAGGGAAAAAAAAGAAGGGCAACTCACACAGCAAACACATTCCCCATCTGATCCACCTGCACTTCACAACCCAACCCCCTCGTCGTCTCGACAAACCAATCCCTCGCCTGCCTATCCGCATCCGACAGCGCAAGGCGCGACATCCCCGTCTCGGTCGGGGCAGGTCCCCATCGTGCGCCGGGGCCGAAGGCGCATGTTTCGTGGAGGGTGGTTAGCAGGCGGGTGAGGTTTACTCGCAGGTTGTTTAGGTTGAGGTCGAGATGCGAGGGGGAGGGGGAGGAGGAGAAATGGCGGGAAAAGACGGTGGCGTTGAATGCGCGGGAGGGGGGCTGCGCGCGCGTTAAGTAGGAGGGGAGGGATGCAAAGGGGAGGGAAAGGGGGCGGTATCGCGGCGGCATGTTGAGATTGAGGTGAGTTGAAGTTGAAGTTGAAGATGGGATGTGTTTCACAATGGCGCCCCGCACGGCGGTTGGGATGGACGCGGGGTGTCCAAGGTTCTTGAAGGTGCCAAGAAAGGTTAGCTCAACCAACTACATCGACCCTAACCCTCGATCTCGAATTCGCCATTGTTCTCAGGTCTTTATCACTGACTTCTCACATTGCCAACATCAAGGCTCAACAACACATTCGATTTTTTGATCTTCTGTTTAATCATAAATATACATTAGAATAGCCTCCCTCAAGCCATGGCACCAACATCCCTGTGAACTCCGGTTTCCTTCTGTCCTGCCATGAGCCCCTTAAAACGCAACCTGGTTGTGCAACCCATCCGTCTCCCGATCAAAGTTCCTGTGCTGCGCAATGGCGTAGAAGAAGTTCTCCAGGAAGCCCTTCGCGCCCTTGGCAATCTGCACCGCCTCAGTGAAGCTCGCAGGACTGAGCTGTCGCAGCGTAACAACACCATAGCTCTCCTGCACATCGCCTGATGCCGACACAGCAATCTGCGGCAGGGCAATAGTCTTGTTGACAAAGTCCACAGCCTCGCCAGTGGCGCCGATGGCCTTGAGATGGCCAAAGGCCTCACGAATCCAGTGCTGGGCACGGCCGGACTTGGCGAGGGTAGCAACTGACTTCTCGCCGCCGGGGATGAAAAGGGCGTCGACCATGACGGAGCGGAATCCCTCAAGGTGATGGTGTGGTGTGACTGAAGTGGTTCCGTCAGCAGCGGTGATCTTGCTGCGTCGGGGGGCGATGACGAGTGGGATGGCAAGCCCGGCTGAGATAGCGCCGTAGGCAGCCGAGAATGCGATCGGGTCATATCCGTCCGCGATGATTATAGCAATACGACGGGACGCGATGCTCATCTTTATTGGCGGGAACTCGAATTGACTGAGACCCGGAGCGCGCTTGCCGTGGTTAGGGTGCTTAGACACTGATGGAGCCTCTCCGCCGACCATATTGGCGACGGTTTGAGCAAGACCGAGGTCGATGTCTGCCAAGCGCTGGACCATACGCTCGTAAACAACGGGGTCCTCGCAGTGATCCAGCTCAAAAGAGAGGGCGTTGGTAATGTGAGTCTTCTCGGTGGGGGACATCGAGTTCCAGAATAACTGAGCTTGGTTGAAGTGCTCCTTGAACTTGTCACTCCGTGCACGCGCCTTGATGCCAGCAACCCGCTGGGCATACTCGACATAGCCACCCTCCTCGTGTGTTGCAGGCTTCACAGCCTCAAAACGGTTAGGCCAGTAGTTGACTGTGCCCTTGGTAATCGTGTGGCGCATGGCACCGTCGCGGTTGAAGTTCATAACCGGGCAGACGGGGCGGTTGATGGGCAACTCCTGCCAGTTGATGCCGAGGCGGGACAATTGCGTGTCGAAGTAGCTGAAGTTGCGGCCCTGCAGCAACGGATCGTCCGAGAAGCCGATACCAGGCACAATGTGGCTGGTGCAGAAGGCGATCTGCTCTGTTTGGGTGAAGAACTCGTCTGGATTGCGGTTGAGTTCCAGCTCGCCGATATAGCGGATAGGAACCAAGTCCTCCGGCCAAACCTTGGTAGCGTCGAGAATATCGAACTCGAACTTTTGCTCATCAGCCTCGGGAATGACCTGGATGCCAAATTTCCACTTGGGGTAGACGCCGTTCTCAATTGCCTCCCAGAGATCCTTGCGATGGAAATCGGGATCCTCGCCGGCAAGCTTGAGCGCCTCATCCCAAACCAGCGAGTGGACACCCAACTCGGGGGTCCAAATAAACTTGACAAAGTGGCGCTCGCCCTTGGCGTTGAGAAGGGTGAAGGTGTTGACACCAAATCCTTGCATCATGCGATACGAGCGAGGAATGCCACGGTCGCTCATGGCCCACATGAACATGTGTGTCGCCTCGGTGTGATTGAATTGGAAGTCCCAGAAGTTGTTGTGTGCCGACTGGGCCTGGGGGACCTCATTGTGCGGCTCGGGCTTGCCGGCGTGGATGACGTCGGGGAACTTGATGGCATCCTGGATGAAAAAGACGGGAATGTCGTTTCCAACCAAATCCCAATTGCCCTCCTGGGTGTAGAACTTGACGGCGAACCCGCGCACATCACGGACCGTGTCGGCGCTTCCGCGGCTGCCAAGGACAGTTGAGAAGCGGACGAACACGGGCGTCTCGCGCGACGTGTCTGTCAAGACGGGCGCAAACGTCACGTCCTCGGCGCTCTCGTACACTCTGAACTTTCCAAATGCGCCGCTACCGCGCGCGTGGACAACTCTCTCGGGGATCCGCTCATGATCAAAGCGGTGGATCTGAGGGTAATTGTAAGCAAAGACGACAGCAAGCACATTCTCGGGGGCAACTCATACCCTCTCGCGACCGAAGGGATCCTCTAGGAGCATTGGCCCGGTCCTGTCCTTGTTGACCACCTTCAGCCAGTCGTCGGCACTGGTCTGCTTGACGCCATAGTCGGTTGTCAGGCGATCCTTCGATGAGACCTCCTTTGTGTCCTGCGCGAGGTCGGTCGTCTTGTCGCCTTTGTGGCCCATGATTGCTTGCTGTGCCTTCTGCATGATCCCGGCCATGTGAATTGGTCTGTGTCAGAGGTAATTGGTACGAAATCAGAGGACCTCGTCTGACAATCGGGACGAGAATGGATGTTTATATGCGACGACGAACGCGAACGCCGCAGAGGGCAAATAGTCATGACGTCAATGAATGTGGGCCCGGCGTCACCACCGTTCGCCTGCGGGGTCGGTTGCCACATTCGGGATGTGGGAGGGTCATCTTTGGGGTTCTTTCCCATTGTTTCACGAATGAGCGGGGCCGCGGAAAACCCGAAGTTGGAAGCTCGAAAGTTGTCCACCGCTGTTTTTTAACGTCTCTGTGATGTCAGGACTTGGGTTTGTCAGACCTTGGAGGAAATGCTCCGTTTGGCTGGGTGGCGGAGGTGGGGCAATTCACTGTGAGTTGATTGGCCAGCCCTCAATGGCTCCTGTCCTTGTGTTCGCACAAGCCCTAACCCCTGTGTTGACTTGCTCCTTGACTGATGTGCAAGATGACCAATACCACTTTGCAGCAGGGTTCTGGGTGGTCGAATGAGATCGTATTATTAGATGTAATGAACTATATACAAGAATACGGCCAATTGACCATTCGCTCGGGCTACATGCCAAGGTGCGTTTACAGTCATGTTTGGT
>Ga0247760_1003521_pt1 | contig 10004 bp, 12 predicted proteins | sample UWRJL171409R4_FD_179936 | JGI IMG/M metagenome (GOLD analysis project Ga0247760, IMG submission 179936) | Plant litter microbial communities from Arlington Agricultural Research Station in Wisconsin, United States - UWRJ-L171-409R-4 | ecosystem: Environmental > Terrestrial > Plant litter >...
TTTTTTTTGTGGTAGTGGTATCAGTGTATCAGTCGTCGGTTTCCATCTTGGTCAGATATATCAACCCCTTCCCTCCCGGTGATCCACACATCTCCCCCTTTTGTACTTCTTGTCCAACCTCACAGTGCTCCTTGATCATGACCTTGCCATCGGCTTTTACTCTTTTTGTTATACTAGACACCCCATTAGCCTTTCTCTTTCTTTCCTTTACAGAGTAATCACCTAGGTAGATAAGAACAAAAACTCACTTTTCCGATTCAAGACAGCTCCACTCCTGATAAATTTCCAACAACCCCACGCGCTCATAAAAAGTAAACAGCGTGCCCGTATCATCTTCTTCCCCCATTCCCCCTTCTAACCAGACACAATACCCTTCAGGATATAACTCTTCACGAAAACACGAAGCGCCATAACCTGTAAACGTATTGGACAGGAGGAAAGTAATCACCCCGCCGGGAGAAGTGGAGTTGGTAGTCCATTCGGAAAGTGTCCACAGCGGCTTGTCGGGATTGGGTGATACACAGGATGGAATGGCGCTGACGCCGACGCCGACGCGGATGATGGCGACAATGCCAAGACTGGCGATGATTTGATGTACAGAGCGGACCATGGTCAAATATGCAGCAGTAGATACACAAAAATGTCGTTGTCAACGGAACAAGACGAGCTACCCCGATTGAACAGACACCAATGGCTAAATGCTGCCACGTCAGTATCTCGCCAGCGGGGTAAGCCAGGCTCGGCTAAAGGTTCAGTTCACATGTTGCAAGTAAGAGACAAGTTTTGATAAAAAGTAGAAATTAATTTTCAGCTCCAACCAGACCCAATGCGATGCATGTGATGCAACCAGGAATGTTTTTTATAGCACCATTTCTTACCCGGTGATGTAACACCCCCTTCCATAGATGCAAACCCTACCAATTTGATGCAACCCCACCAGATGCAATGCATGTTCCAATCTGTATGTTCCCAACATTAAAATGATACAAGTCCCAAAACTCATTCCCTCACCACCCAGTGTCCTGCCCTTAATAAGTAGTAGTAGGGCAGTAACCAATCGTGCAAGCATCCTGGGTGCAGCAGCCCTCGAACCCGCTCGCGCAGCGCTGGTAATATCCCGTGCCGGGAGCGCAGACGGAGGGATCACTGCGCGCCTTGATCAGCGTCTCGTCAGGGCAGGCGCCAGATGCGCTCGCGCAGGCGTCATTCTCGCAGCATCCCTGGAAGCCGTTGGGGCACTTTTGGTAGGTGCCCCTGCTGCATTGTACGTCATCCGAGTCATCCCGAGCGTTAACGATCGAGTTGTCGGGGCAAGTGCCGGATGAGCCCGTGCAAACATCTTGGGTGCAGCATCCCCTGAATCCATTGCTGCAAAATTGGAAGAAGCCCGTCCCGGGGGCGCACTGCGTGGGGTCGGAGTTGGGGTTGGGGTTGGAGCTGGGGTTGGAGCTGGGGTTGGAGCTGGGATTGTTGGCGGTCGAGCTGCCCGGGCAGTAGCCAAGGCTGCAAGCATCCTGGGTGCAGCAGCCGTCAAAGTTGCCCTTCTCGCAGCGTTGGTAGTAGCCCGTGCCAGGAGCGCAGTATGTCGGATCACCGCGGCGGGCGGGGGGGTGGTCGATAATCTTGATATCGCCCCAGGTGACCTTGGCCTTGGGCAGCGGATGCGGCGGGCGCTGAGTGGCACCTCCGAACTTCAACTTCATGTCCTGCCCGGATGGCGCCGCAGAGCCGAGGGTGGCGGCACCTGCGAGGATGGTGATAACGGCGGTGAAGTGCATTTTGGTGGTTAAGTCAAGTGGTAACCTGTCAAAAGATGTTGATGCTTGGTATGGATAGCTGAATGGTGCTGAGTTGATGCTGATGTGATGATGGAAATGAGTTGAGGATTGGAAAGAGCATCTTTGATTCTTATATGTTTAGACGTGTCTATTTGAGATCTTGATGTGGAGTTGTTTGCCTCTACTCTGAGATGGGTGAGGCGGAGGCTGAGTGCTTCCTAGGTACCTACGCACTGCGCTGGTCTCACGCCCGGGAAACACGCCGACGGAGATAAGCCGCGGCCCTGTGGGTGGCTGCCTTTAACTTTGGCACTGCCCCAGCTTCGCCTGTACAGGGAACACTTCAGACGAGGAATTTCCCGTCGGGACTTTTGTGCACCAGGGGGGTCCAGCAGTAACTAGTGTCGCTGACGTAGTGGCTTTGCTGCTCCGCAGGGTTAAGCACGCTGACATGATCTTCCACTGGTTTGAGGTCCCCAGCTAGGTCAGGACTGCTGAGTTAATTTTAGGTGGGCATGAACAAACTTACTGGCCGTGCGCTTGTGATGAGGTGATGCCAGCAGTCTGACCAACTCCAAGCACCCGCCCTCTCACGGAACGGAACTCACCGGATCCCAGCACACTGGCATACACACGATGGCGCAAAATGCACGTCATCTGCTGTCCAATTGGCAATTAAACCCCGCAGCGCGCTATCCAATCACTCAATCTTCAGATGGAACTGAGGAGTGGCTTTTTTAGGCACCGCCAAACTTCCCCGTCGCGCTTTCCTCACGTTCAACAGGCTGCCAATTAGCTTCTCTCCCCACGCTGCGTCGACGACCCAACGAGGAAGGGACAACTCAATGGAGATGCTCGCAGGTGGCAGGCGCAAGGCGACCGGTGGAAATCTGCCTGGGCCGCATTTCGCGTTTGCCTTTGGAGCCCGCTCCTCGCGCGCCCGTCAAAAGGCCATCCCCGCTTTGTCGTTCAACTCTACATCATTCCCAATTTTAGACCTCGTGCCGCCATCATGGATCCAGGTTTGGGCCTTGGGAGCGCTTTTTCCATGGTGCAGAGAGTTTGGGAGTGGCGCAAGAACCACAAACACGCTCCTGACGACGTCGCGTGGCAATTGGAGCAGTGAGTGCCGCCAGCCAAAATTGGCATCGCATACAGCCAAAGATAACACAAAAAAGAGTGAAAAGGTATGAGTAGAAACTTGTGGAACTTCGGAATGATTGTGCGATATTGGTCCCCGAAAGGGCCGCCGGGCTGCGACAACACGCAGATGATGCGATATCGGAATTGCAGTCCGTCCTCACTTCGCTCGAGCGAGTCGCCCCCGACGGAAACGACATCAAGGGTCGAGTGCAGCGGCACCTGCGCAGAGCAGTACGCAAGTCCAACGATCAATCACCTTGTGGCAGCGAGTCTACAATGTGATCAGGTTAGTCCAACTCCAAGCATTGCCACTCTCCATCACCAGATGCTGATGAGTTGTGCGTCAAAGAACTCTAGAGAGCGAGATTCTACTTGCCATCAAAGCATCTGAACGGAGGGCTAGTCTACTTGACTCCATCTCCCGCTACCGGCTTAACACAGAGCATGAGGCTGTGTCAACTGACTACCCCGTGTCTTGGACGGGTTATCAGAAGATCTTCTACTGGATGGACGGGGTCGGCCCTCGGACACTGTTCTTCTACGGCCATCCCGGGGCTGGAAAGACCACCATGACCTACCAAGTTTTCGACAAACTTCAACGTGGTCATGGAGCCGATCCCACAACGGGACTGGCATTTGTCCCAGTCCAACGCGCCGAGGCCGAGCCCACTCTGAGATCAGAACGCGACATCCTTTTTGCCATTCTGAGACAACTCGTCGAGAGAAGACCAGCCTTGATGCAAAAGATCCAACAGCCGAGTGCATCGTCGATTACCACAAACTTGGATCCCGTGCGCGATATCACTCCCTGCATCGGTACAATGTCTCAAGTTTTTGTCGTCGTTGACGCACTGTATGAATTTTCCGGGAACACCTCGTCTCTAATCCACAGTTCTCCTAGCCCTCGTCTCGAACCCCACAGTTTTCCTCCTCACTTCAACCACAACTTACGCCAAGATCGAGAGTGTAATTGATCCTAGCATCGCAATCTCCCGGTTCCGGTCCGAGGATGCCAGCATAGAAAAGTTCACTCAAAATGAATCCCGATATCTGTGCAGCAGTATGCTCCAGGACGACACTCATCTGCTCGATGACATAACACGACAAATTACTAGGATGTCAGATGGAGTGTGAGCCGTCTTATCCCATTCTTGAACCACGCATGCTGACCATTTCGTGGCAGGTTCCTTTGCGCCAAGCTAATCATGCACGAGGCCAGAGATATGGTATCGATCACTGAGCTCGAGGGACTGCTCACACAAATCGACAACGATGCCGGTGAAAATAGCGTGCTTCATTCACTCTATGAGTACATCATGCGAAAGATCAACGCGCAGGATCACAGAGCTCGGTCCCGCGCTGAAATGGTCATCTCATTGGTCCTTTTCAGCTTCCGCCTGCTCACGTCCAATGAATTCTGCCACTTCTTCGATATCTCTCTTGGCCACCCTGCTAGGCCCCAGATTAGGAGAACTGACATTAGGGATCTCCTCCGCCCCTGCTACGGATTAGTATCCACTCGTTCTGCGTCGGATGTTGTGGCATTTTCCCACCCAAGTGTTGGACGGTATATAGAAGAGAGACGCCCCGGAGACGCCCAAGAGGCACATATTCGCATGGCCAATGTTCTCCTCCAGGTTTTAGGGCCGGGGGATCAAGGTAACGGGATCTTTGAGTAAGCGTGTGAGAATTGGGGTTTGCACGCACACCTGGCCACCCCGGGCGCCGATCTTGACAGACTCATTTCAAATGCCCTTGCGGGTAGTTTCCGGGCTGCTCACATCTCGGACGACACCAACGCCAGGCTTCACCCTTGCACTCAGTCGGACCCCGGTGCCATGGCTAGCGCATTTGCCGCGACACACTTTGGACTCGATCGGTTTCTTCCAGGATTGATTTTGAAGTTAGATAACCTCGACCAAGCTGATAGTCATGAGTTCACGCTTTTGATGCGTGCGGCCAACAACAACCACGTGAGCACTGCGAAGTGGCTTCTGAATAACGGAGCACACATCGATACCCGCGACCGCAGTTTTTCGGGAACAGCTCTACATTATGCCACTTTGCAAAGGCATGAGCCGATGGTACGAGCTCTGCTTCTCGATGGGGCGAGTCTCCTTGTCGACATGGAGAATGTGACACCCTTGATATACGCCGTCGATTTGGCGTGGAAGGATGGAATAAGAATCTTCCTTGAAGCGGGGGTTTCTATTGACGCAACGATACCAGCTATACTGAATCCGCCATTGCCTGGTGGAATCCTATCGCAAGGTGAAAAGGCCAAGAGCCCGCGCAGAGGACTGACCGTACTACATTACGCATCACTGGTTGGCGACCCCGACATGGTCAGCTTTCTTCTGGAACACCAGGCGGATCCATCTATGACAACGGAATACGGCCAAACACCCCTCCGCGTCGCTGTCAGTCGTGACGTCTACTTATCCAAGGGACGCCCTCCTTATAATTGGCTCTGGAGGGGGCATGAGTCAGCTTGAAAGTTTAGTTTCTGATCATACCACCGATCCTGACTCAGACGAGTATACCAAAGCCATGGAGTGGGCCTACGAGAGCGTTCTCAAGACAATCAAACTGCTCGTCAGCCACCCACGAGTAAACATCAACGCCTAAATGTCTCTGTCTGGACTAACCGCTCTCCACTTGGCTCTCCAGAAATCTTACAAGACAAGGCTTGATTGGGTGGAATTTCTCCTGCAATCTGGAGCAGACTTATCTCCGCGAGACAACAAGGGTCGAACACCGCTGCACTATGCTTGCTATCGCGGCAACGAGAAAGCTGTTCGGCTTTTCTTAGGTCATGGCGCCGACATCTTTGGAGAGGACAGCAGCTGCCGTAGTGCGATTCATTACGCAGCGTACAGTGACAACGAGCCCACACTGAAAGTCATTCTCGACACGGCAACCACCCAGCACCGACTAGAAGAAGCCCTTCGTGGCAAGGACCAGCGCAGCTGCAGTACCCTGCATTACGAGGTTATTGGTTATTTTACAATGGAGACTTTTCTGTTGCTTGTGCGTCACGGCGTCGAAATTGACGAGGTCAACATGCACGGAAGAGCGCCACTTGCTTACTGCTTGACCAACTGGAGGGACATTTTCAGCCCAACCCTCATGGTCAGAGCACTTGTTGCATCTCGCACCTCTGTGACATTGAAGTCGAAAGAGGGCCACGGACTAGGCCATCTCTACGGTTCTGCATCTGCATCTATTGATGACATGGAGGTTTCAGCGCTCCAGGCTCTGGCTGGTGCAGGGCTGAAATTCAGTGAGGTTGATAACCAGGGACTCACGATACTTCACCACGCGGCTATTGCTGACTCTCTGACCCAGGACACGCTCAATTATCTTGTTGGTGAGGTTGAGGTGAATATTTCTGCTCGAGACGCACACGACAAGTCTACACTGGACTATGCCAAAGAGCGCGCGAGGAAGCCACATCACGAGGATACTTTCCAATGCTACCGGTGGAGAATGGCAGAAGCATTGTTGACAAGTTGGCCCGAGCAGATTTCACGGGGCAAGGAGTTTGACAGGAATGGGTGCTCATCGGACTTGCACTTTTCAACGTACCATTATTCACTCTGGAGTCAGCCTGAAGAAATCGAATTTAGTGGAATATGATGGCCAGATCTCGTATGATAGCATGGGATTTCTTTAAGCGCGGGATTGGCTTCTTTCCGGGTGCTCCCCGCGAAGGATCACATCAAAGGCAGGACAGAAAACGCATCCAGCCAAAATGCCAGTGACTTTCAGGCCTGATTACCTTAGGTATTTCTCCAACAACATCGCAGCAACAATGATTAAAACGTGGAATGCGAGGCTCTTGAGCAGAGAAACCTCAGGGACACGATGCACATAACCCTCTCCTACATACACACTGGGTATCACCAAACCGTTCCACCAAATTACCTGGTAGGTAAGAATCAAAGCCAACTTAGTCCAACAACAACCGCCACGAGATAAACTCCCCACCCACAAACCTGCAGTGAATCCCCCGCCGATGTTGCATCCCATCTTGCCTTGCCATCGTCAACCCAGCTCAACTCTTTGCCATCCACAAATGTAAATTTCGGCATGGGATTATCCGCCGGATTCGCGAGGCTGATGGGGGTCAATATCCTTGAATTTTGAGGAGCCCTTGTCGTGTCGTTCTCATGTAACATGTCTTGACGCTGGCCTTTGAATGAGAATTGGAGAGTTCCATTGGACACGGGGATGGAGAAGGAGGCGGAGGCGGTGGTGTTTGTGAATGCGAGAGTGTAATTGAATGTGCTTGTTGTGTTCCTATAAAGTGTTAGTGTTGCCTTTGTGCTTTCAACCGTCAATGTCTTGGAGAGAAACAGAAGAAAAGAAAGAAAGAAAGAGAGAGAGAGAGAGAAAGAGAGAAACAAACCATTCGTAGAAAAACGCCCTCGCGCAATTATTCCCTCTCACGCCAGAATAGTTGCCCGCCGTTTGAAACTGCAGATTATTCCACTTTACAATATCCCTTCCCAGCCATACAGCATTATCATGTCTGACTTTATAAAACGGTCCCTGATCCCCCTCTTTTTCCACCGAGATTTCCGCCGCCGATATATTCACCTGCTGCGCTGTCTCATAATACCATGGCCAAAACTCCAACTGGCCACAGCGTTTCCCATCTTTGAAACACAGATAATACGTGCTTGCAAACCTAACGTCCCAGAGAGACACATTTTCAGAACGTCTCCCCTCGCGACTTATTGAAAAGAAGAACGGATTCGTATCCCAGGGTGGGTTCTTTCCGATACGCATAAACGCATTGCTGATATTGGTAAAGTAATAAACTCCGTTGTCGCCACATGATGAGGTTGATACCGTGGGTGGGTCATGGCGAAATGACCCTGACAGAGACCCATTGTAGTAGATGAATTGAGTGCCGCCTTCTTCGAGGGAATAAGTTTGTGCAGAGATGAGGGAAAAAAACAGAGAGAGGAGGGTAAAAGTAAAAAACGAGTGTTGAGGCGCCATATTTTGACAGCAAACCTGCCCGTTCTGTTGTTGTTGACGTTTGACGTCGGGTGGAGAGGTGATGACCCCACAGTCGTGAAGCTGTAAAGAGAAATGTTTTGAGGCGTTTACTTGCAGATGTGGCGGTTGCAACGTCTAATCTGCGTTTTTGGGGGTCATCCAGCCGCAAGATAAGCAGGATAAGCAATCGGGGTAGATTCCCCCGGTCTTCAAGCAGCTGGTTCTGGTTGGTGGGGAAAGAGCTGCATGGGTATTTCGGGTGGTACCAAACTTCAAAGGATTCCAATGCCAATGTCACGCGCGGAAGGAGTTGGAGTCTGGACCTGCCGCTTTTATACTTGCCAAGTTGCTGGGCATTTCACGGGATGAACCAAGATAGTGGAACTCGAAAGATATCAAGTCGTCGACTTGTCAAGATGTCAACTCGGCGCCGCAGAATATGGTTTCCCACGGTTTAGTTATCAACAGTCATTATCAAATCGAAGCTTCCAATTGTTTGCAAGTCGGTGATTCCCGAGACTGGAACTGACTTAACAGCCAAGTACTCGAATGTTTCTTCAGAAATACTAACCTGCGCACGATACTGGGTTAAAACAACTGTTGCCTTGTCGCTGAGAATAAGAAGTTTTGAGTCCTAGAACCCATTGATGTTCCCGCATCACTTGCGTCGGTTGCACGGCAGCAACTAGATCAGTTCTCAACTTCAGTGAGTTTCTCCTGTGTTGATCAGAGCACACTGTGTTTGTCGAAATCACGATAAAGCTAGCGTGTTGTAAGTGGTCAGCCTCGTAAGTGACGATCAAATCCTTGATTTTTCCTGTTCGGTTGTAACATTTCCTAACACATTTATACCGTTGCAGCCAGTCCACTTCGTCAGGTTAATTTTGAGATCACCATCCTGAGTTTTATGTTGTCCATCTGAGCATTCAAATTTAGCTGAGTAAGACATTTTGATGCTATGAGTAGAAAATCAAGAGGGCCAGAGCGAGTCGCTCATCAAGCTTCATGCAAATGACAACCTCTACCATAAAAAATCCTCAATCCCAACTTCCCAAGCAGCGTCGATCACCAGTTATAATTCAATCCGAAAATAAGCGCCGTCGAGAATCGCGTGGCGAATCACATCACCATTCTTGCACCCGCTAGGCTGGTTTTAGTTGGAGTGTTCTTCCCGTCGATATACAAGCTCAAAAGGGATAAGGCAGACGGCTCGTATCAACCTATCACACCACACCACTAGAATACTGCCAGAGTCCAAAACTTCCCCGCACTTTGAAACATCGTCTCAACACGAGGGAAATCACCAACGAAATGGCTCAATCAGCTAATATCGGTGAGCTTCTCAGCTCTCTTGACCTATACTCGCCATCCAGAATACTGGGTACTATCGCCTTTACCATCCTCCTCGCTATTTCCGTCCAAGTTTCCCGCCAGTACTACCGGCTACGTCATATCCCCGGCCCGTTCCTCAATGCGCTCACCCCGCTGGTTCTCACGTACCATTGTATCAAGGGCGACATCACGGCTTATACCTATAGTCTCGCAGAAAAGTATGGGCCATTAGTGCGAGTTAGTCCTAATATCGTAATGCACTCTGACCCGGACACGTTCCGGCGCGTATGTTCGGTAAAAGCGAATTATACCAAGGGACTGTGGTTTGAGTTTTCGAGATGGAGTTTGGAACGGTATAGCTGTATTGCCATGCGAGATAACGAGAGTCGCAAGGAGAGAAAGGGGATGTTAATGCCTGCTGTGAGCATTCCATTTTTTCTTTCCCCTTAAGTGCCTCCCTTATTCTATCCTAGGTATCCTGATAGAGAGGTCGGGTATTGATCAAATATCAGTGGGCCGGCCAAGGACTCAACATCATGGAAGCTCGCGTTGACCGACAAGTTCACGCGTTTCTCGATCTCGTCGAGCGGAAATACATCTCGACAGCAACAAAATCCTTCCGGCCCATGGAGTTTGGCCATCGCGCCCAGTTCTTTACCCTCGACGTCGCTACCGGTGTTACGTTTGGGAAAGCCTGGGGGTTTCTCGGCAAAGATGGGGACGTGGAAAAATATCTCGAGA
>Ga0247760_1003522_pt1 | contig 10002 bp, 6 predicted proteins | sample UWRJL171409R4_FD_179936 | JGI IMG/M metagenome (GOLD analysis project Ga0247760, IMG submission 179936) | Plant litter microbial communities from Arlington Agricultural Research Station in Wisconsin, United States - UWRJ-L171-409R-4 | ecosystem: Environmental > Terrestrial > Plant litter >...
CCTTGAACTGCGTCATCTCGACCTGTCACTGTGCATTCCAGACTGATCTGGTTGCCTTTTCAGTTTTCAGTCGCCTCCTAGTCATGACATTCTCCCCATTGCATTATGTTGTGGTTATATGCATGAGCCCGGCATGACATGCAGGTACACCTTCGCCTCCCGTCCTTGGAGTTATGTTGCATCCCCCTCAACCACGAACATTTTACCCGGAGGATGCCGTGGATACGGAAACACTTTATGAACTCACTCTACGGGACCAGAATTTTGGACCAACAATTTAGTAAGGCTGCCCAGCAAGGCATTCCTTTCAAATTCCGGCAAGGGGACTAGGCATGGCTGAAAGCTATGTGCCCAGTCCCGTTCCCGGTACCAACATGTCGAAATCCTCCGGAAGTTTTAAGATCGACGGCTGAAAATAGCATGCAGTTGATCCCCGCACGCTTCTGGATATAAGTTTACTTGATTGAAGGTATGGGGACTGGAACTCTTTCAGGGCTCTATTCTTATCAGCACATATACGTGCATCATCGTTCCCAGAGATACCAAAAAAAATGTTCATATTCTCCATCTTCACCACTTATATTCCCCTCCTCGCTCATCAGGCAGTCGCCGCCATTCTCCCACCGCCCAATGAGGTATCGATAAGCCGGATAACATCTTCAGGGAGCGGGTGTCCCGAAAATGAACGCAGTGTATCCTTCTCAACCAGCCCCGACCGAACCGTATTGACCGCAGGGTTCGACAAATTCCACGTCTATCTCGGTCCCGGAGTTTCGCCTCGCGACCGATCCAAAGAATGCGACGTGCGCGTCGAGATTAACTATCCGCGGGGATACACTTTCAGTGTTGTCGAGACAACATATCATGGTTTTGCCACGTTTGACAATACCGTTTCCGCGGTGCTAAATACGACGTATTTCTTCCCTGGAGGTGATGCTGCGAGGGTAAGCAGCACGCAGACGGTGGTACTAGGGTCAGCGACGACGGCAGGTAGTATTTTTACAAAGACGGAGGCGATTCCCGCGAATGCGAGAGTGCGGGCACCATGTGGAGGTGGAATTGCCACGTTGGCGGCAAGGACGCGAATCGCTCTTACTTCGTCGAGAGCTACGGCTCAGGAAGTGGAGTTTGGGACCTTTCATGGGGAGGACTCGCCGATTACCCAGCAGATGAAGTTGGAATGGGAACAATGCAATCCGTGAGATCTGAGATCTGAGACCTGCATGGATTGGATCTAATGGATCTGCACCTGCATCTGGGGAAAAAGAGATCCAAGGCGATGGTTCCGGTCCGCGATTAGCGGGTTTGTGGCGTCGCTGCCAAGCTGCGCCCTGAATTCAGTTGACAGATCACTAAAATGCGCCGAAGAAAAATACCAGACCATTAACTAAGCCGCGCGTGATGACGTTGTTGCTGACAAACCTTTATGGACATTTTCCATTGATTCTCAAAATCCGGCACTTACCGAGGCAGGTAAGGTAGGTAGGTAGGTAGTCACTCTCACTCGGAGAGTAATCTGGAAATGGCAGCTCGAATCCGGTCGCGAATAAGCCCCGCCGGCATCAGAATTCCACCGAAGCGCGAACGCTCGGGCAAGCGGGTGGGTGGGTGGATTATTCATTGAAGGCAACGTCGCGTTTCCAATCCAATCCAAAAAAAAATCTTGGACACGCCAACAAATTTTTTTCCTCCATTCCAAGTTCCAACTTTTTTGCCCTATTCATTTCTTTCCCTTTGTTCGGAATTTTTATTCACAACCCACCCATCCGGTTTCACCCCAGAGATCCGGTTTTGGCCAATCACCGCACCAAAATTACGCACCCACCCAGCAAACTCTATCATGGCGCCGTCAGACCCTGACCCAGCGCATGCAACGGCGCCGATCCCGGCCCCACCACCGCAACTCGGGCCGACCGTTCAAGAAACTTCGTTTACCTCCGTCTCCGGCTCCGGCTCCGGTGAAAATCTCACTCTCCTTCCGCCTTCACCCATCCGAAGCGACCATGCACCACCACATGCACCCAACAGCAGCAACGGAAATGTAAACCCCCACCCCAACCCCAACGGCTACGGTACCCTCCCTTCTCCTCCTCAAAGTAAACCCCCCCGGTCTCTCGCTTTGGACCTCCATCGCGGTCTGCTCATGGCCATCATGGCTCTCGACCACAACGCCATGTCCCTTCGCTCCTGGCCACACGGCACCGCTATCGACGGAGAACGGTCCGCCGTGGATGTCACCGAATGGAACTCCCCTTTCGCATTCTGCATCCGATTAGCCACGCATGCGTGCGCACCAGGATTTGCATTTTTATTAGGTGTGGGTGTAGTATATTTTGGACGGTCACGAACACGCCTAGGTTGGACGGTCGGAATCACAGGCCAGATGGGAAGGCATTTTCTGGTGAGGGCGGCGGTGCTGACGGGAATCACGGTGGCGTTGGGGGTGATTTTCAGTTTGGGAAGGATTTGGTTTCTGAATATTGTGCTCTTTGCGCTGGCGGTGGATTACCTCCTCGCGGGCTGGTTATGGATGGCGCTGGGAGGGGTGGAGAAGAGGGTTGCGTTGGGGTTATTAAAAACGGGAGGAACGGTGAGAGAGAGTGATGATCCGGAGGAACCACTGTTGGGGAGCCGGAGAGAGAATATCGCCCCGGATAGGGCCATCATGCGTGCGGCCGATGTGGCCTGGCATTTGCAGAACGCAGTGCTGCTGGGGTTGGCGGTTGTGGCAATCTGGTGGAATGTGTGGTTGAGCCCAACCGGGGGATGGTGTGGTGTTCCGCCGAGATGGGAGCCGCCGGCCAGCACGTGGTTCCGCATCTGGTTTTACTCGGTGCAGACCCCGCGAATCATCTCCGAGTTTCCGCCGCTGGCGTGGCTATCTTTCACGCTGCTTGGTCTATTGTATGGGCGGGTAGTGTTGGCCCGTCAGTGGAGCGCGCGGGCTATTAACCTCGGCACAGCTATGGCCGGGTTAGGATTTATGATGGTCTTTGTGTCGACGCGGGTGCTTCGTGTTGGAAACTTATCCGAAGGGTGTCTGCATATGCCCGAGCATACACACCAAAACCCGTCGTCATCGGCGGCGGCGAACCCCTACCTGGCGTCTGTCCCGTCTTTCTTCTACCTCGTCAAGTACCCACCCGATGTGGCCTTTTGGTCATTCACCATGGCCGTCAACTTCTTTGCGCTTGCTCTCCTCGGAACCGTCCCCGCGAGGATCGCCACCAGCGTTTTCCGTATCTTGCTCGTCTACGGCACGTCAGCACTCTTCTTTTACCTCACTCACATATTTCTCCTCCAGCTTCTCGGCCTAGGCTGGATTGCTCTCATGGGACACCCAGTGGGGTTTCAAGATCCGTTTACAGGCGGGGAAGCGATAGGGGTTGATAAAATCTGGGTGTTTGTCGCAAACTGGGCTCTGGCTCTGGCTATTCTGTATCCGGTGTGTAGATGGTATGGGAAGTTCAAGAGGAGTAAGGGGCCGGATTCGCTTTGGAGGTTCTTTTAGCTTTACTGTTTGTAAAGTACTTAGATTCTATCTTATTTCTACCTAGATGAAGAGGACAAACATGGAGAGTGGGAAGCTCTGTTTTTGAGAATTTTCTGGAGCTACCGTGATTGATCACTCAAGTCTGTCTATAAAGGAACTGTTACTCCAAAAAAAAAAGGGGGGGGTCATCTAACTTGACTACTCCGAGACCTGTTGCTCTTGTCCCTGAGGAATCCCAGCGTGAGCCAGAACCCTGGAAACACCCTCCCCCATCCATGCCTTCAACTGCTTCTCATTCGGAACCCACACCATCCCCAGTATGGCCGCAGCGTTGGGAACAAGGCCATGCAACCCGGCGTTGCGTCTCGGTACCACCACCATCCATTTTTTATCGAGGATCACATTATGAGGTATCACCCCCTCTTTAGCGATAGCGATATCCACTCCGCCTTTTCTGGTAGCTTGTGTGAGAGCCTGTGTAGCTTTTTCCAGCAACTCCGTATACGCTTGCAGGATCTCATCTTCCCCGGGGAACTCGTCTGCTTGATCAAACTTTTTGACAAAGCACTTCATCGGCAAGTTCTTCAGTTGGTCTTCGTCTTCACCCATCGAATCTGGCCATAAACTGAACCCCTTCCCCTCCCCTTCTCCTTGGGTTTGTGACTCCAGTTCCGGTAATTCTGGTGCCGGGAAAACCTGCAAATGTTTATGAAGCCGACTACAACCGCTGTCGACCCCACAGTTATAGATGCCCAAATATCGCGTCTCTCCTGTCTTGACAAGGGAAGAAAGCACCGATCGCAAGGCTTGAATATCCCCGATATCCAAAGGCTCATACTGTCGACGATGGCCATCTTCCGTGAGGATAAGCACATGGGGACGCGCGGCCGAGAATTTGTTAAATGCGAGGATATGTCGCGGCGGGAGAAGGGTGATTTCATAACCGGATATGTCGATGTCGCTGCCGGGACGGAGGCCATAACTTGAAGTTGAAGAAGCAGAAGAAGAAGTGGAAGAGGGAGGGTTACTGGCACTGGTAGGGTTGGGAGAAGGTTCGGTGCCAGGCGTGACGGGTTTGTGAGCTAAACCGGAGAGGACGCGGAATTCAATCTGGAAAGATCTTAGTTTAGCTTTTACTTCGAGAGAGTTGGGTTGAAGACTAGGTAGGTAATTTACCTGGAAGGACTGCTCCGAGTGCAGGACAGCGCGATAGCCGTTGAAAATGACAATTCCCTCCTCGACGCGCTGGTCAAACGTGGCGCAGATTTCTTGCTCGTTCAGTTCCATTTTTCTCGCTAGGCAGTCTGTGATCTGAAGGGTATTGTAAATATTTTTCAGAGATGTCAATGTTTTGATGATGAGAACAGTTTGTTGTCAATGTTGCTGTCGTAATGAGGAGAACAGTTGTGGTGGTGGTGAGAACAGTTGTCGTCTTGAGCAAAGAGCTGATCAGAGCTGAGTTAGGTAAGGTAAGGTGCCTACCTAGGTGTGAAGTGGAGCTGCCCCACCAAAGAAACCCGTAAGCATTGCATGACGACAGCACCTGCATGACCCTACCTAGCTTGCCTAGGTAAGCTGCGGATCAGATCAGCCAAGCTTCCACGGCAAAAAGCCAATTACAGACAAGCATTGTTGTTGATCGTGGCATTTTTTTATCTGGCAGTTTTACGATCTACCTTTGAGGGCTAGTCGGTGAGTTTGGGATGTCAAGCCCCCAAACTACTTTTTTTTGCCCAATGTTTGTTTTTGCGCCTGGGTCCCGTGATGACATTTGACGCCCATTGCATGATCTAGAGCTCTATACGAGATACGCCCGTTGCACTTCCAAGGTTATGTGAAGTAAAAAGGGGGGTGAGATCAGACTAATCAACAACCCAGAGTGTCTGTTTTCCCCACCACGGCTTTTCTTGGAACATAATTATTCCAAGTAGAACATGAAGATAAATAAATGAATCCGCCACCAGATATTTGATGCACTCACACTACTACTGCACTTGCACTTGTGGCGTCTAGAGTCTTTCGAATGAAGAGTTTTAAAGACATCTAGCCTCCGAACTAGCAGATTTTCATTCATGCCATGATCTCACAGTCTGGATTGCAGATGCGTAGTAGGACTTTTGTGTGATCAGATGGAACTACAGATAGATGGATACCCAACTTACAAAGACTCAAACTGTACTTCGTGCTGGTGTAAGTAAGTAAGTTCCTATCTGAGCGCATCTCCTGGACAGAGCCAAGAGATCTGAGATCCTGCCTGGGACTGCCCCAGGTCGAAAACAGCCCTGCCCACATATCTGCAGGTTACTGGCTCGCTAGCTAGCTTCCATGCCAGGGTCAGAGTCTGGCGCTAGTGATACGGATATAAAAGTTATGATTCCGAATGGTAGGGCCGTGCATGCAGCATTTCTAGTCGTCTCCTGGGTCAAGTGCGTGCGTGTGGCCCCCCCGCCAAGCAAGGGTGGACGGACGGACCAACAAGTTCCAGCCTTCCGCTCGGTACTAGTGCCCCCCCCCCAAAAAAGGGGGGGCATTTCAGACGAACCTTTTATTGCTTTGTACAAATTTCGCCTCATACGTTCTAACGCGATACGACGACGACGACGAAAGGAAAGCCATTGGACGGTGAGAAGGTGACACCCCTAATTATTTCAGTACAAGGGGGCAGGGTTCCAGTGCAGCTCGCGCCGCCGTCGCACTCTCAGTTAGCCAAGTTAACTTATCTCGCCCAATAAATTATCGAACCGGCCTGGACCGGGCTAGGCTAGGCGAGCCGCGAGTAGCGAGGAGCGGGTGTGGCGTGTGGTCCGGCCGCTGACAACGGACGACAAGCAAGCAAAGCAAAGAGTGGTGCAAAATCTGGTTCCCACGGTCTCGGGAATTACCCTGAACTAAAGCCGTTGGAGGAGTCTTGGCGAACCTGTGGTGTCTTTCCGGCTGCCCCCTGTTTCTGTTTCCTGTTTGTTGCTTCAGGCGAACACGGGCCTGCCGCCCTGGGGCACTGAGGGAATCGAGGCCCGACGTGACGTTTGCTCCGTCCACTGCCACTGGAAACGCACTCTCTTCTTTGCATAATCCTATCACCTCACATTGTCCCGTTCACAATGCAGCGCGTCTCGAAACAGACAATCGCCGCTCCAGCGAATCGCGTTTTGAGTTCTCGGCGGTCACCATGGACAAGACGTTCCGCCGCAAAAGAGTAGAGCCAAAATTTGATCGGGGAATTTTGGTCAATCAGAGAAGCGGGATGCACCCTTAAAGGCATGGCACCCTCCTCCCACCCCGTTTTGGGCACCTCGGAGGGGACCCGTCCGGGCCGTTTTCGGGAAAAAAAGTTGGAGAACCTTTTGGGGGCCTTGTCAGCCAGTCAGTCAGTTGGGGTCTGACTTACAATAATAAAGCTCGTATGCTTTCCCCTGTGGTTTTGGTCGTCTGGAATTCATCTCCGGGCAGCTCGCTCGACTTTTGATCTCCAGGACTGGTTCGCTCGAGAGTGTCAAACATGTCGTCGCACGGTTCCCACGAGATCACCAGCGAGAAGAAGCCCACGGCGGCCGCTCATGTCGAGGAGCACGTGCACGCCGCCGCTGTCAAGGTCGGACATGGCGAGACCAAGGTTGCTGGCGCTAAGGAGAAGGAGGTCTTCAACGTAAGTTTTCCGTTCTGCCCTGGTTTCTTTTGGTATCTCCTGCTCACACGAGACCTAGGCCGAGCTGTATGCCGCCATCCAGGAGTCCAACATCAACCCAAAGAGCAAGGAGTCTCTCCACCTGTTCTGTTAGTCTTATCTGGACTGCTTTGTGCCCCCTTTTCTGGCCCATCTGACATCTAGTGTAGTCGCCATCTTTGTGGCTTTCTGCTGCGCTTGCGCCAATGGTTACGATGGCTCCCTCATGACTTCAATTCTTGCCATGAAGCGGTTTCAAAACTACTTTGGCATCAGCGATGTCGGCGAGCCCGTTTCCATCATCTTCTCCATGTACACTGTGTAAGTGCTATCTCGGCTCTGGAGTCTGTCTTTTCGAGAAATGTATCTGACTCGTCGTTTCTCAGTGGCTCCATGGTTGGTGCCCCCTTCGCCGCCACCCTCTCGGACAAGTTTGGCCGTCTAAGGGGCATGTTCGTTGGTGGTGTTGTCATTATCCTCGGCATGATCATCATCTCGACATCGACTAGCTTCGCCCAGTTCGTCGTGGGCCGTTTTGTTCTCGGCTTCGGTATCGCCATCATGACCGTCGCCGCTCCCGCCTACGCCATTGAGATCTCACCTCCTCACTGGCGTGGTCGTTGCACGGGCTTTTACAACTGCGGTTGGTTCGGAGGTTCCATCCCCGCTGCCCTCGTGACCTTTGGCACCAACTACATTGAGAGCGACTACTGCTGGAGAGTTCCCCTGGTTCTCCAGGCTTTCGCTTGCGTCATTGTCATGATCTCGGTCTTTTTCCTTCCCGAGTCGCCCCGTTTCCTAATGGCCAACGGTCGCGACGAAGAGGCCACGGCGTTCCTCATCAAGTACCACGGCAATAATGACCCCAACTCTCGTTTAGTGAAGCTCGAGGTGGAGGAAATGCGTGAGGGAATCAAGCTCGACGGTGTCGACAAACGCTGGTGGGACTACCGCCCGCTGTTCTTGTCGCACAACGGACGCTGGCGTATGCTCCAGGTGCTCATGATCTCCATCTTTGGTCAGTTCTCAGGCAACGGCCTCGGCTACTTCAACACCGTCATCTTCCGTCAGCTCGGCGTCTCCAGCGTTCCCCAACAGCTTGGCTACAACGTACTCAACTCGGTCATCTCGGCCATTGGAGCTCTGGCTGCCGTCTCGCTGACCGACCGCATGCCCCGCCGCAAGGTGCTTGTCATTGGTACCTTCTTGTGTGCTGTGGCCCTCTCCGCCAATGCCGGCTTGTCGACCACGCTCAGCAAGATGCCCGCGGACAACATTGACTTGTCTTATGGCAAGGGTGCCTTGGCGTCGTACTTTATGTTCAATGTCATCTTCTCCTTCACTTACACCCCGCTGCAGGGTGTCATCCCGACCGAGGCGCTCGAGACGACGATGCGCGCCAAGGGCTTGGCCATGTCGGGTATTATTGTGAGCGCCATGTCCTTCATCAACCTGTTTGCCGGCCCCATCGCCCTCCAGAACATCCAGCAAAACTACGTGTGGGTCTTTGTCGGCTGGGATCTCATTGAGACCGTGTGTTGGTACCTCTTTGGCGTCGAGTCGCAGGGTCGTACCCTCGAGCAGCTCGAGTGGGTTTACGATCAGCCCAACCCTGTCAAGGCCTCTCTCAAGGTCGACAAGGTGGTCATTGCTGAAGACGGTAGAGTCACCGAGAAGATTGTCGAGTAGGTAGCTCCTCTTCCAACCTGTTGCGGTGTACTTCAAGCGATGGGACGTTAGTGTTGGATTGGGGGGGGCACGCATGACATGTCGGGTAGGGTCAGATTTGATGCTCGGCAGATCATCGCTGATCAGTCAGTCTCCGACGGAGTTGTGTGGTACTCGCTGTTGTTTCTTCTCATTAGTTCAGTTACGCTGCCCTGATAAAAATATCTTAATGTCCAGTTCGCATCCTGACTTACTGCCGTGACAATGAAGAATCGCGGTGCTGCAAATTCGGGACTTCATGTGATATGAGAGTGGAAAACCTTGGCTCGTAAGGTTTCAAGGATGTGCCGTGCTGCTGCCGTGGTAGTTCCCCGTCCCGGTACGACGCTAGATATTACCGAAACGGGTAGGCGTCTAGAGTTATTCTGGTGCCGGGAACACACGCAAGCGAGTGCAGACCTGCAGCCACCATTGTCGGTGCCGTGAGTCGTGAGGGGAAGTTGGAGATCAGCCCTGCGCCAACGCTGGCGAGCAAGCACCCCAACCGTTGTGATAGCTTCAATTAGGTTTGATACCTTCACTAGGGCAATCGGGCAACCTGCGGCTCGCGGCACGAACAACCGTATCGGCGTGCGTGCGTAACCCTACGCGCGCGAGCCCGTCCAACTGTGCCGCAGCCATGCCATCGATTCTGTTCCCTTGGTTGCATTTCAGGGAAAACAGTAAGCAAACATTTTGGGTGGCAGTCAAAAGTGGGGGGTCGATTCGGCCCGAGACATGGAGTTTTTGAGCACGTTGAGAGGCGGGAAAATTCGACAACGAATGCAAAGATTCGCCCAATCTGACCGGTCAAGTGCTTGCTGGCTCTCACGTCACCTTCCGTTGCAAGGGAAGCATCAGATAATCCGCATGTGGTGGCTGCAACACCGGCAGTGTCAATGGGAGTGATCTGCACGGGAAGTGAAGATCAGACCAAGAGGAAAAGACCAGACGTGTTCCTCGTCCGGATGTAGCCGAGTGTTTGGAAACAAGAAGGATGCTGTCGTCCAAGCGATGTTGGAGTGCAATGCGGGGGACAGGCAGTCTGGCACGTGACTGGATACTGTGTTGTCGGGTAATGTCAGTATTGCAGGTCTATCTCCTTGCAAAAAGAAGAGAAAAAACTAATAAAAAAGGA
>Ga0247760_1003523_pt1 | contig 10001 bp, 9 predicted proteins | sample UWRJL171409R4_FD_179936 | JGI IMG/M metagenome (GOLD analysis project Ga0247760, IMG submission 179936) | Plant litter microbial communities from Arlington Agricultural Research Station in Wisconsin, United States - UWRJ-L171-409R-4 | ecosystem: Environmental > Terrestrial > Plant litter >...
TCAGCGCCGTTCTTGCCTACCTCACCCGATCGCCGAGGCCGCGATGAGTGCTGCAAGAAACTTCACACGAGTCCAAACTTTATCCTCCCATGTTTTCGACGTCGATGCACTGTCGTAGCCGATCGATCGAACCCGAATCGCCCCGCTTCGAATCGGGGAAAATAGAATTTTCCACCGCTGACCGACGCCCGCGATGACATGGCCGGTGGATGCGGCCGAATGCCAGCGACACGCCGATGCCAGCGCCACGGAGCGCGCTTTCTTTTTTATTTGCACCCTGCGCGACGCGACCGTCACTTGGAGAAATCCGCCAAGCCCGGCCCGATCCGTGAGCCACACGCGATCGACTACAAGGTGCGACGGCGGCGGCGCATCAAGGCCAGCCCGAAAACCAATCCGAGCACGGACCACGCACGCAGAGACTGCCCGGGTGCGAGTATCGCGTAGCCACAACTGGACGACTTCTCGGGCAGCGCACTCGGTGTCACGGCGCCGCCCGCTGCGGACGCGCCGCCCGCTGCGGACGCGCCGCCCGCTGCGGTCGCGCCGCCGCCGTCATTCCTGCTTCCGGCGCTCGTTGTACCGCCCGCGTCGTCGTCGGCGCCTGCAGCGCCGCCGGACGACGCGGCTCCTGCAGCAGCTTCGCCCGCGTCACCCAGGCCACCCATCCCAGCTTCAGCCGACGAACTCCCGCCGAATGACAGCGCCCCCGCACTACCGGCACTACCTCCCGCGCCCGTCGGTGGCGCGACACAGGCACCGTTCGAGCACACGTCGTTGCCCGGACAAAGCACACCCGCGCAGGGGTCCACACAAGCACCGAGCAGACAGCTCTGTCCGCTGAGGCACTGCTTCCCGACGCAGGCAGCATCGACGCAGTACCCGTCGTTGCCGCACGTCCAGCCCGAGGCGCAGCCGGCGCTGCACGGTTGATTGCCGCCCACGCTGGTCAGGCCCGACACATAGAACACGAAGTCGTTGAAATCGCCGTCGGCGCCGGCCGCACTTCCAGTGCTCTTTCTCCAATCCGCTGGCGACATCGGCAAGTCTTCGAAGGCCAGGTAGAACCCTCCCGGATGCACCGTCGAGCGGTAGATCAAGGTCGTCACCCAAGGCTCGCCGCTCGCGTTTCGCTGGTTGTGCTCGTACATCGAGTACTTGTTCTGTGGGCAGCGCTGCGGATCGCCGATCAGGGCAAAGGCAACGTACGCGCCCTTGTAGCGAGGATCTTTGGAGATATCGCCCGAGCTGAACGCCTTCGGAGTCCAGCGAGTCTTGGATAGGTCGTAGGGACCGCGATTGTCCCAAGCCAGCGGACAGAACCCATCCGTCTTGCGTGTGACGCCGTTCGCTTCGACGCAATTGAGTTGATCCTGCGGCTTACCGGTGATGAAGGGGTACACCTCGCTCGCCAACGGCGGAGTCTTGCTCGCGGGATCGGTGACGTTGTACCAACCGAACTGAGCTTGGCAGTTGCCGCCCATCAGCACGAGCTGACCGGTGAAGCCGCTTTGGGCCGAGAAGTACCCCGGGCCAGTCTTCGCATCCTTCATCGGATCGATCGTCTCTTTGCGCCACTTGAACAGGCCGCTCAGATTGATCGCGTCACCGGTCTCGAACTGCGGGTAGGTCGGCCGCGCGTAGAAGTCGCCGTAGCGCACCGTCGGGTTCAGGTTCACGCCCATGGGATCGCGGTTCACCATGGTGTTGGCGTTCCAGGCATAGGTCTGATTCACTAAGCTGAGCTCCGCCGCGCCGACAGGTTGCGGCAACGGCGTCTTCGCCGCGTCTGTCTGCGTCACTTGCGCGACCGCTGGCCTGCCCCCAGCCAACGCCACGACGAAACCAAGACCCGCCAGCCACCCAGCACGCGCCCGACTGCTCACCGTCATCTCACTCAGGATACCACGGTTGGCTTGCTCTCTGTCGGGCGCTTTCACACGCCTTTTTTTGCCTCTTTCCGGCGAGCTTCGTGCCGTGTTCGCTGGCTGCCGCAACGCCTCCGGCTACTTCTGGTTCTTGTCGAATCTGACCCCGTTCATCTGATCGACCAGTTTGTTGTAGCAGTCGACCACGTACCCCCAGTCACTCTTGGCTTGCGGCACTCGGTTCCTCGCGGTCTTGTTGTCGAGCGTCGCGATGTAGCGGGCAACTGCCTTCTGAAAGCGCGGCATCGAGTCGGACAACATCAGCGATAACCCTGGAGGGTAGGGTTGCCCCTTCTTGGCGGCGGGGTCGTTGTCCAGCATTCGCTTCGACTCGTCGATCAGCGCCGAAAAAGGCGTCAACTTCTCGACGATCGGCGCCGAGCTCGGCTCCGGCCGGTGCGCTTCCACGGAGATGGTGCGAAGCAGCGCCTTGCTCTCGTTCACGATCAGCGCGAAGTGGTAGCGATAGCGCTTGCCGTACTTCTTGACCGTGGTTTCGATCTCTCGCAAGTCGCGCTCGTCCGTGAACTTGTCGACGAACGCGCGCATGACCTCGCTTCCCTCGGCATACTGGTTCCAGTTTGCCAAGAGCACCGGGAAGAGCTCCTTGGCACGTTGACACTTTTCGGCCTTCAGGCTCGGGTTCGAGAACGTGGGGGCATCGTTTTCAGCCGGCTTGCGCAAGGCTTCGAGCGCTTCGACCATCTTGAGCGCGGCGTCGTCGATCGCGAGTTTGGGCTTGGCGAGCACGGTCTTCTTGTAGCCGGCGTAACGAGCTTCGGCTCCGCGATCGATGCCGCTCAGCCCGAGCGATTGCTCTTTGCACGTGGGGCCCACCTTGGGGTCGACCTCCGAAAGCCAGCGCGCGCGCTCCTCCAAGAGCCGGGCCGATTCGCGGTTCGTCATTTCGATGTAGGCGTTGACCTTCGCGTTCGTCTTCGCGTCGGGAGCGGGCGGCAGTTTGACGGCGGGCGCGGGCTTTGTATCCGGCGCGGCGCTGGCCGTGCCGGGCACAACAGCGAGCGCGATCGAAAATGTCAGGCACGCCAATAATTGGCAATTGATCGATGATTTTTTCATGAGCGTTCGTCCGAGGACCCCCTGCTTGGTTACAGGCGCATACGCCTCGACTCGACGTAAGCTTCCGAGTCAGACGAGGCTCATTGTCTTTTCATTGATGACAATTGACCGCAAGAGAGTTTGCGCGGCAAATCATGGTACGCAATTGCGGTGCACATCGACGGTGCGTAATTGCGGTACGTAATTGCGGCGCAGCTCACTGTTCGTGAAGCGCGCCGTTCAGATGATGCGGTCGCTGCCGCCGTCGATCGGCAGCTGCGCGCCAGTCGTTTTGGCGAACAGCGGGCCCGCCATGGCCGCGACCAGCTCAGCGACGTCTTTCGACTTCACTTCGACCTTGAGCAAGTTGTTGCGCTTGTATTCCTCGACGCTCATCCCGTAGTGCTGCGCGCGGCTGTGAAGGATCTCTGGCGTCCAGAGGGCGGTGTCCATGACTGCGTGCGGGTGCACTACGTTCACGCGCACGCCGCGCGGCCCGAGCTCCAGCGCTGCGACGCGCGCCAGCTGCGTCATGGCCGCCTTCGACGCCGAGTAGGCGGCGGCGCCCGGGCCAGGCGCTGCGACGTTCTTGGAGGCGACCACCACGATCGCCGGGTCGAGCCCGAGCTGCAGGTAGGGAGCCGCTGCACGAAACAGGTACATCTGGCTGGTCAGATTGATGTCGAGCGTCTTCTGCCAAATGTCGTCTTCGAGCGCATCGATGTTGGCGCTGGCTGGAAAAATACCCGCGTTGGCTACTACGATGTCGAGTCCGCCGAAGCGGCGCACGGCGCTTGCCACGGCGGCGTCGACCGCCGCGCGCTCGGTCAAGTTGCTGGTGAGGGCGAGCACGTCGGAGCCTTTCCAATTGCTCTCGAGCGCGGGATTCAGGTCGACCGCAACCACCGCGGCGCCTTGAGCGCGCAGCGCATCGACACAGGCCTTGCCGATGCCGGAAGCAGCGCCGGTGACGAGCGCGATTTTGCCTTCGAGCGGCAGGCGCGCCCCGGATTTCTTGATCTTGGCCTGCTCGAGCTCCCAATACTCGACGTCGAAGATGTCGCGCTCGGGCAGCGCTTGCCAGCCGCCCAGCGTCTCGGCCCAGCCTTGGGCACGCATCGTGTGGCGCACGATGTCAGCGACCACGCTGGCGCGCTTGGCGCTCGCGCCGAAGGAAACCACGCCGTGCCCGGGCCAAACGACCCATTTGGGGGCCGGGTCGAGCGCGACCAACCCAACCGAGGCGTTGCGCTGGAAGTACTCGAGGTAAGCGTCAGCATAGCCAGTGACCGCTTGAGCTGCGTCGCTACCGAGCAGCATTGGCGTGCGCTTGGTGTGGATCACGTGGTCGGGCGTGAGCGGCCCGCGCCCGGAGATTTCGGCGATGCGCGGCAAGTTGGCGTAGCCGAGCGCGTTCGCGGAACCATCGAGCAGCGCCACCATGGCCACGCCGGCCTTGAGCGAGACTTCTTTGCGCAGCGTGGCCAGGCTGCGTAAGACCTCCGCGGATTCTGGGTTCGCGGCCGCCGCGGGAAGCTCGGCTTTCAGCGCGCCCTTTTCGCGCAAGAAGTCCTCGGCCGCCGTCACGAACTGGATCATCCGTTCGTAGCTCTCACGCCCATCGTTGGCGAACGAGAAAATGCCGTGGTGCTGCAGGACCATGCCGTCGTATTTGGACCAATCCGTGTCGCGAGTGAGCTCGAACACCAGGCGAGCCAGTGCAAAGCCCGGCATGACATACGGAATGTAGAGCACGCGGCCGCCGAGCACGCGTTGGATGGTTTCCTCACCACCGGGCGTGTTGGTGATCGCCACGACCGCGTCCGAGTGCGTGTGATCGACGAAAGTGAACGGGATCAGCGCGTGCAAGATGGCTTCGACCGATGGCGTCGGCGCGTTGGGGTCCGTCATGGCGGCCTTTTGGACCCGCACCATGTCGGTGTCGCTCAGCTGCTCGAGCGCTGCCAGCTTGAGCAAGGTGTCCATGCGCACCGGCGCGAAGCCTTTGGCTTCGATCGTGGCTAGATCCCAGCCGCTGCCCTTCACGTACAACAGGTACTCCGACTCACCGAACAAGTTCGGCTCGCGCACCTTCACGGAGGTGTTGCCGCCCCCGTGCAGCACCAGCGCGGGTTCACGCCCGAGCAGCCGCGAGGTGTAGACCCGGAGGGCCAAGGGGTTGACTGCGCGCTCAGCTGCTTCCTGCTCGTTCCAGAGGCTCTTCATCGTGGGCCTTCCTAGCACTACTTTCCCCGAACGTCTCAGCTCGCCAGAGCCTTGATGTCGGCGGGCTCGAGGACTGGTTTGGGCGCGCCCTCGCGTACGCAACGGATCATGGCGCGACCCACTTGGCTCAAGCTGAGGCCGGGCAAAAACAGGTTCATCAGTGGGTAGAGCACCAGCACCACGCGGTAGCTCGTCTTCACGTTCTTTTGGCCCGGTACGGGTTTCATCAGACCGGGCAGAAGCAGCCATCGTAGCCGGTCAGCCGGGGCTCTACGTCCGCGAGCTCACGAAAGTCAGGCACGAGCAGCTCTTCGAGCTTGGGATGCACGTGCCCCGACGGGCGCCGGGACACCGACAGCACGCGTTCGACCGCGGGATTGTCGAGACACTCGAGCAGCACGCCTTCACCCACCATGCCAGTCACGCCCGTGACGATCACCTTCATGATCCGCAGGGTTCACCCGTTCCGAGCACGGCGCAACGGCGCGACTTAGCCAACGGCAGCTCGTCGCTAGTCGAGCGCACGAAGCTCTAGTCATTTTATTCGTGCCGCAGCGCTCGGCAGATGAACACGTGAAATGAGGAGCGCGCCGAGCCGGTAGGGGCGTTGTCTCCCGTCCGTCGACCGGGTATGTTCCAGTATCGCGCAGGCTGGGGGTGCTCGCGCAGAAACTGCCTATTTGAACGGAGAGCGCATGGAGCTTGAAAGCAATGGGCCGGCACGAAATCAAACCCGGATCCAAGTCTTCGTTTGTCACTCGAGGCAGGACGCCGACCTCGCCGCGAAAGTCGTCGAGTTATTAATTTCGGGCATCGACATTTCGAACGACGCAATTCGCTGCACCTCCGTGCCAGAAAATGAGCTGGACCTGGGGGATCCGGTGCCGGACGAGCTCCGCCGTAATTTGCAGGAGTGTTCGGTCGTCATCGCCCTGCTGACGCCTGCCAGCCTCGCTTCGCACTACGTGCTCATGGAGCTTGGAGCCACGTGGGGACTCGACAAAACAGCTTGCTTGTTGCTTGCGCGCGGGCTGACCCTCGAACACCTTCCGGGTCCCTTGAATTTTCGTCACGCGCTGCAGCTGGGCGATCGCCACGCCATGCCGCGGCTGCTCAAGAGGGTCGCTAGCTCCACCGGCCTCTGCCTGAGAGCAAATCGACCCGAAGCGTCCGCCGGGCACGCCGGCTTGACGGAGCAGGCAATCAGGTTGCCACGCTGGCGTCCACGGCTCCGGCGAGCGCTGCCTTCCGGTCTCTTGGCAGCGCTGGCAGCCGGGATTTTTGCGTACGCGGTTTGGTCCTCCAGCCACGCGCCCTACTCCATTCATCTGCTCACGGGCAACGCCGGAGGCCGGTTTTATGAGCTCGGGACGTGGTTGAAGGACAAGATGGAAGCGCAGGGGGACGCAGCGCCGTCGCTGGAGACGACGGGAGGCTCTGTCGACAACTGCGATCGCATCGAGCAATCGGAGGCGAACGCGGTGGCTTTGGCGTGGACCTCCCGGCAGTGCGGCGAAACCAGAGAACACCCAGAACGAAAGGCGAGGGTGGTCGCGGTGCTGTACCCGGAGGTGCTACACTTCTTGGTCCACAAGGACGCTGACACGCCTGGTTCCCTGCCGGATTTGCGAAGCAAAAAGGTGTACTTCGGCAACGAGAGGAGCGGCACCCGCTCGAGCGCGAAGCTGCTCTTGAGCAAGGCTGGCTATGAAGACACAGAAATCGAAACGCTGGTCTCGAGCAACTGCAAAATCAGCGAGCTTTCGTTCGACGTGGCTGCGAAACTCCTGCAAAGAGGCGAGCTTGGCGCCGCGTTTTTCGGCACCGGGCTCGGTGCAACTGCGGTGCACGTCGCTCTCGAGAAAGGAAGCGTTCGTCTCGTCGCTCTGCCTCTCGACCTCATTCAGAGGATGACGCTCGACAAGACAGCGAGTCATTTCGAATACGCTTCGCTGGAAAAGGACGAACAACTCAAGGCCGCGTATGAGCCGAACTCCTATCGCTTATCCAGCGCTGGTTATCGGGAATCGAACGAGGCGGCCAAGACGTCATCATTCAAGTTCGATTCGATCGCCTCCGACGTCGTGCTCTTGGCTACCGAATCGGTCGAAAAGCAGTTCGTCGAGCAGCTTTTGAGGACTCTGTACGATCCCGCCAACCAGCAGGCACTCGAATCTTACGGGGTCTCTCGTACCTATCTGGAGCATCGCACGCTGCTCAATCAGCGGATGACCGAGCAGGGGATCCTGCTCAACACCAGCGTGGACGACTACCAAGGTTGCTGGTTTTCGCTCACGTACCGTCGGGCGCTGTGGTTTTCCGCCGGAGTGCTCGCGGTGTTCGTGTTCGTGACGGTCGTAGGCGCGGCCGTGAATTTGGCTCCACCTTTGAAGAGGCGAGAGCACGCTTGAGCGAGCGCGCCGAGCTCTCTTGGAGCTCACGCCGCGTCAGGAGAGCTGCAACCTGCTGCAAGCTTCCAGTCGCTCCGGCTCTAGCTGCGGCTGCTCGCCGACAAATGCTTCAGCGCTTCCCGTCGACTCAGCGGGCTGAGTTCGGTTGCGTGTTCTTGCACGTAGCGGCGCACTGCCTTCGGGTCGTGCTTTGCGAGTTGGCGAAGAGCCCAGCCGATGGCTTTGCGCAAGAAGAATTCTTTCGACGAGAGTGAGGGCTGGATGCACGAAAAGAGCAGCGGCTGATCGGTCGCCTTGCCGAAAAACATCTGACAAATGATGGACGTTCGGCGCTTCCAAAGGTCGGGTGAGCGGCTCCAGACGAGCATTTTCTTCCGCATCGGTACCGGGTAGGCGGCGAGCAGCGGGCCGATGCGGTGTTCGGCCAGCTCGTCCACGTAGTCCCACCAGGCGCCGGTTACGATCAGCTCTTCGTACAGGGGCAGCGTGGCCAGGGTTTGGAATGGCCGGGCGTTGCGGTGACCGCTCAAGGCCACCGCCGCGTAGCGCTCCTCGCGGTGTTTGGCCCCTCGCCATAACGACAGCACGTCCGCACGCCAGATCTCCGCGCTCTCGAACGGGTAGCCCGCGAACGCGGAACGACACGCCGCTTTGACGCGCGCGGCCGACACGCCCAGAAAAGGCATCTCCGACTTCATGTACGCCTGCATCGCGGGAGCGCGCGCCGGCTCTGCCAATGCCAGCAAGGCTTCACGAACGGTTTGCTGCAGAGCGGAGTGCGGAGCGCGTTTCATGGCAGGTGGTGAGCGGCACGGTATGCGACGCGGGTTTCGGTTTCAAGATCGGCGCCTTGGCTGTTGGAATGATCGACGCGCGCGAGTGAGCGGGTCGTTACGAGCGCGCGGGCGCGGCTTGGCAGGCGCCGGCGACAGCGGCGACCTGCTTACCGAGCAGCACCGAAGCCGGGAAATAGGCCTCGCCTCGCTGCACGAACAAGCTGCCGCTGGCTCGGTAGGCGCAACCGACGATGTCGTTCTGTTGCCAGTCGCCAGCACCGAAGCGCACGTCTACGGCAAAGGGCACGAAGTCCTTGCCCTGCTTGTCACGGCTGAGGCTGGCCTGGGTGACCCGGATCCGACGTTCACGCGGTGGCGGGCGAGAGCGAGAAAAACGGCTCCCTGCGCGCTCGGCGAGCGGCTTCACGAGCCCGGCTTCGACTCGCTGCTCCGTCCACTCGACCAGCGAAGGCTCATCTGCCGTCGCCAAGGACGGGACGAAAGAAAGCACGAATACGCACCAGGAGAGCAAACGGAGACAATTCACGACGGATCCTTTCGACGAGTTCAAAACGGTTTCGATGCCCAATCAGCGGTCGCGAAGAAAGCCATTCGACGACCGCTACGCTTGCTAGAACCGGAGCCCACAAGGCCGCGACATACGCGCTGTCCGGATCGACGCCCACGGCGTCCAAAGCCACGATCAGCGCGCGCGAAACGACCGCTACGCTCATCTGTCCGATCACATGCCGCATCGCGCGCGCATGCAAAGCCAAGTCGCGCCGCCGAGCCGCCTGCACTCCGATAATCATCGCGCCCGCAACGATCGCCGCCGAGAGCAAAAAGCCCGCAGTCACGAGCGGGCCGCCTTTTGCGTCGAGCGCGAGCACGACTCCAGAGGGTACGAGCGCCACCAGCACGAGTGCTCCGGAGACGCGCCCGAGCCGGCGATGCCAGGTCGCGCGCCGTTGTAGCGCGCGCGTCATGAGCAGCAGGCACAGCGGAAAACTGAGCGCTGCTGCGGCGACGTGGATCCGCAACGCGCCGAGCCACAAGGACTCGAACCGCAGCGGCAGCTTCTCGATCACGAACGGCGGCAACGTCTCGAAATCGAAGTAGGGCAAACTCATCAAAGTGATGAGCGCCGATCCCAGCCACATCGAAGTGAGAAAGCCGCGCCCTGCCCAGTGACCAAGCATCTGTCGCATTCCCTTTCGACGCACCAAATCGCCAAAGGATTTGGTCGGTTTGCGTGTGGCGAGAGGTGCGACTCGGAAATTCTTCGGCGAGCTGAAACTCACCCGCTGCCGGCTGTCGGTAGGATCGTCGTGGGCCACCATCGACTGTCCGTCGTCGCCCAGGCCGCTCGTGTGACATCGAGCGTGGACGAATTCTGAAAAAGTCGATGACTGTCGGCGCGAGGCCGCGCACGCGACGGGGCCGATTCACTCGCTCGCCTTGGGCAGCTGTTCTCTCGATTGGAGTCTGTGTCTATTATGAAAGACGATGGTTCCCATGACCAAGGCCGACAACTCGATAGGAGGCGTGCCCGGCTTGCGCTGCGCTAGGCGTCAGCGCAGCCGGCGCTCGGGCGGCCGGCG
>Ga0247760_1003525_pt1 | contig 9982 bp, 10 predicted proteins | sample UWRJL171409R4_FD_179936 | JGI IMG/M metagenome (GOLD analysis project Ga0247760, IMG submission 179936) | Plant litter microbial communities from Arlington Agricultural Research Station in Wisconsin, United States - UWRJ-L171-409R-4 | ecosystem: Environmental > Terrestrial > Plant litter >...
AAAAGTACATGATATGGGGGGGGGGGGGGGGGGTAAACAGACTACGATGGTGACGTTCAGTCTGACATCGTCGCTCAGGGTTTTGGCTCTCTGGGCTTGATGACCTCAGTCCTCATTACTCCCGACGGTAAGACCTTCGAGTCGGAGGCTGCCCACGGCACTGTCACACGCCACTACCGCGAGCACCAGAAGGGCCGCGAGACCTCGACCAACCCCATCGCCTCAATCTTCGCCTGGACCCGTGGCCTGGTCCAGCGTGGCAAGCTTGACGAGACCCCTGAGCTGGTTGAGTTCGCCGAGAAGCTCGAGCAGGCCTGCATTGACACGGTCGACATTGACGGAATTATGACCAAGGACCTTGCACTGGCTTGCGGAAAGACTGGCAGGGAGGACTACGTGACCACGACCGAATACATGAACGCGGTCGAGAGGAGGATGCAGCAGACGCTGAAGCAGAAGCTCTGAGCATCAAGTAGTCGAGCAGAGGACGCCCAGCTGAGCGTCTGAGCCAAAACTCGGCAGACAAGCGTATAATATGGGGCAAACTCAGGGCGCTCTGGCCTAAGAAGGATATAGGAAGGAAAGATATCTGGGCAGCATGGATTTCTTTCGCATCATGCACAGCATCCAGCATCCGGCATTCTCCCCTGCATTTGTACATCTACTCATCGGCAGCCATGCCGGCCCGGTCTCGTCTCTATTTCGTTAGATCGAACCCTGGACCGAAAAGCAGGTCCCTGTATATAGAGCAGCGATGTGGACATATGAATCCAAACAACTTCTGGTGCATGTATGGAAATCCCGTCTCGCAATATGATTGTTTGTGGCCGTCGGGCCTCTTCGCTCAGTGGAGCACATCATGGTGGCATAGTACTTCGTACCTTGGAACCCTACACTCTGCTCTAGGAGAACAAGAAAGCGCCACGGGCAAATAGGGATAGATCAGCCTACATCATGCACGCCCGGGAGGGAACAACGAGCGCACATTATTTGCAGAGTCAAGTTCCCGACCCGCTCGTTGTATTCGTACTCTGTACCAATAATCTCGCATGATTTAGAACCAGGTCTGAGCCTCGCGTGGAAAAGAAATGCAAATCGCGGCTCTACTGTTTGTCCCAGCCGAGCAAATTTAGCTCCCGTCATCCCCGACCCAAGCCCAAACGCCCAATTGTAATACAAAGTTGTTGATGAGACTGGCCTTTTTTTTTAGGTTTGTAGCGCGAATCATCGCCGACCTCGTCAAAAGGGCTCAGAAGTATACACCGCTGTCTTCCCAATCCTCAACTGGAGAAAATTAATCATCTCCATCTCTCAAGGGGATGTTCTCGCCCAGGCCACTCTTCCGTGGCCGCTTAGTACCCGCAGTCGGTGTCCCTTCAGCCCCTTCGCTCTTACGTTTCTTCTTAGTGGGCCTACTTGAACCCCCTTTAGGCCGGTAACCCGGATCGTCATCCACGACCCGCTTGCGCTTTCCCTTTCCTCCTACCGCTGTCGGCGTGGCAACGTCGTACCCCGTCTCGTCGTCAAAGTCCTCGCCCGTCGAGGCTTTATCGCGATGGGCTGCGCTGGTTCGTTTGGCGCGGGCTGAGCCTGTTGTCCGACCCCACCGCTCGCCCTTGACCTTGCCCCGAGCCGTTGCTGAATTTGCCTCATCACCGTTTTCCTTCTCGTTCTCTCCATCCTGGAGGAATGTCTTGGGCGCGTGCTTACGCAGCCAATTGTACACTGACGTGGGATTCCGGAGCGCGAAATCGCGGTTGGTTGATTGCGGCGGCACTCCTTCCTTGGAACCGTTCACGGGGTGGTCATGTGGGTGCGCAAGTGGTGCTAGGGTAGGCAGCAAGCTGGGGGGTTTGCCTGTCCTGGAAAGCTCCTCTTCAGCAAGCTGCATGTCTATCTCCCAGATGTAGTTGTCGATGTCATCGGCTGTGAGGAAAGAAGGCGGATGGGGTTGGCCTTGTGCCGGGTCGGCGGGAGAGTCGCGGCCGGCTTGGAGGTCTGCCAGGAGATCGCGGAACTTCTCGGCGGCGGATGCGTACGTGAAGTGTGGCACTTCCCGAGCGAGCTTCTTGTATGATCTGGTCGGCGTAACACCAGGGGGTGGGGTGGATGGTCTGTCGATATCGAGAAGGGGTACGTCGCTGTCGGATGGGGGGTCAATACTCAGATCGAACCGCCTCTCTGGCGGAATCTGTGGGCAATTGTTGACATCGAGGAGGAGATCGAGGAGACGACTATCGTGATAGCATAGTTAGCGAAGCGCCGCAGGTGCGCAATTGAAGGGTAATGTCGACAGAGGGCAACTCACTCTTTCTGAATAGCGAGTCTGCGGGCTGTCGCGAGGGCTTTCTGCTCGAGCTTGTGAAGATCCTCGCCTTCATGCATCTTTTGGTCGAAGACGATGCGCATTTTGCGATACTTCTTCTTCCATGAGCGGTAGGTGTGCTTGTCGTCGGCCATTCTGACATCGGCAGAGTCATCCTCGGCCTTGACTTCGCGATCAAGTCGGTTTCGTGAGTCGGAATCCATCGCCGCGAAGCCTGAAGATGTTTTGGCCAAGGATTGTGATGCGATTTCGGTCAGCGAGCCATGCGACGGTTGTATGGGTTGGGAATCGACGTTGGTGAAGGGAAACAGTAGCCGTTCTTGGAAGCCTGCTTTCCAAGGATCTATGCAAGCCGCAAATTCGCGGTTGGATCGCGTGTCAGAAGTCCACTCAGCTTGCGAACTCCAAACCCCTGTCCATGAGCTTATGTAATAGGTGCACCCCGTCTGTGTCTGAAAAAAAAAAGGGTGTTGAAACATAGTTTTCTGTTGTTGGAATCAAGTGTCTCTCTTGCCAGCCGTGAAAGAAATGCTGTTCAAGATCCCATCAGGGAGCTAGCCACAAACCATAAAGTACAACGATCATACGTAGTCAGAAACCTACTACTTTTGCTTGCCTTCACTGACCGCTGAGGCAAACCCACCACCCCAGTCCAGAGCTCCACTAAATCTTTTGAAACATCTTTTGCTGCCCCTCACCTCCAATCTGACATTCACCAACCCTCTCTCCCTTTGCATGTTCCGACCACTCCTCAGTAAGATGGCCGAGAGCGCAGCGAAACGTCTCAAAACCGAGGCCGGCGGCATCGCCATTGGCACCCATAATGGGCACTTCCATGCCGATGAGGCGCTCGCCGTGTACCTCCTCCGCACGCACATTCCAACCTACTCAGGGGCACGATTAGTGCGAACCCGCGACCCTTTGCTCCTCGCCGAATGTCACACAGTCGTTGACGTCGGCGGCGTATACGACGCACAGCGCAACCTCTTCGACCACCACCAGCGTGAATTCACCACCACTTTCCCCGGGCGCCCCACCAAGCTCAGCAGCGCCGGGTTGGTGTACCTGCACTTTGGTAAACAGATCGTTGCTCGCCGCCTCTCGGCACCCGAGGATAGCGAACAAGTGGGCTTAATCTGGAACAAAATTTATGAGAGTTTCGTGGAGGCACTAGATGCACATGACAACGGCATTAGCGTGTACGACGCCGCGGGGCTCGCGGCCGCGGGGCTCGAGAAGCGCTTCTCCAACGGGGGATTCACTCTCGGCGCCATGGTCGGGCGGCTGAATCCCAACTGGAACGATTCTATTCCTGAAGAGCCAGCAGCGGCGCAGGAGGCTGAAGATAAACGGTTCGAGGTGGCGAGCCAGCGGATTGGCGAGGAGTTTGACCGGGACCTGGAGTACTACACGATGTCATGGCTTCCGGCGCGGGAGGTGGTTTCGGAGGCGTTCGCAGCGCGAGACGAGCACGACAGCGAGGGCCGCATCCTGGTCTTCAAGGGGCAGTCGGTACCATGGAAGGACCACCTATATACGCTGGAGGGACAAAAGGGGGAAAGCGGGAAGGTGCTGTATGTGCTGTATCCTGAGAAGCCTACACCGGATGCGAAGTGGAGAGTTCAGTGCGTGCCGGTCTCCAAGGATTCGTTCCAGAGCCGAAAACCCCTCCCCGAGGCGTGGAGAGGATTCCGCGACGAGGAGCTTGACGGGATATCAGGCATCGAGGGCAGTGTGTTTGTGCATTCTTCTGGCTTCATTGGAGGCAACAAGACATTTGCCGGTGCTCTCGCGATGGCGAAGAAGGCGCTTGAATTCTAAGGTGATCACACTTCCAGTTTGGAGTGGCGCACTCGCAAGCTATAGCCAGTGACCTCGTTCACTGACTTTAGATTGGGAGGTACTCCTACAGAGATCACACTCTAAGCCAACGATCAAAAGTTCCTTTTTTTCTCTCAGAAGAACAACGCTTGCTTCCTGTAGCGTAACTTGCCCCAAACGGCATTAACAGCGAGCCCCAAGCCTGAAAGTATATCATTTTGAGTATCTGCACAATCTCGGTGCCACCACATTGCTTACTCCTCGCCTCAAAATCGCAACCCAGCTTGATAAAAACAACAGCGAACCGAAGAAGAATAAGAAAATAGCGAGTGACACGGCTTGGTCAAGCTCGAAGAGGATCCCAGGCAACAACTGTTGGCAACCGGCAGTCCCAGCTGCTCACCTTTGTTGTCATCATCATGAAATAGCAGGAAAACCAACGCCGCAATTCGTGATCTCATGAATCCCTGGTCGAGGGTAGCTCGTCGCCGCCAAGTTACCGGCGAATGGGAAGGCTCTCTTCCTTGCTAGGGGCCTGCGCACCTGTGGTGGCTTTGTCGGACTCCTGTTTCTGCTGGCCCTCTGGGGCGCCCTCGAGGTCCTCGGCTGAGGTCTCACGGTTCAGGAAGCTGCTCTCCTTGACAGGGCTGCCGGCCTGGAGACTGCTGTGATGTTGCTGCGGGTGAAGCAGGCCATTGAAGCCGTTGGTACCGCTGATCGGGCTCGACAAATGGGGGATGTTCTCAGGGACGGGGTGCTGGCTTCCGACGGAGCCGGTGTCGACACTATCACCCTTTCCGGCCTTGCTCATGGCATAGTCGCCGCTATCAAAATACTTGCGCTCCTTAAGATGCTTCGCGAAGTGGTCGCTGCGACTAGGCAGCTTGCCGTACAGGCGGAAAAGCCGCTGCTCCTCGGGCGACAGTGACTGCGGGGGTGAAACGATTAGCCTTATCGTCTCGGTAGATATACACACGGGGCTTTGACAAAATTCAATCATGTATGAAGATAACTCTTCTGGGTAGCTATTTTCAGTTTTCCAGGAACCGTCGTTCAGATGTCTTAAGGCGTGATGGTAGATTGCCTCACCTTAACGTCCACCTTCTTGGCCTGATGAGGGTTCATCCTGATGGCTGGCTCGGCGCGGGGTACTGCGAGGATGGTCTTCTTCTTCGTCGTCGGTCGGCTTGCGATCAATCGAGTTGTTGGTGGTCCTTCTGGGAGATGTGCACGGAGAATAGAAAGAGATCGAGACGGATGTCACGATGGGTCAATCGGGCAGTATAGAGACGTGCTTTGCTTTAGGCGAGCGAGGGGCAAGTTGACCTTGAGGGGTGAGGTTGTCGAGTGGGGCCGCAGGCAAGTTAGGTATGGTGCAAAGAAGTGTGCGCCCGGCTGGTCAGCTGTCAACCACCAGAATACCAATCCGTAAGACGTGCTTTCCGTGCTTTTGGACTGCTAGATTTGCCAGTGATAGCTGTAATTTTGAGGAGTTGATGGAGAGCTTTCTGTTTCTAGAATAATTTGGGGAGATACCTAAGAGCCCCCCTGGTATACTATTTATTTTTCTAAATGTTTTCGTCCTGCTGTCCAGTGTTACTGGGGTGGCCTCTTGCACCGCAGTTAACGGGATTGCCAGGCGACCAAATTCATGCGGTTGTCAGGCACACCCCTGCCGGCTTCGTCACTGTTGGGCCTCGTGGGCGTTGTTGACCCCACTGCGTCATGCCCAGTCCCCACCAAGTCAGCCGTGCCGGCCTACAGCGATCAGTCGCTGGCAGCTGCAGTTGCATGACCAGGGGTCTTCTTAATAGCCGGTGATATCCATCGTTGCTGGGGTTTAGATCAGCTAACGTTACTGTCATCACCAAAACACTGCACATTAGCACGATTGGGCCTTGTTAAAAAGTAGTCCAACCCGGTTAACGGCATCTTGCATTCCGACATGAGTCACATGTTCTGTCGAGATGTTTCACAAACGGCAGCGATGCTTTCTGTCCCGGATATCCGCATGTAGCGCTTGGAAGGAGACCTAAACCTGCCAATAGCATGGATTTAGATTGTTAGCAGAGAACATTGTGCTGCTGGTTTGGCATTTGGCTTTGGCATGCAATTTCTAGGACATGGGCTCGTCCAAGATGGGAATTTTGGCCTTTGTATATCTCCTGTAAACAGAACGCTCTCGAAATAATAACAGCCATGTCCCAAGTTTTGTTTTGTACACCTTCATTGGCGTCGGCTGTTCTGTTCTGCGGCGACATTCTCATGAAAGAGCAAGGTCACAGGTTAACAGTGTTTCAGTGGCTCGACTGCATGAGAGGCTATACCTCTCAGATCTCTCAGAATACACTACACATCAATTGTTCTTAAACTGGGCCGTATGTTGGACCGTACGGGAATAACTCGGAGTGCTCGTCTTTAACTCCAGACCTCCACAGACCAGTCAGTATCACGAGCCTGGCCGACGAAGACACATGAAAGACAACTCAAGCCAGTACGCACACGATGCGATATCTTCGCTATTCGTTAACTCTCTCGCCAACTAGCTAAATGATTCAGGAGAAAATCCAGCGCGAGCCCAAGAAAAAAGACGCAGAACGACAATGCAAACCCTCATCCTGTTCCATGTCGCGAAAGATGCCCATAACTCCGTGACTCAAGATACCATCGCAAATGCAAATACAGAATTAATCAGCACCACAGTTGGTAAAATGTATGACCCTATGACATGAACGCCCTCCCCACCTTCTCACTCTTCATCGTTCCGCTGTTTCTGGGCAACGCCAACAGCGCAAACAACCCACCCTGCACTGGTCTCGCCACAAATGTCGGGCCGCCCTCCGGAAATCCCCCCGTCTGCGCGTCAAACAGGTCAGTCATGGCGCGGTTCGAAGAGGTATTCTCCACCCAGCGGGCAAGTTTGGAGATGAACATGTCGCGCGTGGAGGTCGAGGCGACGGCAGCGGCGAACATGGCCCAGTCGGACTTGGTCCAGGTGTGGCGGGTGTCCAAGGGAACGGCGTACTCCAGGGCGACGGTGGGGTAGAAGGTGGATTGCATGTCGAAGATGGATTGGTCGATGAAGTTCAGGCTGAGTAGCTTGTCCGCATAGATGTTGTAGAGAATGCCTGGAGGTGGAATTAACATATGGGGTGGGGGGACTGGTAGAAAGAAGGAAAGAAAGAGGTAGTTACCGTGGCTGTTCTTGTCTCCATAGCTGAGCGTGGTATGAGGAGGCTTTGCCTCCTTGTTGATGGCAAAGTCCTTCCACCTCTCGAGATACTCCACTGCATGCTTGTTCCAGGGATCTTCATGCTTGGTCATCTGGGCGATCTTGGACATGGCCTTGAGGCCGATGATGCCCTTGATGGCCAGGTTCGTCTGGTTCCTGCACAAGGGGTCAGCCATCCACAAACTCTATCGAGCCAGGCAGTGTTGCCAGGGATACATACGATAAAGGCCCAGCAAAATCATCAGTGCTGAGCTGGTGAGCCGGAATCAGCGAGTCGTTGACCAGGAACTCCGCCCACTGCGACAGCTTGGCGTAATGGGCGTTAAGATATTCGAGGTCACCGGTTCGCTGAGCGTAAGCAAGCGTCATGATGATCATGTTTCCGCACTCCTCCAGGGGCATTGGCTCGTCGTTACCGGCCGGATAGCCCTTGGCGACAGGGAAAGTGCCCAGATCGTGCTCGGCGTAGGCATTTGGGTACGCCCCGCTCTCTTGGTTCTCATACAGGGGATCGAGCAGATAGCGACCAAGCATAGGGTTGAGATAGATGAATATCGGGAACGCGGGGAAGATGACATCGACAGTCTGGATATCGCTGTTGGAGCTGATTTCTTTCAAAAAAATGTAGGGCTTCGATGCCGTTCCAGCGTATTGGAGGGCACCAAAAGTCTGCCGAACAGCAAGCGTGGTGATAGTGGCGTAGTCCTGTCCAGCGGCATCCACCGAGTCATTTTGGATCTTTGCATCGAGTGCGTTCGAAGACAGGAGTGCATTCTGATAGTCGTAGTAAAACGCCCTCACGGCATTAGTGTCACTCTTGTAGTACGATGACCAGAGGCCCGGCACCGGGGCCAGGGTACCACTGTGACCAGCAAAGTTGATGACCTGGTCCTGGACAAGACCCAAGGTGAAGAGGCATTCTTGGCTGGTGGACTTGACATCCCCAAGGTTATGAGAGAATGCAAAAACGGGCCTAACAACAATCTCAATATTAGTCTGGGGGCCATCACAGCTGTGAAATCTTACATACCACCTGTCGCTGACGGCGCGGAAGTTGGTATCTTGGGTGTTTGCGAGAGACCCCTTGGACGCGAATTGACCTCTCACTACAATGTCCTGGCCAGTCTGCAAGGTCACACCCGAGGAGTTGCCGGTTGCCAGATACCAGTTGCCCCAGCTCGCAATCTCGCCAGCCTCGGCAAATTCTTGCTGATCCTCGCGGAAGAAAGTGTGGAAAACCATACCCTGGCTCGAAGTCGCTCCAGGAGGAGCGTCCGTAGTCCCTGATGACCATTTGATGACCTTGGAGTGATCGCCGCTGGCCCATTCTGACCAATTCGTTAGTCTTTGTTGTCGAAAGAATAGGCGAACGGATCTAGAGATATCTCACCTCCAGAAACATCCATATACACTTGAACGTTATGTGAGGCCCCATCCGCAGACAGAGCCTTGATAGAGATGTAGGAAAATTGCTGCGACTGGCGACCAAGATCATCCGGGTAGACAGGCGACAAGAAGGTAACCTCCAGGTTGACCTTGCCATCAACATCGAAGTGAAAAGTGCTCCGCGTCGAAGTGTACTCCAACGAGACCTGGTTTACCAACGGGAGCCTGCTGTCGCCCATCCAGTTATAGGCCTTCCCGTCGACCATCACCAGACCTTGCCAGCCCTGAATTGAGCCGCTATTTATTGTTAGCTGCATGAGATAAACATAAGAGGGCGGTGTGCTAACGTCCAAAATTTGGGCCAGTAGCCGGGCAGTTTGCATCCCGAGTCGCCTTGCAGCCAGGCATTTAGGTACGGTGACCTCACAGCCAGTGGAACGGCAGGGGGTTTCGCCGGAGTGAACTTGGAGGCGGCAACAACAACAGTGCCACCAAGGGCAGCCATGGCTGCCGTTGCTTTGAGAAACCACATTAATACAGGCTTGGAAATAGAACGTGAGTACTGAAAGGAAACTCCAAGAGAAAAAGCGGGAGTGACAGTGAGGTCAGAGTTGGGTTAGAGAACGAGAAAGAAAGCGCGTGGTTTTAAAGGAGCGAACAAGGCCCGGAGCCCGCGTCACAAGAACACTAGGGGAGCAGGAGGACACAACAGAGATGGGATGACCTGCCCCGAGATCTTATACAAGAAGTGAATGAAAAGAAAATCGGAAGAGAAAGCTTGTCTTTTACACCCATGGCAGAAGTTTCTGTAGGGTTGCGTGAGCCAAGATGCTGATACGCGCAGGTGGGCTGGGCGTGACATTCACCGCGGTGCTACCGTAGGGTAAGTTACCACGCTCTCAATCCGTGTGTCCACCGGCAAGGTTCACAACGTTAACATGTGGAATACGTCCGCAAGGGCCTCGGACTAAACGCCTACCAAGGAAGCCAGAGCAAGGCCGGAAAAAAAGTAGATGAGGGGAGCGGCGGCCGAGCGGCCTGAGTAATACTCGATCATGTCGGCGGTCAATAAAATTATGTGCTGGCGGGGCTTGTGAGGCACGACCAGCGTCACGACAGATGTATCCAGTCATGACGAGATTCTGCGGTCGGACTAGTCGAGGGGAGAGGACCGAGACAGAGCCACTTGGCCTGTCAGAGCGGAAACATGAGAAAGG
>Ga0247760_1003526_pt1 | contig 9980 bp, 12 predicted proteins | sample UWRJL171409R4_FD_179936 | JGI IMG/M metagenome (GOLD analysis project Ga0247760, IMG submission 179936) | Plant litter microbial communities from Arlington Agricultural Research Station in Wisconsin, United States - UWRJ-L171-409R-4 | ecosystem: Environmental > Terrestrial > Plant litter >...
GCGTAGGGGGAGGAGGGGGAGAGGAGGAGGCGGAAGACGAGGTGTTGCTGGTTAAGGCGGTGGGCGTCGCCTGAGAGGTGGGAGGGGAGGGTGTAGAAGCTGGGGGAGGGGGTTGTGGTAGCCATGGTGGAGATTGTGGGTGTTGTGAGTAACTTGTTGCGAGTGTGTTGCTGCGATGTTGAAGACTTACTTCTGGATTTCTTCCATTCCTGTAGGAGAGGGGCTGTGACATTGGGAAGAGGGGTTGGTCAGCTTATATCCGGGCCGTTTCGGAGAAGAAGTCCAACCCCGCTTATGATCCCGGATTGGGAAGAGTCGTCGGCTTGTATTGGAGGTGTCCTGATACTCAAATCCGAGTCTCGCACTTCCTCTATCCTACTCAAATTGGTATCAGTATCTACTTATGCTTGTTTACCCCCTTTTCAACAGGAGAATGATGAGCTCGACGAGGTGGGTCGATACAAACGCTCGTCTGCTCTGTTAGGTGGATCAGTACAGGCGGCAATGGTTGATCCTTTTCTGCAACCTGTTGTCAATCACTGGTGGATTTCGTGGTGATTTTCAGTGCGACATGGAGTTCTATATATTCAAGACATGACGGGAACTGTCATGTCGTTTAGTTCTAGGTATACATTTACAAATATGCTATTAATCCCTCATATCAATCTTCATCTCCACTTTCCTCATGGCAACTTGAGCTAGGCGTACCCCCAAGTGGCTCCAGTGGGCCATGTAACTTCCTGTAATGCTGCCTAAAGTTGTCCCTCCTCCCAAAGCGTCTGCCGCAGATGGACCCTTTCAAGGTGACGCCATAACAGATGAACCTATCGACCGTATCCTGCCCCGTCCTTCGCCGATGCTTGTCGCTGGATAAGTGTCGCTCCATCTTCTTCCCCTGCCTGGGGCCACTCGGGGACCACCCGCAAGGATCACAGTGCCGAGAGGCGCGACTCACCCGAGGCGTTCGTTTTAGGGGCGTTTTGTCGGCCTCCGTAGCCTTGCGAACCTCCGGAGGGCCATCGGTTGTTGAAATGTAACTCGGAAGTCGGCCTCCTTCCACCGGGCTCTCTGCGAAATCCACGGGCTCTCCCCGAAATTCATTGTCTGCCTCCATCTCCCATATGTGTTCGGCATGCTCTGGCGTGGCGCTGAGTGGTTGCATGTCATGTGGGCTGTGGTGGTCTTGGAGATATGGCATTGGTGGGACATAAAGCTCTGGCTGGAATTGGAAGTTGCCGCCGGAAAACGCGAGAGGTTCCAACAGCCCCTCAAATTGGAAGGGGTCGGGACCGAATAGAGACAGACCAGCCCGCCAGAAACTGCTGTAGTCAGCTTCGAAGGGTTGGGGGCCTCTAGGGAGCCTTTGCAGCTCGCTATACCACCCACTTTGCTCTAAAATCGCGGCGGGCGTAGGTTGATGAGATAGCGCCAGGTGTGGATCATCAGAATGACTGGCCGGCGTGCTCATAGCCATTCTCTGTGCAGGCCGCAGCGAGGGTCGCCACACTTCTTCCGGACGGTCGGTCTCGGCCCCGACAAATGGAAACGGTGGGTTCCACGGAGCTTTAGGCTCCGGCTCTAGGCACATGTGCCATGAAGAGCGGCCATCCATCGAACAATCGTCGTCGAAATCAGTGGGCGAGTCAACAATTGGGCCATCGAAGACGGATGTCTGGGTCGTGGAGATGGACATATGGGTTGTCGCAGACGAGAAGGATGAATGTGGCGTGACAAGTGAGAGCCGCCCCTTGGGAGAGCCATAGGTATCACTCATCACTGACACGTCTGTTGGGGATCTTTCCGGGGTGAGAGGGGTAGTAAGGGCGGTGTCGGGATAGGATCTTCCGGTTTGCCCAGGACAAACTTCGGACACGGGAAGCTCCGATGCTGAGAGATACGGTGACTCAGTGGGAAGTTCAGAAACATTCGCCGGCTTAGAGTCGATGCTGGTGGGCAGTTCCCAACTCGAATTGAATCCTTGAGTGTACAGCTCGGAGGGAACAGCGGCCATCGGATCCAGCTCAGAGATAACGAAAGCCATCGGATCTAGCTCAGAGATGACGGGCGAGGACGGCCCCGCTGGTGGATCTTCCCTCTCGGCGGATGGAGAGCCGGAGGGACAGGGGCTCAGGTCCAGGCTCACATGTGGTCCCTTATCTGCGCGCTTCAATGGCTTGCAGAGGGCGGTAGCTGACGACAAGGCTCGTCGAACGCGCTCTCTCACGCTCCTCCGTCCATTCAAGCTACCCGTGGCGTTGCAAAGACGAGATTTGGCCCGGCACCAATGACAGCTGACAGCTGGCGTGGGGGACGCGGGCGTGGGGGATGGCGTAGCAAGAGCTTGCCCGTCCCAGGAACGGCCTGGCTGCTCCACGTTTCGGGGCTTTTTGCACTCTGTGTCTAGCAGGACGACAAACGCTTGAAAATTGTCGATTTGCTCCCCGCGCAGAATAGTGAGGGACGGTTCCCGATTTCCCGCCGTATCGGGAGCCGGAGATGTGAGGGATCGACATACGCGATGCATGAGCTGCGTGTGAAGACACTCCACATCAGGAGTATTTTCGGACCTGTATAAAAAGTCAAGACTGGGGCCCTCAGGGGAGATGTGGCAGACCTACCCGCAAACGCTGTTCCTCGGCGGGGAATAGGTCGGGGGTGGCGGAAATGGCGGGGACGAGAAGGCTTGAGATCGGAGATCCCATTCCGACGAGGCGTGAAGCTCATGGTATTCGGTATGGAAATGTGAGCCACCTTCCATCTGCTTGCGGGGGGCGTTGATGCCAAGTTCGCGGTTCGCCATCTTCGGAGACTGTTCTTGAACGTTCTTCTGAGATAATGCAATTCAGGTACCAAGGAGCTGCGACGCTTGACAATGCCTCACCACGAGCCTGAGATCGAGGGGGCAGTGCTGTATTTGTTCGCCACCTGCCATGATGGAGGTACATTTCAAACCATCTGGCACATCATGTGTAGCGAGACCTGTGGACGGCGCCGATTTCCCCCGCTGGCCGCTAGGGGACCTAGACGATGTATGGCGCGGACATGAAGGTCCGCTGTAGTGAGCGGCAAGTCCCGATCGCAGAGCTCTGCGTGCAGATTCCGAGGCAGCCAGATGGCTAAAACAGGCCATCGAGCCATGGTGTGGTACCGCAAGCAGACGTGCCGTCACTGTTGAGAGATAGAGATTAGATTGGTTATCGTTTGTATTGGGCAGTGGGAGAAGGCAATGGGAAAAGGCAACCAACTTTGAGGACAATTGTAATTTGTCGGTCTTCGTAACCAGACCGAGCCCCAGTGTTCCAGTTTGGATGTTTTCGGTTGGTGCGCGGTCGACGCGAGACCAAGGAGGCCTCGCGCCGGCTTCAAGCTTTCTAGCTTGAGTTGACATGCTGGGCCTTCGGCTTCGTGCTACCAATGTTTTGCCGGCCGGTCGTGTAGGTCCAGATTGCAGTGACGACGTAAGCCATCCGTGCATAGAGCATGAGGAAGGTTCGCACATCTGCTGGGGGTGCCGGGGGATGAGGTATTATCATCGTGGCACCGAAAAAAGAAACCGCTGCTGGGTCGTCGGATTGGATGAAAGTCGACGCAGGTGTGTGAATTGCTTGGCATGACGTCGGAAACGGGGCCGAAGCACGAGAGAAGGTCCCGAAAAGCTGGCGCGGTCAGTCTTTCGGCATGATCGATGCTGTGCCATAAAAAACGAAACCAAAGCAGCTCAAAATCGATGCGAGGACGAGAAGCGGAACTCGTCGAGGCTTTATCGACTGCTCGACTATTTTGCACTGCCTCGTTCATGAAAAGAGAATAATGTTAATGGAGAAGAGTTCCCTAAACACTGTGGCAGTGCTTGTGTAGTGCTCGCTCACATTAGGGCACGAAACGGAAGATTGCTTCAGCTCGGGCGGGGAAATGCCCTGGCAGAATCCAATTGAGGAGGTGCATGTCGCAGCCATCACGGTGGCCGTAGGATGTGAGGGGAAGGAAGGAGCGTCACACATGCCCCCACCTTGGGCTGTGTTCCAGACACGCAGCGTGTCCAACCAAGCATCCTCGCACAAGTGATACCTCGGGTCCAGAGCCTCGCTGCCAGAGGGAAGGTGTGGCAAGGTCGGGAGGAGGTTGGAATTTTGAGGTTTCCCGTCCTGACCGATCAACAGGCCTGACTTCACCGAAATTAGCAAGCTTGTGGGCCGTTGATTGGGCAAAATGTCTCAATCCGGTGTGCGGGGGACCTACATTCTGCAGGGCCTTCTTGCCTTCTTGCCTTACCCGATTTTGCGCGCAACGCGGCGGACTGTAGGTCCCTCTGATGTGCATCAGCCCTCCTGTGTGCTCCTGCCCCGTTTGATCCGGGCCCCCTTAACTTATCCATCAGGGCTGCCATTACGAGCCTTTGACTGACGTCCAGAATAGGGTGGAATTTGACTTAATCCAGTGCAGAGTTGAGAAAGCGTTCTCATCTCGAACCCCAATCATCGATGCTTTAAAAATGATACAACGAGAACTCCTATGTCTTGAAAAACAAGAGGTAGCTCTGTGATTTACGCAGTTATTGAGATGTTGATTATGTTTCTGATGTCGGCAAGCTTCCCACCCATGAAATACCTACCTAGGTAGCTTACAAAACATCGGAAGAAAGCATGGCACTCACATCCACACTGGCAACGGGCACAAAGTATTTGTCACATGATGCATCTGTCGCAACAAATCAGGGGGTCCCGGCTCCAAGGCAGCAACGCATGAAAAATCGTCAGAGAATTCTCAGCCCAAAATCATTGTGATAGGCAGTGCGACTTCTCCGAAACTACCCATACCAACTCATACAACCTGTCGTCCATAATCAGCTCAGTCTCCAACTTCTTCCATGGAGGACAGCCCGCTTTCCATCACCGGCAATATCGTGGGACTTTTCACCTTCGTTGCAGCCATCGCCGCCTTCGTATCTATTCGCTATCAAATGTTGCAAAGCGGGTACGACGAGATCTTGAGCACCTTGGAAGCTGCAACTTTCAGTTTCAAGGAGGCAGGTTCAATGCGGCACTCACTGCGGGAGCACGATAACCGCCCCGAGTTCCAGCAAATGGAAACTACCTGAGCAACTTGTACGCCATCGAGGTTGATATTTTCAAGAAATGCACCAGTGCTCTAGTGGGTGCAGAGATTAGAATTTCGGATGATGGATTGGTGGTAGCCCTTGAAGGGTCCATTGGGATTCCAGGACACCGCATTCCACGAGGCTCCCCGAAGCTGCGGAATTGGAGATCTTACTTGAGTGTGCTAAAGGGCTACAGCAAAGTTACAGATGTGATGATGCAGACGTGGCCGGAGGCGATAGCTATGCTGTGAGGGGCTGTCAAATTCAGCCTGGCCATTCTTACGGTGACAAGTCCTACAGCGATACGGTGGTACCGTGTGCCGAAGGAGATGATGAAGAAAGTCCAGCAGCGGAACACATTACGGTCAAGGATTATGAATCAGCAAATAATATTGCTTCACGTGTAAGTCTGAACAGATTCGACCCCGATCACCTTGTCAAAGTACGGCCCAGGTACTTTGCACAGGTAACTTGAGTATGTACTGAGTGTATGGGCAATACTTAGGGAGCTCCGAGAGTTGAAATCTGCATTGTCAGCAGCAGCTTCAGGGCCCGACGCCAACTAAGCTCATTTGGGGCCTTCCGAGTAGCTGTCGAGCTGGAGTGGTATCTGTGTATGACGAAAGGATCCTGGAATGTCAGTCAGTCGTTTCACAGGTAAAAAAATATGGATTCGAAACTGCATCTCGCTGGCAATCGTATAGACAACTACCTGGCCGAATAAGCTGGAGGAGAAGTGATCTCTGAATCATATTTCTAGCCAAAACCGACATGTGCATCTCAAAATCTATTTCCAAGTTGTATCCATCAGCCTTCCTAGGTAGTGTCTATTCACTTCACCCTTTTCTGTCTGGCTGTGGCCGACGCAAACCACGCCGAAAATCATTTCTTCCCATTTACCGGCGGCACAGGCATATATGGATTCCCGACAAAGAACCCTTCCGGTAGATCAAACTCCGGATCCACTTCCTTCACTAAATCTACCGTCCGCCTGACAACATCAAACCCCCAGTTATACTTTGAAAACTCGGCCGGAGATTCTGCGATTGTGAGCCTCTATTCTTACCCAAAACCTAACAACACCCCAAAACAGAAACAAACTTGAACTCACCAGGCACAGGCACCCCATCAAGATACTTCGCCAGCTCCCGCTGAGTCTTCTCGTTGTGGTCGACAGCGGCATTACTCAAGATTTGCACGGTGCTGGCGCGGTTACGGCGAGCTTTCTCAAAGATGGCGAGGCGGGTGGTGATAGTATCGGGCGTTGCGCCGGAGAGGGCGATGCCGAGGGATATGCCGTCTTCGATGCCCTGGGCGCCGCCTTGGCCTTGGTCTGTTGGGCGGAGGTCAGTTGGTTGTCTGGTGGGGGAGGAAAAGGGGGAAAGGGATTGAAGTGAGAGGGTATGTATGAGAAGGGGCAGGGGTTATTTGAGTGATTGGAAAGGCATAAGGGGACTTACGGGGAAGCATTGGGTGTGCTGCGTCGCCGATGATAACGAGCTTAGACTTTGTCCAGGTCGGGATGGGGCTGCGGTAGAGAAGAGGCCAGCGCTTGACATCAGTTGCTTTGCTGCGTTACAAGTCAGTAAGAGTGCGAGAAACAGAGGGGAATTCGAACCTTCGGAGACTTACTTCAGGACGGCCCGTATAGAGGGATGAAACTCCGGGAAGCTGTTGAGCAGGTGAGACTTGTCAACGGGTGTGTGCCAATCTGTCCGTGTTAGTATAAGTACCAGCAACAGCGAGGGACAACAAACCTTCCTGCGTAGCAGACACAAGCTCGTCATCATGGAACATGCCGACGCAGTTCCATATCTCATGACTGGCACAAGTTAGCCCCTGACTGACCTCATACCCCCACAACAAGAAACTAACTTCCGACAGGGATATGACACAAAGCGATTCCCCGTCTTCCCGTTCACAAAGATCCTCATCTTGCCATCGTTCTCCCGGTTCGAATTCCACCATGCCGTCTCCGGATCCGCGTCCAAGTCCGCCGCCGGGATCAAGAACCGATAACACCCATTATACAGCTCCTGCGGCTGCGGCGGGTTCGGCCAGCCCAGCACCGTCTCAACCGCGATCGAATGAATCCCATCAGCAGCAATCACCAAATCCGCCTTTATGACCTCCCCCGTCGACAGCGTAATAGACGGCGTCTCTGGATCCTGCTCTCGTCAGCCTTTCATCTCCTTTATTTCCAAAATACTTAGACTCACATAACCAACAACCCCCCTCCCCAACTCCACCCTCACCCTCTCCCCTCTCCCCTCCCCAACACACAACCCCCTCAACGCCTCATGTAAATCCACCCGATGCGCAAAGTACACCTCTCCGCCAAACACCCGGCCCACCCACCCCAACGGCGTCTCATCCACCACCTTCCCCGTCGCGCCAATCCCAATCGCAATCCCAGTCCCAGCCACAAACCGCTCCTTGACCGGGTCGATGCCCCATGCGAGCAGCGGCCGCGAGGCGTTGGGCGGGATGTTGATGGCGGCGCCGATCTCGTTGGTGAGGCGGGAGCGCTCGAAGATGGTGACGGTGTGTCCGGCGCGGCGGAGGGAGAGCGCAGAGGAGAGGCCGGAGATGCCGGCGCCGGTTATGAGGATGTTGAGGGGCATTGTTGGGGTTGTGGTTGGTTGTGTGGTTGTGGTTGCGATGGTACGTGATGGTGAGGGATGCAAATGCGGCGCAGTGAGGCGTCTGACCTGGTACCTGAAGGGGGTCCGAGAGGGGAGGGGTTCGACATGAAGATGGAGGGGATTGGACGAGAGGTAGATTTAGTTTGGTTGGGCTGTAGGGTACGTTTGTTTAGTCGTCGGGTCGCTGAATTGGAGCCCGGAGGGGCAGACGCCAAGATTGTGGTGGGTGGGCAGTCAATCGCAGCGAGTGCCGGCAGGGACGGATAATTTGCAATGGATGCGTGCCGACACTCACTCGCTGGAGAGTCGGGAGGAGAAAACGTGGCGGGCGGCACGGGACGGGAGAATGCCAGTGGGCGAAGGTGGTGAGACGGCACGGATGGCGTACCAGGGAGGGTATGCGGGCTCAGAATGTGATGTGGAATGCTGGGAGGGATGAAATTGTTTGCGATTTTGGTCTAATAATCCGTGACTAACCCAGTGGTAGCGAGCTGCACCAAGGGAAGGAGCGTTTCAAGTGCCATCGCGCCTTTTTTTTCGTCGCTGCTAGGATTGGGCGGATTGGCGTTCACTGCTTCTGGAAAACATTTCGCTAGCAACGGGCAACCCCCCAGAACGAACGCCTCTCCCCGATTTGAACGCCTCAATTTCGATCTCACCGTTCGCTGTGCCGCAACATTGCAGGCGTGCCCAGAAACAATGCGATTACGAAACCCATCCGAGCCACGAGCTCTGTGCCCCTTTCTTTGTCTGCTCGACAGCGGCGTACCCTGAAGCTTGTCGAAGCCGTAGCACGCTCCTCCTGTGTAACGCAACAATACAGGTACCAGCATCGACCGCCAAGCCTCGAGAACCCGGAGCTAATAGTTAGCTCGACCCTTGACACTCCAATTTGAACGACAGTCGACGTAACATTCTAATACTAGCTTACGACCGGGTCGATACAAGCCAAGCGGCGCGCATGTCAGGGATGGAGCTCCAGAAAGAGAACGCGGAACTCGAGTGGCTGACTTCCACAACGCAACTTTGCCATTCGACCCAGACCGGCACAACAGACGGGTGTGCGTGTGCGTTTGCATGTGGGCGAATGAGACACGCGCAGCTGCTTCATAGTGACCAGGGTCCGGGGTATTTGGGGGAGCTTCCCCATGCTCCGCGCCCGCTAGGGAAAGCTTGCGATTCGCGCGGCAGGGGTGGGTTTATGCCCAGCCATGTGCCTAGATGCGCCCAGGAAGTGCGGAGAGGCTCGGTGTGATGGGGAAGTTCTGCATGTTTGGGACTCAATTTCCTGCGATGGGAACTTGTCTGTGTCGATGCACGTCGAGGGTTCGGTTCGAGTCGTTGGGTTTTATCTTGGCTAGCTGCCGCCATTTTCAACTTCTCCTTGTTGACGCATCCGACGTACCATTTCTCTCCATTCCTTCCTTTCCTTCTTCCCCACACCAACCTGCAGTGACTGCATAGCACATGCAAGATGGCGACCCCCGGATCCCCAGGCAAAGCCCGCAAGTCCTCCGAGTCCGGCGTTGGCTCCGCCAACCGCGACGAGAAGGTCCCACAGACCGAGGTCTCCCACTTTGGCGACGATGAGTCCGGCGATGGCCCGAAGCCGCGCCTGCACGCAAAGACATACCTCGCCATCTTTTCCATCTGTCTCATCTACTTTGTGCAGATCTACAACATTGTCGGGACGGGTGTGGTACGTTGTCTTTTTTGGAGATGTGTGGTAAGAAAAGAAACCTGACTTACACGCACAGCTCGGCAACACCATCGCGCTCACCCTTGGCAGCACCTCCAGCGCCGTGTGGCTGACGTCCTCCATCGCCATCGGCACCACCGTTCTCTCGCCCATCTTCTCGCAGGCGGCCGACTACTGGGGCCGACGGTGGTTCCTCGTCATCTCGACGCTCCTCGGCGCCGTCGGCTCCATCATCATCTCGCGCGCCACCTCCATCGAGATGGCCATCGCCGGCTGCACAATCACGGGCGTGTCCTACGGCGCCCAGCCCCTGCTGCACGCCATCTCCTCGGAAGTCCTCCCCCGCCGGTACCGCTCCCTCGGCCAGGCCGCCGACCTCGTCTCCAACGGCCTCGGCGGCATCACCGCCCTCCTCGTCGCCGCCGCCTTCGTCCGCACGTCCAACGTCCCCGCCCAGTCCTTCCGCTCCTTCTGGTACGTCGGCACCGCCCTGTACCTCCTCGCCTCGGCCCTCTGCGTCTTCCTCTACCGCCCGCCG
>Ga0247760_1003528_pt1 | contig 9972 bp, 6 predicted proteins | sample UWRJL171409R4_FD_179936 | JGI IMG/M metagenome (GOLD analysis project Ga0247760, IMG submission 179936) | Plant litter microbial communities from Arlington Agricultural Research Station in Wisconsin, United States - UWRJ-L171-409R-4 | ecosystem: Environmental > Terrestrial > Plant litter >...
CAGTACCAAGTAGCTTGGTCTCGGGCTCAGAAGTCAGATTGCGAGCCGAGTCAATGACCGAGGTCGCCTGAGCATCGCCTCGCTTGGCACAGCCATCATCGAGTGTAATGACCAACGTCCTCTGGATGTCGCAGACGCCTCCAGCCGCAGTGTTGTGAAGAATTCCATCATGACCATCAAGGCCTACAATCCCCTCGTGTAGCTCATTGCGCTTCTCGACAGAATGAGCCTCCAGTTCCAAAATCTTCTCCGATCCAAGTCATTTGGTAGGAAGAGAAGAGACCGAGACGATTTCTTCAACATCGGTATTGATCTCGGTGTTTGGGGTATCGGGGCGCTTGACATCGGAGGAAATGGTGCCTTTTCCGGATGAGATGCCGGAACTCAGGGAAGAGCTACCCGAGTGTGGGACGGAATGCGCCAGGTCGATGTTTTTCGCGTGTGATGTCGCGTCGATGTGTACAGAAGCTGCTGCACCATGGTGGTCGATCTGCGTCGCATGGAGTTCGTGGTCGATGACGTGGTGTGGGTCGCAGTCGTCAAGATTGTCTAATTCTAGAGGAGGGGAACTATTAGCAACACCGAGCAAAAATAGTTTGTCTCCGTCAAATTGGGAGAACAATAAGCTGGGTGAGATGGAGCCGATTCGGGACAAAGAGTGGGAGTGATGCAGAGCAGTTGTTGAAGGGGATTTGAGCCAATCAGGGTTGAGAAGGGCAAGTGAGTGACACGAATGAACCGTTGCGGGGATCATCGGGCCAATGAGGTTGGGCTTTGGGGACAGGGCATGACTTACTCATGATGCTGAGGACAACAGAATACGCGGCGACGGCGCCGAGTGTCATAGCTACAGCGCTGCTCGTAGATTGATGGCTAGCGATGAGTGTCAATGGTTGATGTCGAATAGCAAGCTGTAAGGTATGATGATGAGTCGTGCAGGCTGGGGCGGGGCGGGCATGAGGCGCGAACCGAGAGATTTGATTTTGAAAAGAGTGCAGATGCGGGTATTGAACGGATGAGGCCTACATCGCCATTATGAATGACAATTGCGGGAGCGACTCGATGAGAGTCGCGTTCGCGTCGTGTGCGGCTAGATTAATAGGACAGCACTCGGAAGAGTAGAGCAAGGCAGTCGCAAGATATCAGTGCGTAAAGGATGTTGAGATGAATCTCAATCGCGGGATAGAATGATTACCATTAAGATGGTAGATGAGTACACAGGTAGAGAGATAGAAAGGGATTTGCGAATTCGGGAATGCTCTTGCTGTGGTGTAGGAAGGAAGGAGTGTTTACGGATGGCGGGGCAGGCGGGGCGGAAATTCATGAACAGGAAAAGTGGGGCACGACTCTACAACCACGACGACCATCAGCCAGGCGCACGCTCGCAGTGCCTCCGCCGAGCACCCGGCCCGTGCCTATGCCTCTGTAGCTAGGTATTCTGTAAGCTGCTCTTGGGATTGAAACGGGCCGCATGGTTTCATGGGACGAGGTTAGGTATCTAATCAGCCTTGAACACGGGCCATTTTTCGATCTCAACATCAATGATCATGCCAAAGCGCCCCCGCACAGGACTCCATGCGTCTAAAATGCAGAGAGAATACACTGCCAGAGGAACATGAAAAACGGCCGCTCTGCTTCTGAAATCCATCTAGTGAACTTTTTGTGAGAGAAAAGATCACGCATGAAATCCCAACACAGGGGAACAAGAGACGTGTGAAACGAATCAAAAATCCGTCCACTTCCATGGGGCATCTTTCAGCGCCGATGGCTGCATGTACCTCTACTACTACAGCAGGATAGCAAGGAATGCAAATACATCTACAACTGGCCATCTTCCCGCCCTGAACCGGAAATTCCTCGGTCAGTTCCCGTGAATGATCCATCGTGCTCTGCAGCTCTCTGGGATTCTTCCATTTACCCCGCGAGACGCTCCTCGCGAGATATTCGGAGCGAATGGAATTAGCGCTGTGCTTGATCGCTCGGGAGTCGATTCTTGGTGAAGATGCTCGGATGAATCAGCCTCCGGTGATCGTGGCTTCCGGAACGGGAAATTGTTCGGCACCGGCGGTCGCACTCGGCTCAGCAGCTGTGGGTATGTCGTGCTAGGTATTGGAAATCTCAGCATCCGCACCGGGGTGTTCGTCGGATGTCGCATCATTCGTTTCGTCATTCTCATGGTCGTCAACCGGAGTCGCGGAAGCGTTGTCGTCCTGATCATGTTCAGAATCTGCAGCAGAAAAATGGTTGGCAATGTCAATCTTGATGAAAGAAACGGGGCTGAATGGGCCGGATTTTCGGATCACTAGCTCCTCCTGCCCACTTGCCCTCACTACGAGGCGGAGTGTGGGGTTCGTGAAATCTGCCTGGATCTTGAGGTACTCTGTGTTTCTGAAAGGCTCGCCGCCGAGCTTGCTTGCTCATGGAGGCGTCATGGCTCTGAATCTTTAAGAGGTTCGTGCTAGAGGAGGAAGGAGAGCATATATTGGCGTGCATAAATGGAAGAAGAGCGATCACCTGACGCACCTTGATTGTTACTTACCCGTCTCTCCGCGATACCATGTCGGCATTCCACTACCAAATGTAGAAATTTACATAAGTGGGAAGGGTGAGGGAGCCAAATATATGGATAGGACTATCATTACGATTCAGAGGAGGCCGCAAACAGGTACACAGAGCGAGTCACCAACACTATTCATACAGTAATAACAAACAATCAAAAGGCAACTTGCTAGTAAATTTGCATAGCCATCCTATATGACTGTGTCTGACAAGGGATGAGAGCTCAAGATGCTACTGCATCTAATCCACTTGAATCTGAGTCTAGGTCTGACCAATGGTCAGCATCAGGATAGTAGGTAAGATCATCGGGCCAAAGACTGTACCCTTCTGTGTCGGTAACCATAATATCCGGTCCGATCCCGTAGTCGACGGTGCTCCTCTTCTTGAAGAGACCCCAAGAGCTAGGCGCGAGGTGGTCTGATGAGCCCCTCCGTCCGGGCGAATCCGTGCTCGCATCCAACAGATCATATTGATCGCTAGAGCTGGAGCTGTGCTGATATAGTGTGGTGTTGGAAGAGAGATGGACTACTCCGGGATAGGAATAGTGGGCAACGGGGCCTCTAGCAACAGCACCCGCTGCTGCTGTCTTTTGTCCCAATCCATCGCTCCGAGTCTCGCCTGGGTGTTTAGCTCCGATCGCTGCATTGGGGTCATCGGTACGCTCGGTGCGCGTTTGGCCTTCGGCTTCTTGCGGAACATGCACGGATTTGCTGCCTGTTTGGGTTTCCGTCTCGAAACTGGATGCTGGCCATAGACAACCAATGCACTGATCAACGCTGTTAGGCCCCTCTTCATCTGTTCCATCTTCGAAAAAGATGGTGAGATCGTACTTAGCCTGTGTAGGGAGGTCGTTCTTCACAACGTCATCAACATTGGTGATATTGACATTATTGACATCGGCATTACCCCTGTCACTCACGGAGCCAATATCTGATGGTTTCTCCTCGCCAGGGACTACCGAGAGGGTGGGGTCCGGATCGCTCTTGTTCAACTCATCATCTGAGCCGAGGGACAAAACCGAGAGAGGAAGTTGAAGATCCTGAGTAAAATCCTCAACGGGCGCAACACCTGGTTTCAACAAGGCATCATCTTGGCTGTAGACGGAGGACGAAGTAGTGTCCTGGCTGTCAATCAGAGCTTCATTGTTGGTGACAACTTGTTCCCTGGCCATCTCTTCAGACTTGACTTTGTCGGTGCCGCAAAAAGGACCGGTAGCTTGGTGATGCGTAAGGTTATCGTCAATCGGGCCGAGAAGGATGGAATTGAAAACGTGAAGACCGTAGGCATCGTCATCCATCCTTTTATTGCCCTCAGCCGAACGAGGCGCTTTGTTAACCGCTTGTTCGTCTTCTTGTTCAGCGGCAGAGCCTTTATCGTCATCCTCCTGAAATGTTCCAAAGATGCTGTAAACAATGGCATAGTACTCGCGGGGCAAGTCTCCGCTGCTTTCAAGAACCGGAGCATTAGAGAGGACTGCGCTCAGCCTAGAGCTGAGAGAGTTCGCGAAGCTTCCTTCTGGGATAGAAGATGTGTCCGCTACCGGGCTGTTTTCTCCGGTGACGGCAAGGCTGTTCGCAGGCGCGAGGAGGAGCACCGGGAGGTCGACGTCGCTGTAGGAACTGCCGATAGAGTTCGTGGCCGCTGAAGTGGTAATGGTTGCCGCGGCCATGTTGGTGCTAATACTAGTCGCCAAGGTCGCGGTAGTAGCCGAGGTCACGTTGGTGCCAGTCGAAGTGTTCCGGTCGCTCTCAGTGGCAGCGGAACTTTTGCTGTCGATATATGTAGGGACATCAGAGACAGCAGGGACATCGGGGATGACAGGGAAATCGGTGACAGCTGGGACAGTGGGAGCCGCATGAATAAATATCGTCGGAATGACTGGCGCGGCTTCGGCCTGGGAAAAAGCTCTTAGCTGACGGACTCGGGGGTTTATGATCATTGCGTGGATGACGGGACTTTGGTCCTGTCCTGGGATATCGGCAGAGTTATGGTCAACATGGTCGCTGATGGCAGAGCCCTCCTTTGACAACAGCGTGAATGTTTGCTGAATCTTGTCCGCGGGACGCTTCTTCCATCGCATGGTGAGTCCTCTCTTGGCGACCGTGTCGGTGGCCGTGTCGCCACGAACTCCCTCCGAGTCGGAGCTGAGCATGTTGATGAGAGCCTTGAAAACCTTCTTGATGGTATCGCGCTTGTTCGATGAGGGGTCGGCTTTTGACTTGTCCGGGCGGAACATGTCCTTGATCATGGCACGCTTGCCTGTGGCGGGATTCGAGGATGTGCTCAAGCTCTCGAGGCGAAACGCCTTCTTCAGCGTCCCGCGAAAGCTACGGCGCGCAGTCGGTTCATTCGGGGCCATGTTCTGGGAGGCTGAGAGATGCAATTCAGCGACCTAAGTTGCCTCACAAAACACTTGCACAGGGCTTGGAGTTTACATACCCTCACGCTTTGCGACGGCTGAAGCCTCGCGTTTGCGTTGGTATGCCTCCGCTAGGTATCGACCGGTGGCATAACTATAGGTCCTGTGGATGAGGGTTAGCAACCTCGAAGAGCAAGTGAGCAGGCACATGAAGCAACTCACTCCATGATCGCAAATGATTGCGGAAGTGGTCTCTGGTGAGACGATAGAGAGGGTCAAAGAAAGTCAACACTCGTGATGAGAGAATACGGATCGTCGAATCAAAAAGGTTCTGTAGAATTAGCAGATCAAGAATCGTGATGACTTGGTGGGAGGAGGAAGGAAGGACCTTGGGGGAATTCCTGGGAAGGCGCGAAGATAAGGTGGGGGTGGTCGGCGCTGAGGCACTCAGGCCACTCGCGACACGGACCCACTTTTCCGCGTTTGCAACTCAGCGACTTCGATGGTCTCTCCGGGACAACCACACCAGAATGGCGAATGGCGTGGGCAGCAGGTGGTGCTTTGTACTACTAGATTATGAAATTTGTCGCTCTCAATCCAAAATATGTGTCCCTCGCCTCACGCTTTGATCTTGATGATGGGTTGATCGGTGTAAGTGATTGGTCGGAGTGATTGGTGTAAGTGATTGGCTGAGAACAGGGGACGGCTTTAAATGCCCCAAGGAGCTTCTGCTTGCTATCTACCTGCCCAGTGATCTGCGGACTCCCTGAATTGCCCATTCTTTGAGTTTCTGGGCTCCGTTTGGAAATAGGGGAGCATTGAGCTATGTCGTATCTCTCTGCGCATTCGGACCGTCTTGCAAGCAGCGCAGCGGGAGACATCCATCGGGCTAGGGAATGGACTCAGTTTACGAAGATACATCAATGAAATCACAGATGCGTAGCTTGGGGAACCTGTCATGCCGGCAATGAATCGGAGTCTATATTCGCTCAACGATATTAAATCATGCCTGACCAAAATGACTACCTACAATACTCAAATCAACGAGCCGCCGCTACTAGCGATCCGGGTATCGGTATGTGATTAACGGAACAAATGCCACAACTCCAACAAAATGATCCCAAACATAGAAATACTACAACACCAAAAACCTCCCAAACGATGCCCCCAAAAACATAAAAAAAGGTCCAGCCCGGGCCCAAGAAATGCCATAACCCAGATTATATGCCCGCGAATCCGTCAACCGAGTCGTGAACCGACATCTCTCCGGAGTGGCACAGCCATATCCTGCACGGTTATCCCGGAACTGCGCCATGCTGACATAAAATGATAACTGGTGGAGGGCCCAATGCTTCGGTTGTCCCTCCCTCTTGAGAGACTGCTCATGTGTGGTGCCGAAACAGCGAGTCTGGTCGACAAAGTGTGTGAGTGCCTGATGAAGCTCCATTTCATCTAATCAACTACACGTTGTCCTCACCGATAGCCTTAACCACCGTCTTGGCGACTTCGTCGTAATGTTTGGAGAAAATGAGCACGTCCTCTGACGTAAATGCTGCGAAGTTGTTGTAATACATCTAGCCGTCGTTCCCAAGACAATACTGAAGGCCCAGATTCCCTGGGACAGGAAGCGCCTCAGCAACCTCCCAGATGATAAAAGCCTCCTTGAACTGGTGGGAGCCGTCGTCCCGCAGGGAGGCAAAATCTTCCGGGGTGATATGGGAGACCGAGAATATCCTCTCAACCGTGGCGCTGGCGCTTCCATTTTCATCGGAAGTTGGGGTATGCTCGCTGTCGTTTTGCTGGGCGGGGGCGTCGAACGTCATTGAAACAGGACGATTCTCGTTGTTGAAGCTATCTGATCCTACCGGGAGATACTTGTTCAAGACAGGACAGAACTCGTAACCGTCGATAGAGTCGCCAAAGGTGAAGGCGCAATTCTTATTTCCATTGCTGGGATTCAGAATACTAGCTTCTAGGGTCTCATGCTTGTGATCGTCCTCCAACTTCGTGTGGGCAGCGGTGCTTCTGATGGCATCCTGAAGAAGCCTTCGATCCGAGCTTTGCTTTTCATCCTCGGCCCGGACGATTGCGTCGGCGAAATTGTCCACACGCAGATACTGCTCCCAGGTCCAGTCATAAACGCTCGAGACGGCGATGTTTCCATCGTGACCGAGATCAGGGAGGTCGTTACCGGAAACAAATACAGACTGATGTGGATTGAAAGTAGCCTCGGGGATATCAGTGGAGTCCATCATCTCACTGATATTAATGCAGCTCATCGCCTCGTTACTTGCAATGCTAGGGGTATCTGAGAGGGATGCACGGTCATACTCGACAGCGTTGACTTGCGGCTGATTACGAAGAATGGAGGCCTCAATGAAGCTCATAGCTTCGTTACTCATGATACTGGGCGTATCGGAAATCGACAACCGGCCATGCTCAACTGCGTTGGTGGCTTCGGGCTCAATGTGAAGGACGGAGGCCTCGATGAAGCTCAATGCTTCATTGCTGACAATCGACAGGGTATCGGACAACGAGAACTGGTCGAATTCGATAGTCTCGTGGCTTGCTTCATCTTCATCATCATCATAGAGGTCAAGGACCTCCTCGTTGACGGACATGGCGCCATCAATGGTTCCGTTCAAGCCGAAGGCCGCGAACTCGCCAAATGTCCTGCGGCTTCCCTTCTGGTCATGGATGGCAGATCGAGTCTCAACCACGAGAGGCAGGTCGTCGAGAGTGGCAGATAGCGGCTCCTTGGCTAATGCATTCGGAACCCCGTTGAGGGATGCATATTGCCCTCTAATCCAAGTGGGGCACCCGTTATCCTCCTGGCTTGCAATCCGACGAGGGATGCTGCCTCCAGCCGCTCTCGGAGACCCTTCTAATGAGGTTGTATCGGTACGGCTGTCGGATGAGGAAACCTTGGACGCCACTGATGTGGTCGTGCTGCCTGAGATCGATCGAGGTGCGGGTTCGGCAACGAAGACTGGGGACGACTCAAAGATTGAGCCGTAATGCGCTGAGTCAAGTGGGGCGCATTCGGGTTGTCTGGTTCCATGCTGAATGGTGATGATCTCGAGCTGATCAACAGCCGTCGCAGGGGATGATCTGCTATTGATGCTTGTCGCGTCGATCTTCGGCGCGGCAGGCTCGGACTTGAGGACGACAGGCTCAGGTTTGGACTTGTGACTGCGCTTCCAGAATGGCAGACGCGGCGCCTGCTTCGGCTTGTTCCTCGAGCCAGAAGTTGCAAGTTTAGAGGGAAGCTGCTTCTTGAGTCTATTCCGAGGTGGAACAGTGTGATTCCCTGGATTCGGTTGCTTCGTGGGCCCAGAGATCAGTTGTCTCTTGAGTCTGTTGCATAGTGAAGCCGTGGTCGTCTCAGAATGCTGCTGCTTCGTCGGCTCGGAGAGAACATTAGGGAGCTTCTTGAGTTTATTACGTGACGCCGATGTCGAGTTCTCAGGGTCGGACTGTTTCTTCGCGTGCTTGTTATTCGGAGCATTGACTCGGGAGGGGAACGCCCTGCTGAGCCGTTCTCGGAAACCGGCGAGCGCAGACGGGTTCTTGCCACGTTGGGTGTCTGGAGACCAGTCAGTTTCTGCAACCCGCGCCAGGAACTCAAGCTGTGGGAGCTGCATACCAAGCGTCTGATTCATATGGTGTTGAGCAGATACGGTGGCTGCAGCAGCAAAATGCTGAGCAGCGGAAATAGGGACGAGACTGTTTTGACCGGGTCAGCATGACGATCGATGATGAGCGAACTGCGGGGGATGAACTCACTAATCCATCTTACAGATGGACGGGAGGGACAAGTCAATTGCCCAGATTGAGGAGATGATGGCGGTAAAACAACAACGCGGAAGGTGCGAGTCGTCGTTGTGCTACCAGAGCACAAGGTATGGTCCCGTCGATCAGGAAAAGCAATACCGAGAAAGAAAAGAGTAAGGTACACAGCACGAGAAAAGAAAGTGCAATGTACGAAGAGAAAACCAAATATCAGGAGAGTTCACGATCACAAGTCAATTCTGATGGTGGTGGTCGAGGAAGGAAGGGACAGGACCGCTGGCGGCTTGGAGTGGTCCCAAGACACCAGGAAAGAGTGGGGCTGCTGGCGACGACCACCCTCAATCATTTCACCTCAATCGCATGCGACAACCCCGGGGCCGTACGCTCCAGAGACTCAAGACATCGGATGATTAGCTAGTTTTGGCCAGATGCGCAAGGCAGAAATCGTGGATTTTCACGAAAAAGCGCGTCAACAAAACGCGTCCAGAGGCTCAAGACAACTCAACTGGATGCACGGTCAGCGGGGATTGGTCAGTGCAACTGCCCAGCTTCGTCGTTGCTGGCTCGATGCTACCTACCCTCACTGCGGGGGCTCGCTCGCTCTGCGGCACCGCAACAGATTGCCCGCGCGCCAAAGGCTGATTGAGAATCAGCGGCCGATGTCCGGAATTGTGACACGGCAGAGAACCAGAAGACTCAAGATGCAGTCGTCAGAACCTGCTGTGAGGCATCTCACCGCTAGCCCATCACCGCCTAGCAATCTCCAATCGTAGATGAAATGAGCCCATGTCTTGAGGTTTGACGAGCAGCGCAGGCGCCGTAGAAAGCCCCCATTCGAGAGCCCTGTGTCTACTCCCGTACTCAGAGGACATAGGCTCTTCCTGCGTTAGCTGGGCGCCGTTAGGTACGGTGAGCACTGCTGTACCAACAATCAGCATGCCTTATTGCTGCGCCTCTGCGTTTCCTGTCTTCGACGTCTCGAAGGCCGAATCTTCCGCCCTCTCCCAGGAACCAATACAAAGGAAAAGGAACAGGGGATAGTTCTTGGTCACTCTTGAAGCACAGGAGAAGGTATTAATAGGTGCCTATTTGCAAAGCAGTTGTCACGAGTCCAAGATAGCTTCGTTAGCCGTTGGTGGCAGTGGTACCTAATTGTTGAATTCTACGCAGTCAACCAGAAACGCAGTAATTAGAAGTCGTCAAGTGTGTTCCATTTCTTCGAGCGGTCTGCGCGACCGCGAGCCCCTGAATTGTGGCCCAAC
>Ga0247760_1003532_pt1 | contig 9938 bp, 10 predicted proteins | sample UWRJL171409R4_FD_179936 | JGI IMG/M metagenome (GOLD analysis project Ga0247760, IMG submission 179936) | Plant litter microbial communities from Arlington Agricultural Research Station in Wisconsin, United States - UWRJ-L171-409R-4 | ecosystem: Environmental > Terrestrial > Plant litter >...
AAAAAAAAACAGACGTCGCTTCACCGCTGCGCTTCTTGCTTGTCAAACCACACAGCCCGGTAACCCATCATGTCCGCGAATACTGGACAACCAGCGGGCGACCCAGCAAGTAACATAGCGGGGCAAGCAGACGCGGGGTTAGTAGTGGTTGATCACAGTGAAAATGGGACCCCGCAGCCGCTGCCACCTGACTCCAGACCCCAGCGCGGTCGAAAAATGTGTAGGTTTTCCACCCAAGCTCGCATACCACCAACTAGATCACGAACCACGTGCGCACGGTGACCTCAACCGAATACAAACAGGCAATTTATGCCCATTCCCATCGCTATACTCCGTCATCCTCCTTTCCGGGTCGCAATTACGAGGCCCTCGCCAATTGGCTCCTCCGCTCGGCTGCCGCCTCACAAGCTCATCTACATCCACCAGCTCGGCGACGCAAGACCGGATACTAGTGTCCGCGTCGTCACGGATGCAGATGCTGACAGCGGCGGCGCTATACTATTCCCACCTCGACCAGAAGACAATCACCGGCGAGGCGGGCAAGTATTGTTTTTCTGCGGCTTCCCGTCGCCCACTTGGGTTGCTGAGCTGGGAAGTCGATATCGCATCGACCCCGAGTTCTTTCAGCGTCACTTGGATTTTCTCAGCGTCACGGTCCATGGCAGCTCCTTTGACTCTCCGTCGCTTCCCAACACCAGCAACAATATCATCCACATACCAGTGAACACCATCCTGCGAGGTATCATGTCGGTTTCCACTATCAATCTGTATGACAGTTCTGTCCGCCACCGAGCGGTAGTCAAGGAGCAGCTCGCCAAATACAGGCGAGGTCTGCAAAGCGTGGCTGCCTGTGGTGATTCCATTGTGCGAGAGTACTCGATTTTGAGCAGCCGGTACTCAGTCATTGAACAACGCATCTCGGTCTGCGTTGCTGAAGATGGTGATGGATGGGCTGGTAAGTTTTTCTTAGTTTCCCATCACTTTGTACTTGTACACTGACCACATAATCAAGCATTCGTGTGCATGGACAACGGTCGTGATCTTGACAAATCCCCGACCGGTCCTTGGAATGAAGGTCTGGTCGGAAAGCCAGGTCTTAAAATAACGTCACTGCCGGTGGTCCAACATCATCCCAAGATGACGTGGAGAAAACTCGGCGAAGTCGGTGCCATGTTCCGTCCCTCGCTCAATTCTATCACGGAACCCCCTGGGATACCACAGTCGATATTGACCCTCCCTCCGGATTACCAATCTCTGCTTTCCGCAGTAGATCTTGCCAAACGAGCCCAGTCTGATCCACTGTATGCTTTGATTCCCCTATTCGCTCATTCGGCATTTTCCGAAGTAGCCTTTTTGAACCTCGTCCACGAGCTATTAGACAAACTAACGGAACCGCAACCGCTGGGGACTTTTAACAACGAAACTTTTGAGAGTCTACTCCATCTCGAGATCATCCTCGAGCGACATGCTGATCAAATCCGCCAATCTATTCGATCCATTCAGGTTTTGAGCGAAAGGAGCTCGTACTCTTCTTCTTCTTCTCAAAGCAAATCCATTTCCTTTGGCCACAACTCGTTTTCTGCCATCGGCACCCTCCAAGACCACGAACACCTCCGCGACCGATGTCACCAACTCCTCTCCCGAATCCAATCCGCCAAAAATTCCGAGATGAACCGCGCCATGATTCTAGAATCACGCCGAGCGATGGAGCAATCAGAGCGGATGAAGAAACTGACCATCCTCGCGACCTATTTCATCCCCCTAACGTTTACTGCCTCCCTATTTGGAATGAATTTCGACGTGCTCGGTCAGAGTGAGCTTCCTGTGTGGTGGTATTTAGTTTTGGCGGTACCGTTTACATTTTTAACGCATGTGATTTACTCTTCGGACTTGCAGGCGCTGTTGAGAGAGACTAGGGTAAAGATATTAGAGCTGGGGAGGCGAAAGGGGGAGTGATTTTATATTTTTTTTAGAGTTTGGGTTAGGTCTGGTTATGTTGACTAAGAGTCTGAGGTTGTGAATAAGTCTCAGTGCTTACAGGCATTTTTTCTATAATTCAACCCCTGAAATATTGTTGGTCTAGTCTGGGACGCGATGGGGACTTGTTTTTTGCTTTTTAAAGGCCTTGGAATGATCTTTAAGGGCCGGGCTTAAATTTGAAGCGACTTAAGTTTTTAATGTTGAGGTCTCGAGTACCCTTCAACATGAAGCTATAGGTGATAGCAAAAAATTCAACAAATCCAAGTCCTGAAATATTATTCCTCTGGGATATAATAGGTGCTGGGAAGGGACTTATTTTAGATTTGCACAACTTTTGGAAAGCGGTATTTAATACTAGGCCTAAAATGTAAAGGCTCGAGTTTGGCATGTCAAGGTATCAAATCCTTATCAAGCTATAAGTGACAGCAAATTCAACAATCCAACCCCCCCAAGAACTTTCTTTATCTGAGACATAATACCTATGTACCAGGAACGGATTCAATTTGATTTTTTTTTTAAACACCTCGAAAACGAAAACGGACCCTAAGCCTCGGTTCTGGCTTTAATTTCAAGACTTCAAGCTTTCTTTAACATCAAGGTCAAAAGTGACAACTATCCTCATCAAGCTCTAAGTAAAAGTAGAATCGAATATCTAACCCCCCAAGATCTTTCTCATCTGGGACGTAATACGTACTGGGAAGGGACTTGATTTAATTCCAAAGACCTCGGAAACGGACTTTGGGCGTAGGCGCTGGGTTTAAATTTAGAAGCCTCAAGTTTTGAACGTCGACATCCAGCCTAGAATTCAATGTTTGCTCGGAGCTCTACGGAACACGTGGGGTATCTACGTAATCATCTTAGAGAAGGCTGGCGAACACCTCTGTCTTGGAAAAGGCCGGCGAACGACCAATGGTATACGTCGGATCCATGCCCGGCCCGGACAGTAGGCTCGGTTTGATCAGCCGCATACGTTGCTATAATGGCTTTCAACAATATCTAACCTCCATGCCAAAAGATGGGTCGAGCTGCACTCAACAGGGGATACGACATCACACGTCGTGGAGTTCTCTGATGGTCCAAGTGTCAGACGGGAAAGTTTCGGCCTTTCGCAGCTGTTTTTGGGGCCTTTTCACACCCGTGCCACGGATCCGAACCGTTACCCAACGGCCTGGCACCCCATATTGACGGCGTAACCTTCGGATTTCAACGGCCCAACAACTCGCTGTGAGGGTTTACAAGCAGGGAAAACACGCGTCGTGGAAATCTTTCACACGTTAGATCCTCAAACTGAGCCATTATTTGACCGCTTGCTAGCTGTCTTCCAGATTTCTTACTACCTAGGCACCCAACAAAAACTAATTGACAATTTTCCCCAGCCTCGTGAACTCCTCTTCAAACTCCCACACTTCAATGCCAGCTCAGAAGGGACAATACTGGATGCTGAAATGATAGCGCAAGAGACGTCTTGACACCCGACCGTCTCGGCCTCGACCTGGACGGCTACTGTCTGGTTGGCAACCGCCATGTATCTCTTCCAGGCACCTAGCACATTTGTTGCAATGTCCAGGTGGATTTCTCCCAGTCCCAATCGTTCAGCGCCAGCGCATTGCAATGACCTTGGCGCCGGCCACTACTTTCAAGATTGGTCCCAGTCGATATCGCCGGCGAGGGCGGGGGTCGGCTGATAGGTGCTTGTAAAGGCGGTAGTAGTGACTGGGGCAGTTAAGTTACAGGTGCATGCCGGGGCCATGACTGTGGTCGGGGAGGGAGGGACCCGGAAATTCTGTCTGCCAGCACCGAGCTGGTAGGTTGGCGGTGTCGGGGAGGGGGTCGGCTCGTCGGTCGAGGTCGGGTCAATGAGATAACGGTAAAGCAGGAAGGCGGGGAGATTCGGTTGTGTCAACCGGAAGAATAGCGCAGCCTATACCAGTCGTGCAAACAACACAATCATATTAGTACATGTTCGTGGGTACCTAGCTTGCTAGGGTCTACGTCACGTACAAGCTTCTTCAGCCTCGCAGCCGTAGCAAACCCTCTTCTCACAGGGTCGTCGATGAGAGGAGAGAGGATGGTGGCGCCGAGTCCAGTGGCGAGGGAATGGTGCTGCTGCTGCAGGCGACGGCGGCAGTGACGGCTTGGATTGAGGAGTATGGGGATGGGGGATGAGGGACGTCTGCAGTCGAGGCTGAGGTCCGTGTAAAGTTGATTGTGTGAATAAGAACAAGGGAAGAAACCGAAGCCGATAGATGGATGCAAAGGTGTCGGGCTTCCTGTTCAGTCGAAGAAGAGAAAGTGTTGACAAGAGAAGACTGGAAAAGAAGAGAAGACTTGATGAGAAGAGAAGATGGGAAGAGAAGAGAAGAGGGAGAAGACTGGGAGAGAGGAGAGAAACAAGGTTAAATAACTGGGCAAGGTCGGAATAAGTGTTCCGCCACTGTCGTGGCGGCTGGTTCAATGCATCTGTCGTTGAGGAAAGGACTGTTCTGTCGCTTGCTGGATTCGGACTCTCAGTCTGCATGTCCAGTCGCTACCGTTGACGGTCGGGCTGATTCGACCCAACAGTCCTTGCATGTATGTGAGGAAAGAACTATTTTGTCGCTTTCTGAACTGGAAAGTATACCTGGATAGCCATACTGCAGTGGGGGACATGGAAGGAAATCGCCGCTGTATCCAGTCTCTCTGCCGCCAAGTCTACCTAGTCTGGAAACAGCGCAGTCCAGTCGCAGATCCCTTGGCATGCTATCGACACTGGACTGCACAGAAGCTGCAACCCTTTGCTTACGATGCGGTGCTGGGCTTTGCTGGAGTACATGTAATGGACTGTTTTTTTCTCTTACCTTGCTGTCTCCTACCAGTCCAGTCCAGTGCCAGTGCAGTTGACATGTCCAATCGACACATCGCATGTCACATGTGAACATTACATTCATCACACCGCGCTGTCTGTCTGTCGTAAAGCAAATGCTTGTGATAAGAGAGTCTAATCGCCAAGCCAATCACAAATCATCAGCAAAGTCTGCCTTAATAGCTCAGTGGTAGTAGCGTTGCACTTGTAAAGATCTTCCGTCATCTTGATATGCAAAGGTCCCAGGTTCAATCCCTGGTTGAGGCATTTTTTTTATGTCCACTTTCTTTTTTGATTTTGGGACTAGGTACTCATGCAGTAGAGTGGATCCTTTGTTGGCCCCCCCTTCCTCTCCTTTGATGCGGGGTACCAAGATGACGTATGTCTTGCTGGACTGGACTGGAGTGCGACAGCCCTAATATCCTATGCTTCAGCTCTGTGATCCAGCCGGCCGGTTTTTATAATGCAGCTCAGGGCGGTTGGTTCAATGTGATAGTAGACGTCCAAGTCGAAACACCAGGTTTATTGGGTTATGACACCAGACCTAGGTGAGAATTCGGTTCTGGGTTCAAATAGTACCAATTCAACGTGCAAGGGATTTGGTACATTACAATCATGTCACGTCACGCATCCTTAAGAATTTTCGTTCCGCTGTTATTCCAACGCCACCACTCTATGTCCCCTTCGTTTCCAGCTCAGATTCTAGCTCCTCGTCACCCCCATCTGTTGTTTTCCTTCTCTTGGCACTCTGCTCGTCCCCGTCGCTGCTATGGCTACCGCCTCGTTTTCTATTCAAACTTTCGGCCTCCTCTTCCTCCCCCTCCTCCTGTTGCTGCTGCTGAACGCCCTCTTCAATTTGAAGCGCTGTGTCGTCAGCATCGTTGCTTGACTCGTCATCGATTTCTTGTTCAGCCACCGTCGATCCTTGCTTGTTGCTGCTGTGCGCCAAGTCCCAAAATTCATACAAGGATAGCCCTATTGACTTTACAAGTCTCCGAGCTCGGTGCCTTGCAGTGTTGGCTGTATCCCCACCCTCCTAGTTACCGGATGAACCGCTCTCTTCATGTTGTGGCGGCGGCGGTGGTGGTAGTGGTGGTGGATCTTCTTCCCAGACCTCTGCCCAGGGGTCCATACGCCTCTGGGCCGCTCGCGGTATGGACGATGAAGGGCTCGGATTTCAAGATATAAGGGTGCTCTATGAGCTCCCAGAGATTCGCTCCTCCCTCAGCGTCGCGCCTCTTCGGCCTCTTGTTCTCTTAATCGTGCCTGCAACAACCTTGCCTCAAAAGTCCTCCTCGGCCAGCAGGTTTCGGGAGTGGGCCATGTTGGATATGTCTGGGGATGTAGGTGGCATGTCTTGATCCTGAGGCCTGCGACTGGGCGCGTGGGTTCTCTGTCTTGAATGTTGGCAGACAAGCGCTAATAGGGGGTTGTCATGTCAGAAAGGCAACAAAAGTCTTTTTCTACAGTCTTCAACGCCGAAAGGTTAGGCCCAAGCCGCCATGCGAGTAGCCAGAGCTAGATAGCGCTTCTCTTTTTATCTCCCCCTAGTTCCTCTTCTGCTGGCCGCTTCGCCTTCGCCGCTCTGGTAGTGTCTGGGGAGAGAAAATGCGCATACCGACTTTTGAGGTCCGACAATACACCTGGGGGAAAGGCCGTCTCGGCGACCGTCAAAAGTGCGCCGACAATATGGCGTTTTTTATGCAGAGCCAGAGGCACATCGTTTCCAGCGCTCTCGAGGAGCACATCAACCGAATCAACCATGATACTCCAGCTTCGCGGAAGCAGTTCGGCTTCGGTTTTTCCTCCGAGTTTTTCAAGCTGTGCGCAGATTCCATCGCTACATCCTTTGGTCAAAATCGTGCCGCCTCCAGCGAATCGTCGGAGGGTATGGAGGAATTTTTCCTCGTGGCCTTTGGTTGGGGGCGCTCTCCATCCTCGACAGCAGTAGACTACGAGAGCCGGTAATCCACATCCGATCCAGTATTTGCTAGAAACTGCACGACCCCTGTTTCCCTCTGGCGCCTGATAATGGTAATCCCGCTCTCCAGTAACAGATGCCAAGGGATCCGCGCCACGGTCAAGCATAAGGTCGAAAATATCATAACCAACAAGTGTCCAGAACTCCCAGTCTGTCATTACATCCATGACTGTGGTGTCAGCTGTTGACGGCAGCTTGCGCGACGGCTCCATCTTCTCTAAAAGCCAAGTCCAAGGGGTTCGTGGTATTCCGCTCCCGCCAGCGCTATAGTTGTTAAGCTCTAAACGCTGCGTTTTGAGGACGAGCTGCAATGTTTTTATGCTCTTGTTGTCAAAACTCCACACGAAGTTGCAGAGTGGGGTCTGAGGTTGGGCACTGAGTTGCTCCCAGTTACTTTCCCTGATCAGAAGGTGTGGAACGAGCAGGTTACCGAACGAAGCAAAGTAACTTGCATCTCGCGCGAGTTTTGTCGTGAGAAACCCGAGATTGCCGCCGTTCATCATTTGGCAGCGAAGAAATGTCTCTCCGGGGTAATCCTCGTCCATGGTCGCCTGGTTCTTTGTAAACTTCTCTACTAGGACTCGATCGAGCTCGCTGATGACCTGGTATATCGTTGAGTGCAACGATCCGCCTTCTGGAAGTTCTGCAGTGATTGATAGAATGGCGGTCGTCAGCGACTTCAAGGGGATGCGATTTCCCCCATATCCCGAACGCTCGCTGAATTGACCGGTTTTGACCATGGCGAGGTAGATCTTCAGGAGACAAAAGGAGGCCATGAACCACCCGGGAGACTTCTCTGTGAGGTAGCTGGCCATCTCCCGCGTCTTCAGAAAGTCCGCAACCGTTCGGTGCAAGAAGTTCACGACATCGGATCGGTCCATCTCCAAGAGTCCACGGGTTCTGCCATCTAGCCATCTCGACACACGTTCCCTTGTGAGGTTCGTCTTGTCTTGCGGATAGGGTTCCACAGGAAGCTGAAACACATAATCGCGATCGGCATGTTCCTGTTCTAAAAAGTCGAAAGCCGTGTAGAGAAGGGGCAGCTCCGCTTTCGTCGCAACCTGAAGCATGGCAGCCATCTTCCCATGGTAGAAAGGATCGACAGACTCTAAAATCTGGCGAAAAAAAGCTTCGAGCTCGATAGGTATGCTCTCCAGCCGTCGCCGAAGGTCGGGTGCACTGTCCTGGTTGGTGAGGCCCTCCCTGAGCTGCTTTGTAACTAGGAACACCCACAAAAATACCCCAGAAGACCGACTTGCCACCTCCTCGATGACCCAATTACTCTGTAGCGGGTCTTCGTGCACAAGTGACGACCATCCAGGATGGTCTTGCATTCTGCATCGGGTATAGTTGAGAATGTCTTTATGGGTCAAGTGGTGCATGTAGATTTTGCGTTGCGGATCGGCGCCGAAAGCTTGCTCGAAAACATTCCAGGGTCTGCTGGACACGCACACTTTGATGTCGGGAATTTCGGAGAGCTTGAGGAGGGTTCGACATAGATCGAGATGATCCCCATCATATTCGTCCAAGCCGTCGATGAAGAAGCAGAACTTGACAGAGAGACTTTCTCGATTAGCTACCGCTTCGAGTGCTGCTTGAAGGTGTGATGGGCTCCATGTGGAATGTATCTCGGTATCATGGTCATCTGCTGCCGTATCACCTCGCTCGGTTGGGCGCACGGCGCGGTCGTATATCAAATCCCTTACTTCCGGACATTGGCGAAATATCTCGTAAAGTAAGGCACGGAGAAGGCCCTCGGCCGACTTTTGAATAGTGGTCCCGGCGTTCCAAAAGTAATACGAAGCAACGGCGAGCTTTTTGGTTGGACTCCACTGCGACAAAAGCCTGCGGGTCCTGGATTCATCCGCGACAAACTTCATGAAGGTGGACTTGCCCGATCCTGGCTTACCAGAGACCCAGAAAACGCCTTCGCCATTTCTCATCCAGTTGCTGAGATACGTGGAACCTGCGGGCGACTCCGCTGGTGGCTCAAAAGCCCACAGAAATGTCTCCCGGTGAGCATCAGAAATGCATTGGTGCCGTACCGGTCTCGCGGAAAAGTAGAGGCTTCGCAGCACCCCAAGTTCTTTGTCCACATTCTTCTGAGAGACACTCATTTTGGCCAGTTGTTTTTCTAGCGATTCCAGCTGTGAAACAGGTGGTGGTGCGTCGGCTCGTCGAAACTGAATGTGATCCACTTGGGCCTTGATGCCGTTGAGGATCCTCGAAATTTGGTCGAGTTTGGTTGACTGATCGCAGTGAAGCCGTTTGCTCTCTACAATGAGAGATTTCAGCTCTTGCGTCTGGGTATTGTGGACGTGACTTGGCCGTGTCAGCGTTCTTGCCATTGCGTAATTTAAGGTAGTTCATGCCTCGCCATTGAGCAGATCTGAAGGGTCATGGCGCTTTGGGTCTTTTGAAGCCGGTCCTCCATGTCTTTGATCTCATCTTTCTTCAGGTGAAGTTGGAGAGCCATGCGAAAGGTTTGCCATCGCGAGCCCTGGTGAGAGCGAAGACGACCTAGCGTCTCCAACAACTTCTCGCAGTCTCGCTTGCAAAGACTGGACAGAGTCTGGAGCGACGCGGCATTGGGTTCGGAGAGATATGACGATGCATCTCGTTGACCATTCTCAATGGCAGTATTGATGTGGAAGAGCTGGCGATAGAGGGTATCCAAATCGAGGATTTTGGCAGTGCACCCGATTGACGATTTGCGCAGTTCAGACGAGTTCTTGAGGAGTTCCGACGCAAACTGAATAAACTGTACCGTGTTGCCGGCCAAGCTTAGGGCGGCGAGGGCTTCCATGGTGGCACTGGTCAGCTCAACCAAGTTCCGCGATCAAGATGAAGCTTGAAGACGACATTTGGCGTAGAGATTTGACAGAAGGCTCTGCAGTGCTTTCCGACAATCTACATCCACGCACGCCCAATTATCACGTGAGACGCTGGCAGGGCGCAGAGCCCAAGACATTTTTTCGAGGCAGTGCCTATCACCCGCGGTCCAATCATTGTCGACATAACCAGAATCGGACATTGAGATGCAGCCAACCCATTTGGGCGTGGTAAGACCGCATCGTTCTTGGTTCAATGTTGACGCAGTCAATCAGATCCTCACTTGTGAATAACTAAAAAAAA
>Ga0247760_1003535_pt1 | contig 9923 bp, 5 predicted proteins | sample UWRJL171409R4_FD_179936 | JGI IMG/M metagenome (GOLD analysis project Ga0247760, IMG submission 179936) | Plant litter microbial communities from Arlington Agricultural Research Station in Wisconsin, United States - UWRJ-L171-409R-4 | ecosystem: Environmental > Terrestrial > Plant litter >...
GCGCCAGCCACCAGAAGAGTGGTGATATCACCACTCCAGCCAGCGATTCAGAAGGCCCACTGCAAGGAATTATATAGAGGCCTTCCACGGCTCAATCCAAGGAATAGAATAGAGCAATTCACTCCATCATTGAAGCCTTCGATTCCACTACGTGTCACATTTTGCGCACTGGTAACGAGATGGAAAACAACAACCGTTTTGGACAGCTGAGCTTCCAAAGCGCCTTCCAGAAGGCGCCGGCGTTTGCGTAGCCATGGCATCTAGAGCGTTCCTGCCCTAGGTAGCCTAGCAGCGATCATTGCGGATCTGCTGTCAATGCGGGAAGGTCGTCACTTCCCGACGCGGGTGCGGCTGGGCATCGATGCCATCTCGGATTTTAGTCACGCCCTCTCGCATTTGCTTGTCCTGCTTTATCACCCGACCAGCATCCAGGGGACCTCGTGTACGTATCCTGCGCACCCTGCGCCGCGGGGAAGGAAGCCGGCACAGTCTGACTAACCCTTAAATGGTGAACCAGGCGACATGCCTGGCTCCCTCCATCTGTGGCGACCAGGACGTGCCGGCTCGGAGATTCACTAAATTGGAGGCTGCAATATTCAACAAGGCAGTTAACTTTCTCGGCTGCGTTATGGGTGAGGAATCTGGTGCACTAAGACCCGATCCTAGTCATGAGAAGGGCACGACAGTCATCCAGGCACAGAACGAGCGTCATTGGCTCAGTGATGGCTTACCCACGACCCTCTCACGGGCTAGATTACGCCTCTCTCCTCAATCATCAACAGCCCCTGTACAGTGCCACGCACGCAAATAGTCCAAAGCCAGCTGCTATGGGAGACGGCACCAGATATGGGACTGATTAAGAACGCTCCGCCGAGCATGCGAGAAATATCTAGGAAGTGTTTGCACACCAGGGTGCAGAGGCTGAATAACACGGGCGGATTAGCAATGCGCGGGAAGTGGCCTGATTCCCGCCGTTGATATCGATGCAAGCCACAAGACGAAGCCGGATTTTGATGTGGCGAGACGACCGGGGGCTCAACATGGGCTCACCTAGGCTGAGATTTCGGGGCAACTTCACCTCACTCTACCCATGCCACCGATGCTGGGACGGGACGTGGGACGTACCGAAGGAATTATGCCCCTCTTTTGGGACGACGTGCGGTGCGTGACGGAGGGCGGACACAGCTCCGGTACGCAGGACAACGAACTCCAAAATAGGATTATGATGGGTAAGGTACTTTCCTTGGGGTGCCGCCCCCACTGCAAGTCGTCCTGCTGGAGACGCGGCACTTGCCCTGGAAAATCACAATAGAAAGAGGTGCAGTATAACTGACTGAAAAAGACTCGCCAACTGGAAGTGTTCGATCTGCAACATGGGACGTTTTCGACATGCATCCTGCTCGGACTCAGACTTCTGCAAGTAGTCGCCTGACCATTTGAGGAGTCACGACGGCGCAACAACAGGATAGGCGCAGTAACCGCCCGCATCGAGACACAGGTCGGTTGTTAGCTAGGTACCCAATCGTCAAGTTCCAGGGCACGTTCATGATGCCGAATTGCACCGTGACGTCAATCACGCGTGGGGGAAACAGCAGCAATCATAGGGCGATTTTAACAACCTAGGGCTTGATTTGACGACCATAAATGCTTTGGACTTTTCAAAATTCCCCAGGTGCCTTCGGAAGCGCCACAGGGAAGGCGATGCAACGAACTGGCTGTCCGCGAGTCTGCAGCAGAACAAATCCGTGGCTGGCTGGACCCCGCGCCCAGGTGTAGACACTAGGACATACGAGGCGTCTTGCAGCAATTGAGGAGAGCTGAAGCCGCGGTCTAGACTCAGCCCTACTGTGATAGCACTGCCGGGCGGGTGAGGGGGTTGCATTCGCTGCAGTAGCGCAACGGATATAAAACGGATAGGATGCCAAGACATCTGATTGGTCTCCTTGCCCGTATCCCTCCTCGCTGCCCCGACTTTGCTCAGCAGTGACTGGGCGGCCGACAACATCTGGACTTCACTCTGCCAGCTCGCCACAAGTGCCGAAACAGAGGCCACAACTAGGAGCTAATGCAAAAGCTAATGCAATCACAAGCCGCGCATACCGCCCGCGATTCCAAAACTCACAAGTCTGGCCGCCTAGGCTCGCAAGTGCAGAGCTGAGAAGGCAGAGCTGGAGTCAGAACAAAAATCCCGGGGCAATGGATGGTTGGACGTGTCTTTTCGAAAGGTCCTTTTGCGAGAATCGTCGCCTGCATCATCGAAGAAGAAGCAAAGGACGATGAAAACTCAGAAAGCTGTTTGCGGAAAGGGTTGCGAGGACGATGGGGTATAAGAACAGATGCAATGGCCGTCTTGTCTTCACTTTCGAATCTTTACAACACCCACAACAATCTCACACCAACTATCTTCTGACTAGAACGGCCTATTACCCCTTTACACCCAACAAACGAACACCTGCACTTTTCCCATCATGGCTGCCACTGCGACTTCTATCCTCACCAACCCACTCCTCCTCAATGCCTTTGGTGGTCAGGACAAGACGGTTGACGTCGGCGACATGGTCAAGAACTTTGACTTCGGCAAGGTAAGATATACCTCAACCCTTGCCTTCCACTGGTGCGCCCACTTACGCTTCGCAGATGAAAGTAAACGATGACAAGGCCCAGAACTTCCTCCACACAGACCTCGCGCCGTCCTTCGGCACCCTCACCAAGGACTCGATCAAGGAGCTCGACGAGAAGCTCAAGATCATGATTGCCGTGACCATGAAGGAGCTCGCCAAGGTGCAGGACAAGGCCTGGCAGAACGTGCTCGCAGCCATGTCACAGAACGAGCTGCTGCAGCCCGACGGCGACGAGATCGCCCGGTCCGACCAGATCGTCAAGAACAGTTCGCACGACTTCAAGTTCGACGGCTCGCCCGAGTCCGGCATCGTCCGGGAGGTCGAGTCGTGGTTCGCCAGGCTCATCTCCGACGACGACGTGCTCAAGAGCACCAAGATCGACATCAACGTGCTGGCTAAGATTGTGGCGCAAACCGGCGCGACAATCGACAGCTTCGAGGCATTCTTCGGCAAGAGCGAGCACCACAGCATGACGGTGATTGATGTTGGTGTGCTCCGCTTCCCTGACATCGACAGGCCATTCTTCAAGCTCTATCGCCTCAAGGTTGTGGCCTGGTCCGACTCGACTCGCATCTTGTTTCACTCGGAAGACAAGAACGGCATCACCGGGGGTAAGAGGCCAACATCCACTCTCCAGATTGTGACTTGATGCTGACAGACTGTCAGAATACAACTGCCGCAAGTTCGTACCTCGCGAGAGCGTCATGGCTGGTTTGACGGACAGTGCCAAACAGAAGGCCATTGCCTCTGTCAACGCCCTGCTTGATGACTAGGCGCACCCTGCACCCAAAACCGCGCTTGCAGACGTTGGGTAGGTAGGATGCAGGAGTGTTGGAAACATTTCGAGGCCGAATCATTGTTTTTATCTTAGACTCTGGCAGCCAGTGTGCGTAGTAACTCACTTTTAAAGAAGCATAATGTCATTGAATGCTTTTTGAGTACACTCCCAACTGATATCCGTGTGTTGAACGGGACTTGGATAACAAAGAAACCCCAGCTCTGGTATTAACAAACAGCCCGAACTAGGCCTACAACTTACCCTTCAACTTATACTCCCCCTTCACCACCCGCTCACAAAGATCCTTCAACGGCTGCCCAGCCCATTCAAAGTCCTCGATCCCCAAGTACACCTGCGCGCTCAACCTCGTCCAAAACCGCTCCCGATACACAAACACCGGTAAAAACGTCCCATACTCCTTCATCAACCTCCCTTGAATCCAATTGATCACCAGCCCCTGATCCCCCCTCGGAACAACCTCCACCCCCTCCAACCCCTCATCCCTCGCCATACGTCCCACCCCTTCCTCCCCATTCCCTGCGGCCTCAACCGCAATCGGTAACGCCACATTCACCATCGCACACTTCCCCAGCGTCCCCTCGCTATTCTCAAGGACCTTCGTCCCCAGCACCTCCGCGACTTTCCTCCCCCCTTCCCGCGCCAGCGCCTCCTGGTACGCGATAATCTTCTCCTCCCCGCCAAGAACCTCCTCTCTCCAGCGGATACTATCCCCCACCACGAGATAAGGCGAGTTATCCAGCGTCCCAATGAACTCAAACGCCGTCACAAACGCCGACTTCCCGCTCGGCGGGAGTGGATTGCTCCGCACCGGTGCGCCCGCCACCTCCTGCGGCACAAAGCCATGCGACGTCGGCATCGTGGACCGAATAAGCTGCTGATTCCGCACCGGGACGTAAAACACCGCGCACCCGCGCGGGACGTGCAGCCACTTGTGGCAGTTTGAGACGAAGAAGTCCGGGTCGAGCGCGGCCATATCGAGCGAGACCATGCCGATGCCCTGGGCGCCGTCGACGCAGGAGAGAATTCCGGCGGAGCGGCAGGCGGCGGTGATGGCTTCGAAGGGGAAGCGGATGCCGGGGAGGGAGGAGACGACGTCGAAGACGCAGACTTTGGGGCGCTTGCCGTCGGCGCGGGAGGCGGCGACGGCGGCGGTGAATGCGGAGAGGATGGTGGAGTCGGGGCAGGGGTAGAGAAGGGGGATGAGGCGGGAGGAGGCGCGGCCGTGGGAGGTCTCGACGATGTAGTCGATGGTTTTGGCACAGGCGCCGTAGATGGTGTCGAAGTAGAGGATTTCGTCGTTGTTGTCGGGGGCGAAGGTGAGGTTGCGCAGGACGGTGTTGACGCCGACGGTGGCATTGCTGACGAAGACGACGGTGTCGACGGGGGCGTTGATGATCTTGGCGACGGCCGCGCGGGATTCGTCTAGGATCTCGATCTGCTTGTAGCGGATGAAGGGGTCAGGTCGGGCCTCGGCTTGGTCTTGGTATTCGCGGCGCTTGGCTTGGATGACACGGGGCATGGTCCCGAAGGAGCCTGTGTTTTGTGAGCCAGGGGTCGAGATTCGGGGAGGTATGGGACTCACCATGGTTGAGGTTGCGGAAGGCCGGATCGAAGAGGAATTGTTGCTCTCTGAGTTCTTTTCCGTACTCGACCACACCACCCGCCTTTTGGTCTACCAGGAGAGACGCCTCCTTGGGCCTGATGGCAAGATCCTGCGTGTTGGCTACCATGTTGGCGAATTTGAGGCTTGTGATGGCAGGTGTTGGGATGCGATGAGGATGTGGATCGGGTTGCTATCCGGATCCAAGAAATTGTAGAGATTAAGGTTGTTAATAAAGCACAGACGATCAAGATGGTTGAGTCATTAGACTCCGCTGGAAGCTGATAGCGTTGTTGGGTGAGGGCTGAAGTGGATACTGGGGGGAGTCACGCAATTTGTTTCCAAAGCCAACCCAACCGGTCCGGGCCCGGGAGCAAAACTGTCGATTTGTAACACTTCTTTCGGCGGGGAAACAATCCCACGCCAGCTGATGCAGTCGTGGCCAGTTAGATCACGTCGATTGGCTACCGATGCACTGAATGGTCCTACATCGGCTTGTTGGCAGGAACAAACTTCAATCCGTGATATTGTTGCGGTGAATGCTGCATGCCAGTGATTTCGGGACGCGTCCACCCCGCATATCTTGGCGTGCACCGGCATCCCTAGCTCGCCGTTGCCGTTCATGTCCTCGGTAGGGCGCGTTCGGGTGAGTAACTCTGCGGAGGGACTTGACCAAGTTGGTGACCGAATGCCGGCGCAAGCCGTCTCGAAGCGTGGCGCTTGACGCGGCGTTGGTGGGGCCGAGGACGGAGACCAACACCCCGAACCGTGTTGTCAGTTTGCGAATACGGCGTGTGAGGGAGGGTTTGGCGCGTTCGGTGAGAAATGAAGTCGTATCGAATGCGTCGCCGCCCTACCGCTTGGCGTAGACAATCTTTTGGGCTGGGCGGTAGAAAGGCGTGCTTGACACAGGCAGCCCCGACTCATCTAACGCCTGGACTAACTTCCCAAGCCACGCATGGTATCCCGCAAACATTCCAACCCCCATCCAGCCCTCACAAAACGCCTGCAACGCCTTGTACCGCTGCACCTGGAACTCCTTCTCCTCCACACCGGGCGTCACCTCCATCAACGCCATTGACACCTTCGTCACACACACCGGACACAAATACGGCGGCTGCCTCACATCCTCCGCCATGCCCGCCGTGCTCTGCATGACGCACGCATAATACGAGCAATGTCCCAAACACAAACAATGCCCCAACTCATGCGCAACTGTCCTCGCAACCCTCGAGAACCACAACCCACCAAGATCCTCCTCCGGCGCCGGCGCCGCCACCGCCGCCCTGACCGCCGCCCCCAACGGCGTCTCCCCGAACCCCTTCGCCTGCTTCCGCCTGAAAGCCAGCGGAACCCCCCTCCACGGCGCCCCATTCGCCCACATCTCCTCCCCACAAACCTCCGTCGCATAGCTGACACAGTGACTCGCCGGCCACATGTGCTCCCGATCAACCACCCCCTCATCCAACCCGGGATGATATCGCGCCGCCGAAACCACCGCAATCCTGCTACTCCCGTACGCCCGCCCACAGCAGAAGTCGTCCTCCTCGTCCTCATACAAATCCTGCTCCGTCATCATCACCAGCGAATACGCATCGTCCGGTAACGCCTCCAGCGCCGCGTCGAGGACATCATTCAGGTTCAGCTGCCGCTTGAAGGCCCCGTCGGGACACGCGCGTGTGCGCACGCCAGTGACGCCCTCTTCGCCAACCTGCAGCCCGACCACGTCTGGCGCTGTCCCGGCGGTGCCGTCCGTCCAGGGCGTGAAAGCTACCGTGCCGGGGTACGGCTTCACCGCAAGGGGGTGATAGAACGCCGCCAGGTAAGCGAGGATGTCCTTCTCCTTTGGCGATTCCACCGCGCGCGCGGCGGTTGAGATTTCTGCCGGAACAGCCCAGGTCTTCATGAATGACAATGATGTAGGGATGGCCGGCACCGACGCGACGTAGATGGTCTTGCGCTCGTGAGTGAACGGGTTGCGTAGCTTCTCGCGCATCCAGGAGCGCAGACTCTGCGGGGGGTCCTTGGGGTCGATGGCGAGCGCGTCGTCGGGGAGGACAAGTGGGCCGGGGAAGGTGTGGCCGAAGGCGATTTCATCTTCGCGGGTCGCGGCGGTGCCGCGGAATTGGCCGATGCGGCCGGAGGGCGTGGCTGCTGCTTTGCGGTTGACGAAGGGGGGGCGCGCGAATTTGGCTTCGGCGGCGTGGTCGGAGACGTCGACTTGTAGGCCGTCTTTGTGGGTGCATGGCTTGGAGGGAGGCATTTGGCGGGATGCTTTGAGGTATTGAGGTGTTGAGGGGAAGGGGAGAGATTATTCCGTTCCCTCTGGTCCATGGTGGCAGGTGCCAAGGCGCCAGGTTGTAAACAAAACTCCAGGCAGCAGCCGGGGACTGCTGAGGGTTAGGGTCACATTAACACCTAGATGGTGACCTCCGTACAAGCAACGTGTTTGAGGAATTTATACCTGTGTCTTATCGTTCATTTGACCGAAATAGGGCTTTAACTCTCCACCTCCGATTCGCCAACACAAATACTAAAGACGAGAGGTTGTTATTAAGATTTACAAGTAATTAAGTTAAACAAGACAATTACCAAGACCCTGCGACGATGGATCCCCGGCCTTTTACCGTTTGCGAGTCCCGGCTGTTCAGCATAGCACATTCACGAGTTATAGTATCGCGGATGTGTCTGAGAGGCTGTATCGTGAAACACCCCAGTCAGCTTGGCAATCCCAACCCCAACTGTTCTCACTTCTGGCCTCCTGATTCACACATGACTTGAACGAAACAGCCCCCACCAGATCTCGCGGCGATGGGACTCCCGTCTTCCTCCTTTTGCGAGCCGCGCTTGTGAACCGTGGGACATCCACCGGTCATATCGCGGAGGTCACTGAGAGCCTGCATCGTGAGAGTCCTGAGTCAGTCTGGCAGTTTGACGCTCCATTGGCCATTCGTAGGGTCCAGGTGGAGACATACCCGGTTGAAGTTATTGGTGCATAGTTCAAATGTAGCCGATTGTCGGCCTGAGATTCCAAACCCCTTTGAGGTGTTAGATCTCGTGTTGTGGAAATGGGTCCAAGGAGATCACCTACCGTGGCGCCTGAGATCGTGTCTCGCGCAGCAAGATTGGGAGTATGATTTCTATCTGAGCCACCGTCGTTGAAGGAGGCAGCACGTTTGGCTACCACGTTCGCCTGTGTCGTGGTGGCGAGTAGTAAGAGTCCGGCGGCGACAGACTTCGCGAAACGCATAGTGAGGTAGGTGATAAAAAAGAAACAGCGCAGATGATGATGGACAGGTAACTTCTCTGAGAGAACTAGTAGCTGATGAGCTTGAAACCCTGCGATTTTGGCGTGTACGCAAGACAGTTCCAGCTACTTCGATTGACTGGGGTCCTTTGACGCCGCGCCAAGGCAGATGTGCTGTTATATAACCTTGGGGACCTGCAAACCGTGGAGCGGACATCAATGGTCTTCATCATCGATGAGGCGCAGCAATGCACCCCAGGGCTGCAACAAAGCCAAGACTTTCTCACCGAGGAACAGGCCTATTGTGTTCGTCCCAAACTTGGAATTGATATGACCAGCGATATTAAACTGCTAAGAATCGAATTAGCCCTTCCGTTAGTTCGACACTGCCGAATATCTGTCCCGTCGCTGACCAGGTCAGGCCCCTCCGCTGTACTACCCTCCTCATAAGGGACGGTCCCTCTGGGGGTTGCGCCAAGTGATATGAAGTCGTCTCCTGCCGTCTTCGGAAACGAAGATTGGGTTGCGGACTGAGCTGCCTATTGGTCCGGGTAATGTCCGAGATGTGAGGTTTCGGACACAGCGCAAGGCGCAGCTGCTATGAACCCCTGATTGATGACCACCCGCACTAGTGTGCGTAGATGCCAAAAACTCGAAAGCCCATACCGAAGAATACAGGGTAACGGGTAACGCCTAAAAGGTCACCCAACAAAATCGCTGATTCAAGGGGGGGATCTATACCCGCGGTACTAAGTTGGGTCGTCCGAGCCTCACTGCCGCCCTCCACTTCCAGACAATACCACTCGGTCTCAAACTACCAAGACACAGCAATCATGGCCTCACTGAAACGTCAGGACACTCTGCTGGACAAACCGGTGGTCCGAAATGCCCCATGGCCGGGAATCGTGGCTATCATTGCCATGTTAGCATGTCTTATCGCCTCAGGGGTGGTAGTGGGTATCGCCAATGACAGCCCGGTGACATCGTGGGGAGTGCGGCCTGCCGTATTGCTGGCCGTTTTCACAGCAACATCCAATGTCGTCTTCAACACGGCCTTGGCAACCGGGATAGCAGTCCGGTTCTGGCTGTGTGCGTCCAGAGGCGTCAAGCTTTCCCAGCTGCACTACATCTGGGACCATGGAGGAGTCCTCAGTTTCAGCTCCGCTGTCCGATCTGGACCCCCGGCGAGGACAGTAGTCTTGTTGGCGCTGCTAGCAAACGTGCTGCAGTTTGTGGGAGCACCGCTCCTCCAGCGGTCATCATATCAGGTCATCCAGGATCGGTACAGCAATAACACCATCTCAATAGACTTAGCTCGGGAGATCCCAGCCGGTGTTTTCGGGACGAACAACAACGGAGTGGTGACCAGCGCCGAACGCGTCCTCATGCCGCTTGTCCAGCACTGGTGGCGCAACACCTCCATGACCACCCTTGGCCGCGAAGGATACACGTGCGACGGGGTCTGCGACGGCCACGTCCCCGGGGCAGGCTTCACATACCACTGCTGGACAACCCAGCGTCCTCTGGAGTTGGCCACCAAGAAAACTGACAACCAAACCGTCTTCCTCATAGCGCTGACTAACAAGGAAAATGCCACTACCGGCCCCTACCTCCGCTTGACGTCCTTGCACCTCTCGGAAATTGACAACGATTGCG
>Ga0247760_1003536_pt1 | contig 9921 bp, 8 predicted proteins | sample UWRJL171409R4_FD_179936 | JGI IMG/M metagenome (GOLD analysis project Ga0247760, IMG submission 179936) | Plant litter microbial communities from Arlington Agricultural Research Station in Wisconsin, United States - UWRJ-L171-409R-4 | ecosystem: Environmental > Terrestrial > Plant litter >...
AACATTCCACCCCCCGTTGCGTCTTTCCCTCCCAACGTCATCTCCTCGGCCTGTAAACGTCTCAGCATTCATGTTTCCGAACACGCCAAGACAACCACGACCAAGACTGCGAATGCCCCGACCAAAACTGTCTCCGCCACCGTGACAACCACACAATGCACCTGTCCGACGGGGCTAATACCGGTGGGATCGCCCTGTATCTTTGAGCGTCCGGAGCAGTGCTGCAGTGGGACCTGTGCTTGCATTTCGGGCGTCTGTAATTGTTTTCAGATTTAGACGCGTGCACGTACGCACCCACGAAAGTACCTACCTACTCATCCTGGATACCTTACCTCGGGTAGATTGGGGGGCCAAGTTTGGTACCCGGTACCTCATTTAGACTGATAGGGGATGGGAATGGGAGATGAAGTTTTGTGTACCAGTGTACAATTTACAAGTTTTAAAATTTAATTTAATTCTTACTTCTATGGATGGGTGGATGGACGGTCTGCAATACCAGTACCGTTTCAAGGAGGGTTTTTTACATCATGGGAAAACTCATGCTCATCTGTAGTGACCATCTAGCGGCTTGGCGGGGCCGATCTTCTGGTTCTGGCTGAGCGTCATTCCGCCCTGCATTTTCCTCATCTTATTCTTCCTCATTTCTTCTCCCAGCTGCGGCTCTTCTCCCAGGTGCTCGTCTCCCCTGCCGTGCAGGCTGACGGGCAGGCTGGCGTCTGACTGGATTTGGGTTTGGGTTGGCGGTTATTTCATTCTCATTCTCAAGTTGTTGGATATAATTCTGCGGGATATTATTACCACGGGGATTACTGTCGTCAACGTGCCCGTCTTGTGGAACACGAGTTGGGTGGAATCGAGTCGGTGCATGGTTTGGCTGGGACTGGGACCGATGATGAGGCTGAGACCAATTGAACATTTTGAGAAATACATGTACCACGACAGCAGTGATGCAAAAGGCTGCGAATAAACCAAAATTTACAAAGTCTGGATCGAGGGCTATGTGCGATGTTGTGGTTTGCTGGAATAGCCGCATTTTGGTGGATTTGAAGTGGATTTGATGAAGACTATGAGCTGGAATCAAACAGTAAAGAGTGGGCCCATACTTTGCACATTTTATACTCATTTTTTGCGACCCTGTCGGATGCCTCAATAGGCCCTTAGCTTGCTTGCTCAAAGCCTGAAGCAGGCTGGACATGGTCTTCAGGGACAATTGTGCGAAACAAATTCATGCACTGTCCATGTACACTGTACTGTCTGCGATCTGCAAATTCAACCTGGGAGGAGCAGCAGAGGAACTTTTGGGCGGTGAATCCATTGCAGCCAATTAAAAAGACCAGATGTGAGCAGGATCCCTGGAGTTGGCCTGCAAGATGGGTGGCCGAGCATTTGCGTGAGGGGTAGGCGATAGTGCTCACCGACGCTCTAACAGGGGAATATGCGAAAACGCCTGGTGAGTCATGTTAATGTCGTAAAAATGACGGAAGTTGACATGGGAAGTTCAGCTAGGTTTTTCTCAGGTAGCTGCAGTTCTCTTTTTTTGTGCTTGGTGTTGGTTTCGCTCGCCCTCCACCAAGTTGCCCCCGGTAGTGTGTTAAGGTCCCGGTGAGGGCCATCTCCCGCCAAAGTTCCTTTTTCACCCTTGGCCACAGACCCTGCAGCGAGGGGAAACAGTATTCCGGGAAGCAGGTTGGACGGCACAACTAATTCAGCAGCTGCGCAAAAATTGGGACATAACCCCGTGGTTACCTCCCACTTACTCCGCATTTCGTCTTCCTCTCCCCAACTTCTTCCTCTCCCCATTTTTTTTCTGCACTCTGTCGCAACCACCAACGACAACATCAAAATGTCTCCGGTTTCATCCCCAGATAAAATTGCAGCGACTGCCATCCCCAATATCACTGCTCTCCGGAGAGGGCTTGATTACGGGGATGTGAACCTCCCGCGATGTGTGGAATTTTATGACGACATGAGGGTATTCCGGAAGAAATTCAAGACCAGCAGGGGTGTGTCTGGTACCGATCTTCATGACTGGAAGTCGCGAGAAGGCCAAAACGCGCTGAGTGAGATGACATATGCATATCTCGACAAGGCGGGAAACGGTATGGTCTTTTGGCCAGATGAGCCGTCTGCGCCCAATTACAACGAGTACCAATACACGAGGGACAAGTACAGGTGAGAGGATCAACCGACTGCATTGTCCTCATGCTAACAGAGCCGCAGTATCCGACGTCTTGTCAAGCAGTTGTTCTTTCGGTTGAACCAGCAGCAGTTTCGCAACAAAAAGTACAAACACAAGGACAGCGACAGTCAGAAGGACTCTCAAGAGTCATCGCAACAGACAGTCGCCCAACCCACCATCATTGACCTGGCGCAAGACGAGTCGGACAATGACAGCATCAGGTGAGTTTCGCCCTAGTTCATATCACTCAGTCGACTAATAAGGGAAACTGCCAGACCTTCTCATTCGGCGTTTCCCAGTGGGTCAGGCTCAGGTTCTAGCAGGACTCTGGGTCGGAGCAACGATATATACTCTGTTCCGCCTGAACCAACATCTCCACCTGTAAGTTGCGCGTTCATATCTGTCTGAAGTAAGCTGACAAAAGAAGCGAATGCGTCAGTTTGAGCCCATCAACAACTCACCGAAACGGGGGCTTGATCGAGATTCTGAAGATATAGCTTCCGAATTCTCACCGTCAAAACGGAGGAAAGGCAAACAGCCAATTCGGCCTTCTGAGATGGTAGCTCCAACAAAAAGATCGCCGCGGGAGAAGCGACCCCCAAACCGACCGGGTATGATTGGCCTGGACGACATCGACCCCGATATTTATGAAGAGTCGGACGAGTATAGGAACGAGCCCGAATCGTCCCACGTGCCCATCCACCCTTCGCTCCGCCCCACACAACCATCATCGTCGGCTCTGCGTCCTGAAGATATCCGGTTGGAATCGATCGAACTTCTCCCTGAGACCCGAACATCCGCCACAGTTGACATGTCGCCATTTCCCGAGATTGAGTACAAGAGCCTGAGTCCAGTGCCGTCTGATCTGCCGCGGTTCTCGCCCATCTCTACGATTCCTTCTCTTGGCGATGCAAGTCGAGGGGTGTCGCCTGACCTGGTAACACGACCACACTCACAACCAGCTGTCATCCCAGACCATACCCCCAGAGCACCCGCTCCTCCTCCTCCTCCGCCTCCGCCTCGATTCGACCCTCATCCACACACGACAGCGATCCCACCCACACGCCCAGTAACAACCCCAATCTCACCACGAACACCCACTGCACCACCACCAGCACAACCACCACCACCACCACTTGCTAAACTTAAACCGTCCATCACCATGATCTACCACGTCGTCATAGCTCGGTCTCCGATCCCGGTGATTGAGCGGTGGCATCCACAGGGTAAATTCCAAGAAAAGACTCTCGCGGAATTACATGCCGAACTCCCCTTTTTTGTTTCCATCCCTCAGGGATTAATTTTCACAATTGAGAGTCCCTGTTTAAAAGCTGTGGAAAAAGTTCTGAATGGTGACGAGGATGGATTTGCGAGTATGAAACGGTGCGTTAATAAAGCTATTCGGGATTGGTTAGGGAGGGAAAGACAGAAAAACAGAGAAGGGGGACTGCCGAGGTTGGTTGTGGATGTATGGATTGAGAGGATGGGAGAGGAAGGAGGGGGAAGGGAGGGGACGGGTGGTGGGTTGGAAGAGGAGGTGGAGTTGGAGTGGTGATTCTTTTTCTTCTTCACTTTTAGTCATGTCGGGGAGTTGTGATATGATGTGGTACGGTATAGATGTCCTGCACGGGTGAGGCTTAGGAGTCAGGGTGATACCCAAACCCATTCGAGGGGTTTAACGAATAGAACAGGTCAGGTTGGTTAGGGCCAGAGATATTCTCACTAATTAGGTCTACGACTCTAATAATTTTTACAAGTATTAAACCTACGCGAAATTGAACTTCCATTTTGAACCATACTCATAACTTCCTACCCATTCCATCCCAATTCCATCCTTCGTAGATCTCCCATCACATACCCGTCATACTATGTTCCCGTTTCGTTGTGTTTTGATGACGAACCACGTTAGCTCCATGTCCAGCAGACTAGGTCTCAAAGCTTTTGAGAGAAGGGTCAGTCAAGAACAAACAACATATTGTAATCAAGAAGAGACACTCACCGCGACAATCGCAGCAATCAACCCCAACACCACCTCGGGCGCCAAAGCCCCACCGGCACCCCCCACCGCCACGGTCGAGGTCGGAGAATTCTTCGTCCCCGTAGGAGACGAGGTCTTGGTCGCGCTAGCAGTCGAGTTTCCGTATCCAGAAGAGGAAGTCTCCTGAGAGTCCGGGTCAAAGCATAAATCGCTGTCGGGGCTGGGGGCGCTAGTATACTGCGCGCTGACAGAGCCGATCAAAAATAGGAGGAAGAAGCTCATGAGCAGCCTGGAGGGGCTTGACGTTGAAGTGCGTGGGGACATGGTGATGGTGTTATTACTTAGGATTGACAATGACTGAAAACGAGTGTTGGATTCGATGGTCGCATCTATCTGTCACAGTTGGGAGACGACGGGTGCTTGCATGTTCAACTTAAAGCATTTCCCTCTCTCTGCAGCTCTCCCCCGCAACACCCCCAGGTCATGTCCGGATCGACCAGTGGACCACCTTATCAGCACCATGTTCCGAACGTCACCGCCGACGATAACAAAGCGGTGGAGATGAAACAGATCAGTGTCCGAAGGCGGGAAGCGCCGTGTGAGACATGTTTACGCCCAAAAGGGGTTTGGTTTGCAGGGAAATTCAGGGGTTGCGCCAATGGATAAGAGGGAAATCCGGCGCCGCTCTGCAGTGCTCGGGCCGGGGTTTGCCATGGCGCTGTGCGCGTTTTCTTGGGCTGAGACACCGCAGATGTGCCCCGATTGCATTTTGCACTGTGAATCGGGTTTGCACAGAGGGAGTTCCATGAAGATCAACTGGGGTGGCGATGCGATTTATTTTCAGTTCTCGGTCGAGATTCTGGGATCAAATCTCACCGATGAGATCAGTCCATCGATGTCGTGTTGCGACGGAGGTGGACGACAACGTGCATGTTCGTACATGTGCCTCTGCTGCATAGTAACCGCCTGAGCTTGTCAGACACGCAGGTGACGAATGCTGGAACGCCAGGCTTGCGTACACCCGAATTCGTGTACCAATTAAACATGCCGATGTGGCTTCGGGTGGCTCTCAGCCAGCACTGTTCACATCCAAGACTCAAATTGTCGATCATGTTCAGTAAGAGTTCGCATCTTCCGGACCGGACGACCGGATTGCGGCAAGTAACTGATCGGCATTTATATGTCTGTATCTCTATAGACACAAAACCTGGGCCCCAACGTTAGATATGAGGATTAGTCGTTGCCGGATTGGGCGGTAGCCACCTGTCTTGCTCGGGGCATAGAACTAGTTCTAGGTGCCCATATACCGTGGAACTGCAATCACAAACAACAATCACAGTCAAGCCCGGCTAGCTCAATCGGTAGAGCGTGAGACTCTTAAGGAGTATCTCCGCCATCTCAAGGTTGTGGGTTCGACCCCCACGTCGGGCTCAATTCCCGTCCTCGTCATATTTTTGGACCGCAAGGTGCGTGTCAACTTTTTTTTTCTTTCTTTCTTGGTCTTGCTGCCCGTAGCTTGACGAGCCCGATTTCAAATGTTATCTCACTGGTTGGGCCGTGAGAGATGTACTAGTCCTCTCTGCATTCGGAATCTGAGATTGACGGAATGCAGTGTCGAATGCTGCCTTCAAGACCAGGGTGTATCGTTCATGGTCTCAATCCTCGACCAAACATTTGGGGAAGGAGATGCTGTATTCTTTAAGAGTACAATATGACAAGGGGAATCAAGTGTCACGCCACTGCCGGGAATTGGCAAGTACTTTGTGGGCAAATACAAAGCAAACAACATCGTTACTCATTACGCATAAAATTAGGTACACTTTAGGGATGCCCCTCCCCCGGGGTACTGTCCCCCTTTTCCCCCGGCCACTGATAGCCATCCTGCCTGGCCTGGACCAAACAAAAATAATCCTGCATCGGCTCCTCCACCCTCCCAAACTTTAGTAACAGCGCGCCATCCCCTCGTGCCCACGACACTGAAGGTTCATTCGGATCGCTCCGTCCGGGATACATTAAATTAGTTACCAATCTCCCGGTGGAAATCTGGTTATACTGCCGCTTCAACGTGCGCAGCACCGTCCAGGATGTCACGAGAATAGCGCCCGACCAGAGGATGACCACGGCAAAGATAAATAGAGTGATGAAAGCGGGGATGGCATAGCGGATATCATAGCGGATAACCTTTTCATAAACCTCCACCTCTGCTCGGGAAAGCCGCTCAGCCGGGTCCTCCACGGCCATTTTGGGCGGCCAGGCGGTGGGTTTATCGCGAATGGCGGTTTTGCTTCCGGTAAACCGCGTGGCGAGATCGTCGTTTAGCATCAAGCTCGGGATGCGCGAGACGGTTTCGACGGACTGAGAAAGCCGCGCCCATCGCTGGCGGAGCGCGTAGTAAATCTCGCCGCTGTAGTACCCTTTTTCTTCAATAATCCCTTCTCGTCGATATGCCCCGTCGAGCGCCAACATTGGCCCGGAAGCGGCAACAATTACGTCCCGCCCGTATTGGCGTCCAAAATTCACAATCAGACTATCGCCAAAGGGGAGCCATAGCTTATCCGCTCGCGTGGTGTAAAACCCCGGGAAATTCTCATAGGCTTGCGAGACTAACCCCCAGAGCGGATCGAAGACGCTGCGTCGCGGCTCGCTGGTCTCGACAGCCCAGAGCGGTTTTTCCGAGGTGTTGTTCTCCGACCAGACTTTGTCGGCAAGGCCGGTGACGCGAAGGTCTTGTAGGCGAGGTGTAGGTGTAGTTCCGTTATAAAGAAAATCCACAGTTTTTATACTCGCTCGGATTGCGCTGGCACAGACAAAGAGCCGCTTGTCCATTTTATAAACCGTTTGGGTTTCATCTTCAGAAACTTGGTTCCATTCGCCTCCGCCAATAAAAAGACCGCAGCGCACCGCCGGGTTGGTGATGTTGCTCGCGCGCAAATCGAGGCGGGACTCGAGTGAGTAAAAGCCATGGCAGATATTAGAAATAGCGGTAAAGTTTTGCGCAAACATGCGGCGGATCCCATCCGGGTAGGCCGGTGCCAGGTTGGCGGGGACTCGCACAATGTTGCCTGTCGTGCTGATATTGCTCGTGAGTCGAAGAGAAACCGGTGCGACCAGGTCGTCGATAAAAATGGACTCGGCATCGAGGAAACTCACCACGGCCCCGCGAAACTCGGAAGACGCCGTGAGGTTGATCTTGGGGAGGGTTTGGTTGTTGGGACCGAGGGGTAAAGTGATGTTGAGCAGGGCCGCCACGAGCACGTTGTACATGCGCGCAGCTTTGAACGCTCGCCCTTGCAGGTTCAGCGTCTGGTTGTCATTCCATGGCGGCGCCTCCAGATCTCGAATGGAAAGGTCGCGAAAGGCGCCTCGGTCAATGAACCACGTCGTCTGCTTATCGGTGAAAGAATCAACCGTGTCGGCTCTTTCCAGCTCAATCGAGATATTCGTATCGACACAACTGGTCACGGGTTCGAGGAACGTCAAATCCTCCCTCCAGGTCCCTCCGTAGCCTAACCCAACGGGAATAGTGTGGTTACGGAAACCCACGGCTGGAGTATCGCGCATGTCGACCACGACACCTTCGCGAACATAAATGTCCTCAAAGGCCATGAGATTCTCCGCCGACACTTTTTCGGGCACGGCTCGGGGCCGCCCGAAATCCACGAGGCCAAACCGGGTCAGTTTCCAGCGACGTGGATGAATATCGAGTAAACCCGAAAGAGTGTTCCCTTCCCCGTCGGTAGCACTCGTGAACATTTTGGTAAAATTCAGCGGGAGGGTCGTGTTGATGATGGATGTCTCGTTGTTTTCGCGCACGCTGGTGAGATTTCCAGACCCGGGCGGGATTTCCTGCATGGTGACGCCCTGGAATTGGCCCGGACAGTTGAGACTTCGTCCGGACTCGCAGTACCGGCTCATTTCGAGGTTGGGCCGATCCATTGTGACGCGACCCCATGCGCCCGTGTCTTTGACATACTGAAACATGACGGGCCGAGTCGCATGGGGGATGACCTCTTCGCGGAGTCCGAGTGGTGCAACCACGCTGGTTACCACCAACAAAAGCGCGGAAAGCGTCATGACCCATGTTGCCGTCACGGTCGTTCTCGACCGGTTGATAGCGCCGACCGTGTCTGACTGGAGGAGGATCGGCCAGATGGTGTTGGAAATCATGCGGTTGACGACGGACCACGTCGCCGCGGTATTTTCGGTTCCCACATACTGGATCATGATGATGACCAGGAGAGCAGGGAGGGAGAACTGGACTATTCGATAAAAAGTGTCAGCTAAAAAATAATCCCAAAATAAAAATAAAATAAAATAAAATAAAAAAAATAATAAAGAAAGAAAAGAGAGAGAGATAGGCAGAGAGGGACCCACCAATCATTACCGCCGCGGCAATGATGCCCGACACCTCGGCAACACTGAGCGTCAAAACCGACGACATCTTGTCTCTAACCAAAAAAACGACCGTGGTGGACAGAGGAAGGCCTCAGCCAGAAAGAGCGCCGTTATGCCACTTTAGGGCTCTCGAGACGTTGTGAGAGACTTGGTAGACACCCCTGGTGGCGTCGAGCGACATGGGCCGTTTTTAAATTTTAACAACGGGCTGCTGCAGCCACATGCATCTCGCACAACGGTCGGTCCTCAGGCAGGCAGGGCTAGAGCAGGCCTGCGTAAGACGGCATCTCTGTTCCCCCGTAGTGAGACGTCAGGACTGGTTGGGATTCGGGAGAGGCCCTGGAGCTATAGTCTTGGCGATGCAGGGCAGGGGGGGGGGGCAAGGCCTATTCCTATTGATCATGTCGTCTCGGCTAACTGACTGTACACTACGTGATACAAAAGGACTTGACTCACAGATCTTTCGTCGCGAGACTTTAAAATCTGTTCTGTTCTGTTTCCTGGTAAGCACGAGTCCACATTTTCATTGAGTCCAGTCGACTCTGGCCAAACCTCCCGTCCTCCGATCCAGGTGTACATTAGTCGCGTGTTATAAAAACACAAAAGCACTTCCCCCCATAAACTGTGTAATGATCATCCCGCATTGACCCCTGCACACCTGGGGCATGGCAAGCCAAACCGTGTTAGGCAGTTGGGATTGAATAAAAGGGGCAGGGGCATGGTGCAACCCACCCCGGTCCCGTCCAGTGTGCGGGTGAACCAATGACGTGAGAGAAACGGTTTGGTTATCTTTTTTCAGGCTTTCAGCTGCTGCAGATCACTTCCTGGCGACTGGTCAGTATTAGTGCAACCCCGAGGTAAATTTGGACAAACTCACAGCGGTGAGTTGAGAGAGAGAGAGAAAATTACTCTGAACAATTGAAGATTGTTAAGTCCGAGTTGGGAACTCATTCCGAGCTGACTCCCTTCTTTCTCTGGTTGTAAAAAGCTACCAGTGAGGAGCTGAGTCTCTATCTGGTAGTAAAAGGCTATGAGCGGACCTGTACAGATAGCTGCGTGATGATTACCTTGTGTTGTATGTAACCCTGCCTCTGCCAAGTCCAGTCTCGACTGCACTCCTCATCCCAACAGACAACAATATGGAACTTGAGTACTTGGATGGTTCAAAAGGCCAGCCATCAGACGGGTAATAAATGTCCAGTTTTGTCGCACATTTGTCTTTTCTGGCTAGCCAACGTGATGAGCAAGGGGTGTAAACTTTAGTTACTTAGTTTGAGGCCATATTCGTCGTAGTAGCTTGGGGTTGCATGCGCGTGTGGTTGTTGCAGAAAGCAGAGAAGGAAAGGCTGGCTATTCAACTCGTGTTTTT
>Ga0247760_1003540_pt1 | contig 9910 bp, 4 predicted proteins | sample UWRJL171409R4_FD_179936 | JGI IMG/M metagenome (GOLD analysis project Ga0247760, IMG submission 179936) | Plant litter microbial communities from Arlington Agricultural Research Station in Wisconsin, United States - UWRJ-L171-409R-4 | ecosystem: Environmental > Terrestrial > Plant litter >...
CAAGGCAGGAGCTGTGGCAGCATACCTGCGCGGGCTTAGCAAGACCGTGAGAGGCGTCCCCCCGGCGTAGGCGGTAGTAGTGGCGAGAGCTTACGTAGGCGAGGTGGCTTTGTACGGAACAGAGGTCTGGAGAAGACCGCGCAAGCCCCAGGCTTAGTTCCTAGCCACAGTAGACAAGTTACTAAAGCAGGCAGCCAGAGCGGTGGTACCGGTATACCGCACCACGCAAGTTGCAACCCTGTACCGAGAGAGTGGAGTGCTCCCGGCAGCGCTAGAGGTGACCAGGAGACAGGAACGGTGGCAGCTCCGGCTAGCAGCCGCCCCCGCGCACTCACCGTACTACGCCTTCGGACGGCTGCAATAGCCGGCTAAGGTCAGAAAGAACGCCGCCCCAAGAGGGACGAACCTCTAGGAGTTGTGGAAGAGCGCGCTTAAGACCCAGCGGCGGAGCCTCCCTGCCCCAGATAGGCTGCTACTGGCCGGGCTCTCGTAGCCGGGCAAGGAAAAATAACTCCAGGCGGTTAAGAAGCTGGAGGCCGAGGCCCCGCCAGGGACGGTACTCTTATACACAGACGGGTCCAAGGTTAAGGGACGCAAGGAGGCCAGCTGGGCAGTATCCGTGTGGAAAGACGGCAGAGAAGTAGAGGCCCTCAGCGGGAAATTAGGCCACGCTAAAGTATTCGACGCGGAAGTGGTCGCCTTAGCCGTCGGGCTGAGCGTAGCGGCTGCCGAGGAGCGAGCCCTGGTTTTCACCGACTCGCAGGCGGCGGCAAGCGCCGTAAGCAAAGGGTTCTCCCCCTCCAGCCAACCCGCAGTAGAAAAAGCCTTTAACGGTTTGCGCCACCCCGGTACCAGCCTATACTGGTATCCGGCCTACGCCGGCGTTAAAGGCAACGAAAGGGCGGACTAGCTGGCCAAGCTCGCTACAGGCCCAGAGGTGGAACCGAGGGGTCTGCCCACGTACGCCTACGCCAAGGCTGCCGCCCGGAAGCGGTACGAGTAAAGGGTCAGGGAGTAGTAGGGCAAAACCAGGCCCGCCAAGTACGGAGCGCTAGGGCTAGGGCCGTACCCAGACGCCCTTAATACTACAAGGCCCAGGATGGGCAAAATTGTTCAACACCGTACGGGGCATAGCCCGTACGTAAGCTACCTAAGGAGGTTCGGTAAAAAAGGAACCCCGGTGCACAGCTACGGCGTACTATAGGAACCACAACACCTATCGTACTGCCGAGAACTAGCAGTACACCAAACGGCGGTATAAGAGGCGTGCCGGGCGGGGAAGCGAAGGAAAGAAACGGTTCTGGGCACTAAGGAACTGTACGAGGTAATGGTCGGAAGGCAGGCGTTAAGGTTCTTCCCCAAGTAGAGGTTAAGGTTGGTTTACGAGCCCTACTGGCGTAAGAAAGGTTGGCTTAGTGCGTTTTACCGCCAGGGGCGGTAGGTAGGTAGTGGAGGAAGCGAGACCCGAACCAGCGGGGGGGTATTATGTAATCACTCAGGTGGTAGCGCTGCTAACCCTGGCCTACGGCCAGGGCGGGCCACCCTAAAACGAATTGAATTGAATTGAATTGATAAGCGATTTTCCACTTATCACAGACCGCCTGTTTCCGACCGCTACCGGCCGCTGGAAGCCGACTGCTACTGGCTACTAATTCCGCAACCGGATCCCCCACTACCCACTGTAAGGCGCTGTAAGGCCGCCTTACCCCGCCTGCCATCACCACAATCACCACCATCGCCGCCGTCACTACCATTACCACTGTTACCACTAACCGATATCCTACTATGGCCGATAGCTTGTATGCGGCCGCTGAGGGCCGCGCTTAGGAGGCGCGGAGGGCCGGCCTGTAGGTGAAGAAGGACGAATAGCCGGCGAATATAACGAGAAGTTACGTATTAAAGTAACGCAAGTGGAGGACCTAGTGCGGTATGCCGCGCGCGGCGCCGGATGGAACCCTATTTACGTAGCCGGATAGCGAACTTATTACGCCTAATAAGTTGGCCGTTTAGCTAAAAGAAAATATCCTTTTACGGCGTATTAAGGTACCGAAGAAGCGGCGTAGTTGCGGCGACGGCTATATGGATCCCCTACTACTAGTTAACGAGCAGGCCGCCTTCCGGGAAGCTAAAACCTTTACTGTAACGCTGGTAGTACTGGTTACCGAAGTGGCTTAAATCCTAGCTGATAACCGTAAAAGCTATATATTACCGTTGATTATAGCTACGGCAACTAGTACTGGTGATGCTAAAAAAGGTACCCTTTTTACCAAAAGTACGGTAAATACGTATATTACTACCGTAATGGAGCTCTGAAACCTATAAGTAGCGTATAGTAGTAAAAATACGGAAAACCTACGTAATATAGCCGTACGTAGCTTTTTGGATTAGCGTAGCCGTTAAAAAAATTGCTATAACCGCGCTAGCTTTAAAGATTGCGGTACTAAAGGGATTTAGGCCGGGTATTTAACTGCTAAGTAACTTGTAATTTAAGAGTATCTACTTTACGGCGTAGCTGCTACGTCGTAGAATTTACGCGTACGTATTAATTTTCTTTTCGGTTATTACTACTTTTTACGCGGAAAGAACCACTGGAAGATGGAGCTTACTAACCTTTTTTTTCTTAATTATCCCTTTACTGAAGGCCTTACGTAGTATAGTTACCTTGTTTCGCTTTTACAAAACGGTAAAATAAATAAAACGGTTAAAAAGGAGTTTATAGGATCTTTACGCTACAAGAACCCCCTTCTTTGCACGTAAGGCGCCTTGGTATAATTATTCTTCTAGTGATAATACGTTACTGGTAAGCCGCCGCTTTTTTTTCGCTACTGTTAGGATTGGTATAAAATTAAGGTCCTTGTTAGTTAAAAGTGCGAAGAAGAGCTTTTTTATAATATATAATTTTAAAATACCTAGCGTATTTTTAGCGCCATTAGCTTATTTATAGTAAAAAAAACGTACTTATTACGGCGAGTTGGAGTATAAGATGCAAAAATATATAGCATTTCGTTTATATAAATCTTACAAGCTAGTTATTGGAATCAAAGCATTTTATACTAGGCCTACCTTACGTACCTACCGTATTAGTTTATACGTATCGTCGCTAGCTTTTTTAAATCGCTAGGAGACTACTTTTTATTACGTATAATATATGATCCTCCAATTACCTTACAGAGCTAATTTTAGCCGTAAATTAAAAAGTAGGAGTCTCGTTTTGATACGTACGCGTAGCGCTGCTAGTAGGTATAAGGCGGCCTTGATGAAGACGATTTTGCTAGTAATAGCTTCCTTAAGCTTATAAAGCGCCTACGTATAGTATTTTTACAGGATTTTACTATTTTACAACCCTAATATTTATTTTTACCCTTTTTTTCTTACCCCCCTTTTTACGGCAAAAAGTAGGAGGAATTTATACGTATAATACGGGTTAATATTACGGATACAGCAGAATTACTAAGCCTCCTTTTATAACGTACCTTGCCAGAGCTTTGTAGGCTTATAAAAAATACTTACTTAGCTATTTTATACGTTAACTAATAAATCGCCAATTAAATAGCTAATTAATTAGCTAATTAATTGGTTACTTAGGAAAGCAAAATCCTAAATACCCTTTTCTCTAGTAAGGTTCCTTTTACTATTACCGGTTACTTAGGAACTAATTTAAACCTAATATTAAAAGTACTGGTACTAGCGCTGGCCCTAGTACCTATACCCCCAGGACCTTTACCAGAGCTAGCGCTAACTAGCTAGCCTATAGCCCCCCCTATCCTTATAAGCCTAATAAAGTTATTTATAATTAAAAATATTTAGCGGGAGTAAAAAGAAGGCGTTATAAGCTAATTGGTAATCCAGGAGCTAGAGGGCTAATAGGGAAGCCGCTGGTGCCTTAGTAGCAATATTAGGGTATAGTTTTATCGCCGGAAGGTAATTTAGGATATAGTTTCTTCGCGGATATTTAGAGGTAAAAGCGAAATTGAGGTTATTACGAAGGTAAAGCGTATACGTATTGGTAGGAGCCTTAATTAACTTATAAATAGCTTTAAGTAACGTAGGTAACGCCGTAACGATTGAGAAATTGAATTATAGGGGTTTAAGAGCTAAAAAGGCTAAAAATCGCATTTTTAGGGGTTATATAAGCCTTAATTATTGATAAATCCTATTATCGTTAAAGATCTGCAGCGCTACTAGCCAATTACAAAATTACATTAGCAAAATGGGCCTACGATAAGTTTATCTTATCGAGGGGGCGCGTAATTACGTCATAATCTACTAAACCATTTCCGGCTCCCACTACTACCAATAACCCTCTCCTTATAATTGGTGTAATCGCCTGTAGGCCGCTAATAAGTTTCCATTAATAAGCGATTTTCCACTTATCACAGACCGCTTATTTCCAACCGCTACCAGCCGCTGGAAGCTGACTGCTACCAGCTACTAATTCCGCAACTGGATCCCCCACTACCTATTATAAGGCGTCGTAAGGCCGCCTTACCCCACCTGCCATCACTACAATCACTACCATCGCCGCCGTTACTACTATTACCACTATTACTACTAGCCGATATCCTATTATAGCTAATAGCTTATATACGGCCGCTAAGGGCCGCGTTTAGGAGGCGTAGAGGGCCGGCCTATAGGCGAAGAAGGACAAATAACTGGCGAATATAATAAAAAGTTACGTATTAAAGTAACGCGAGTAGAGGACCTAGTGTAGTACGTTGCGTACGGTGCCGGATAAAACCCTATTTACGTAACCGGATAGTGAATTTATTACGCCTAATAAGTTGGCTGCTTGGTTAAAAGAAGATATCCTCTTACAGCGTATTAAGGTACCGAAAAAGCGGTGTAATTGCGGCGACGGCTATACGGATCCCCTACTACTAGTTAACAAGTAGGCTGCCCTTTGGGAAGCCGAAGCCCTTACCGTAACGCTGGTAGTACCGGTTACCAAAGTAGCTTAAATCCTAACTAACAACTGTAAGAGCTATATACTACCGTTGATTATAGCTACGGTAACTGGTACTAGCGATATTAAGGAAGGCACCCTTTTTACTAAAAGTACGGTAAATACGTATATTACTACCGTAATAAAGCTTTGGAACCTGTAAGTAGCGTATAGTAGTAAGAATATAAAAAACCTACGTAATATAGCCGTACGTAGCTTTTTAAATTAGTATAGCCGTTAAAAAAATCGCTATAACCGTACTAGCTTTAAAAATCGCGGTACCAAAGGGATTTAGGCCGGGTATTTAACTGCTAAGTAGCTTGTAATTTAAAAGTATCTACTTTACGGCGTAGTTATTATACCACAGAATCTACGCGTACGTATTAATTTTCTTTTTAGCTATTACTACCTCCTACGCGGAGAAAACTACCGGAAGATAAAGCTTACCGACCTTTCTCTCCTTAATTATCCCTTTACTGAAGGCCCTATACAGTACAGCTGCCTCGTTTCGCTTCTATAAGACGGTAAAATAAATAAAACGGCTAAAAAGGAGTTTATAGGATCTTTACGCTACAAGAACCCCCTTTTTTATACGCAGGGCGCCTTAGTATAATTATTCTTCTAACAATAATACGTTACCGGCAAACCGCCACCTTTTTTTTACCGCTATTAGGATTAGTATAAAATTAAGGTCCTTATTAGTTAAAAACGCGAAGAAGAGCTTTTTTATAATATATAATTTTAGGATACCTGGTGTATTTTTAGCGCTGTTAGCCTATTTATAGCGAAAAAAACATACTTACTACGGCGAGTTGGAGTATAAGATGCAAAAATATATAGTACTTCGCTTGTACAGATCTTATAAATTAGCTGTTAAAATTAGAGCGTTTTGTACTAGGCCTACCTTACGTACCTACTACGCTAGTTTATACGTATCGTCGCTGGCTTTTCTAAATCACCAGGGGACTACTTTTTATTACGCGTAGTATACGATCCTTTAACTACCTTGCAAAGTTAATTCTGGTTATAAATTGAAAAGTAGGAGTTTCGTTTCGATACGTACGCGTAGTACCGCTAATAGGTATAAGGCGGCCTTAATAAAGACAATCTTATTAGTAATAGCTTCCTTAAGCTTATAAAGCGCTTATGTATAATATTTTTACAAAATCTTGCCGTTTTACAGCCCTAATATCTATTTTTACCCTTTTTTTCTTACTCCCCTTTTTACGGCAAAAAGTAGGAGGAATTTATACGTATAGTACGGGCTAATATTACGAATATAGTAAAACTACTAAGCCTTCTTTTACAACGTACTTTATTAGAGCTTTATAAGCTTATAAAAAATACTTGCTTAGTTATCTTATACGCTAGTTAATAAATCGCTAATTAAATAGCCAATTAACTGGTTAACTAATTAGCTACTTAGGAAAGTAAAATCCTAGATACCCTCCTTTTTAGTAAGGTTCCTTTTACTATTATTAGCTACCTGGGAACCAATTTAAACCTAATATCAGAAGTACTAGTACTAGCGCCAGCCTTAACGTTTATACCCCTAAGGCCTTTACTAAAATTAACGCTAATTAACTAGCTTACGGCCCCCCCTATCCTTATAAGCCTAATGAAGCTATTTACAGTTAAAGATATCTGGTAGGAGTAAAAAAAAGGTATTACAGGCTAGCTGGTAATTTAGGAGCTGGAGGGTTAATAGGAAAACCGCTAGCGCCCTAGTAGCAATATTAGGGTATAGTTTTATCGCTGGAAGGTAATTTGGAATGTAGTTTCTTCGCGGATATTTAGGGGTAAAAGCGAAGCTAAGGCTATTACGGAGGTAAAGCGTATACGTACTAGTAGGAGCCTTAACTAACTTGTAAATAATCTTAAGTAACGTAGGTAACGCTGTAACGATTGAGAAATCGAATTGCAGGGGTTTAAGAGCTAAAAAGGCTAAAAATCGCATTTTCAGGGGTTGCACAAGCCTCAATTGTTAATAAATCCCACTGTCGTTAAAGATCTGCAGCGCCACCAGCCGATTACAGGATTACATCAGCAAAATGGGCCTACGATAAGTTTATCTTATTAGCGGCGAGAGCCTAACACCCTCCAAGTTGAGAGCCTGACTGCTGCAACGACGGATACCGTGCCGTGCCTGCCAGATCAACTCTGGGCATCCCCAATTCAGACGTGGCTTGGCTTGGCAGCGTTGCCCTGCATGAGCAGGACCCAATCTTAGACGTCAGCGCCGGTCGATAATTACCCCGCAGACAAAAAAACCGTTGAGGGAATGACGGAGGATTCCGCGGGGGCTCTTGCATCAGTGGCTGAAGATTTCAATATTATTTTTTGTTCAGCTGTCGAACCATGTCTCGTGCATGTGTGTGTGGTTTCCCAGTCCTGAAATTTGCGCCCAACCACACACCGCACGATTAAAAATCACGCACCCAAAACTATCCCCTGCCACCACAACATGCAGGTGCTGACCATCAGTCCCACGATTAACCCCATCGAAGCTCTGGTTCTCCCCCCTTCACTTTGTCGGGGATTCGTCCCCATATCCGGCACTGAGGGAGGACCTGATGGAATGACCGTATATGCGGCTGTTGGTCCCCCGATTGTGCTTGTGAATCGAGATTGACCAAGGGCTCCGAACCCCGTGGTCGGTCGTGACGTTGTGTGCGTCTTCCGCACGCTGTACGAGCTCAGCATGGATGCGCTGTCAAAAGTCCTGTTCTTGGAAACGGGAATAGTCGCAGTGTGGTCCTCAACTGCTCTGAGAACACTTTGGGGAACGGTTCCGATGGGAATCGACGATTTGCTGCATTCGGTTGACCAGAAATAGTTGTCGACGGTTGACTCGATTCCGTACTCATATCCGCATTCGTCGCAACTGTTGTTAATCATTAGTTTTATTGTGGTATTCCCTCACGTGAAAATGGGCACTTACGCCTGTCGAAGTGGCAGTTTTCTGGAGCACCAACAGTCAAGGAGAACGGTAGCGTTGCTTGAATCGGATGGGCAGGTCACATTGAGGTTCGCGTCGCAAATCGAACCTTTTCCATAGCAAACCGTATTCCCGGACTGTGCAAGCACTGCGACAACCTCGAGTGAGGATAAAACCAAGACCTGAAGCAGCAACATAGTCCAAAAACTTTGACAGCAGCAAGAAACAAAACTTTCTCAACCGTCTGGCCTCGTCAAGTTCGAGGGCCGTCTTGCTTATCATGCAAACTGTCCGAGGACACAACTTGTGTGCATGAGCGCTGTACGACATGCATGTCGCTGCAGGCGGGATACCCCCTTCAGCTAGTCCAGGGCGCACCCAGGGGATCCCCCCGCGTCACACAACCCGGGCTGTGCACGAGGCGCTTGCCTGAAGAAGAACCGTGCGGTAAGGACGGGACTACTTATCTTTCTTCTTCACTCTGGGTCGTAAACTTCCTCAGTCCATATCCCTCCACGTTGACATGGCTGTCATTGCCATCAAAGCAACATGAGCAGCTACTTGTCTGAGCTGACGGTTGGATATGCCGCTGGTATCATTGCTCTGGCCATTTTTGCCGGTACGTTTACATGCCACTTCATTGGGTGTGACGCTGACTTGAACAAAATGTCTAGTGCAGCTATGGTGCCCAACCGTCCTCACATTTATTCTCGCGGCAATTCTGAGAGATACGGAGACAGCAGCAACATGGTGCATACCCTACCTAGCATGGGGGATTTTACCGCCAGAGTATTGCCACTGACATGTTTAGGTCCGTCGCCGCACGCTGTCTCCTCTCTTCGCACTGGCCGGCTTTTCTTCGCACCGAATCCTCGTTCAGTCCTGGTGTCCGAACACCCGTATCTGCCGTCAACATTGCATACCCAGTCCTTGCCGGTTTGGTTGCCATTGCCGGTATCATCACGCCCTTAGGCCTTTACGATGAACTTACGACGACAAGTCCTCAACTCGCCAATTTCATCTATGCGCCCGACCCAAGTGGCTACCGCCTCGCCACAATCCCTCGGGGGAACCATACCTTCACCCGACTCTGCGGCAGCGCGTTCACATCCCCGATTGCCTGTCCGGGGTCTACACAACCCTATGTCGTCACATCCGGGGGAGGGTGGGTGAACTCGTCGTATCCACAGGGTCTCAGAGCCAATGTGCCCCAGGCAGTTTTGGATGCTTTTTCCAGCGGAACCAAGGGCGTCCACACGACCGTGTCGAATTTCTTTGACATTGAATGGCGTCAGCTGACCTGGGCCATATTCTCGCGCGAGAAACCACTCTACAACGAAACCATGTACTCGTCGGGTCGGTACCAGCAGATTGACTCTTCCATCCTCGCTGACACGTACAAGGTGGTGGAGGGTCTGGTCGTCGATGCCAAGGATGGGGGATTGGGATTTCGAAACCACACGATACCCATCGGTTTCCCCCACGGAGCGCAGTGGCAGGAGGACCTCCTCTTTATGGAGCCGCAGACCGAGTGTGTGAACATGAATCTCACCCTTGACTTTACCGTTGGCCTGTCGTTCGAAAACACGTCAGCGATGGCCACAGGCTATGGCATTCTCGACTTTGTTCTTACCGACCACGGGGGGTTCGTCAACATCAACAGAACATATCCCTTTAACAACTACGACCGGGATCGGTCTCAGGAATTTGCTGACCTCCGCGCGCGAGCGTACAAGGGCGCCTGGATGAGCAATATGTACACAGCGCTAGTCCTCAATGTGACCAACACCCGAGAGGCGGCCAACCGATCCCGCTCGTTTGAATACATGACTTCAACAGTTGGCAAGTCCTTCCCGCTCAAATCCCCGCCCGATTTCGACAAGCTATCCGCGCTATCCCTATCCCGCAGCTACGCAAATCACATTACCAACTCCCTCGGCGTCAGCTGGTCCTCAGGACCCTACCCCAACCCGGAAGCGCTAAACATGCTCAACTTTTCCGCCATCAACATGCAATGCGAGGGGGCCGGG
>Ga0247760_1003542_pt1 | contig 9901 bp, 7 predicted proteins | sample UWRJL171409R4_FD_179936 | JGI IMG/M metagenome (GOLD analysis project Ga0247760, IMG submission 179936) | Plant litter microbial communities from Arlington Agricultural Research Station in Wisconsin, United States - UWRJ-L171-409R-4 | ecosystem: Environmental > Terrestrial > Plant litter >...
CTCCCAATCTACAATGGGGTCCATATCTTGGTCACAGTCACGACCCTGTACCTGAGCCCAGGAGCGCGTGCTTGCCGTCCGTCCAACCAGACGGGATGCGTGCCCGCGCCTTCGGCCCTGCCAACGCCAAACGTCCAGACGACGACCGACTTATTCTTCCCGCGCGTCGTCGCCAACCCGCCCTCGTGCACCCAGACGGCCTTCCGCTACACGACAGCCCAGACTATTATACTCGAGGGCTTAGGAGGCGGCTTCGGCTTCGTCTCCAACCTCAGGCCCCAGGCGACCCAATCTCCCCAGCTGCTTCTAGCCACGACATATGTGTCGACCATCAGCACTGATCTGGACGGTGCAGTCGCGACGACGACCAAGTGCGACGTCTATCTACGCAGCGACGCCGTGACCGCGACACAGTTCCTTGTAGCCTCCCGAGAGGCATATCTCCTAGACCAGTGCGTCGATCCGCGCAAGTGGATGTGTGAGGGTGCTGCGGCCGCCACTGGCGGGTGTGCTGTGGTCGGCGGCGATGGGTATCCGCCCGCTTCAAGGACCGATTCGTCGCAGGGCAATGCTGGCGCCGTCACTCGGTCATTTCCTTTTGCTGCTGTTGCTGCTGCTGCTTCTGCCATCTGGGCTCTGTACTTGATAGTCGCATGACTTCCATAAAAGGGTATCCAGGGTACGGGATCCTGCGTCAATATACTGGGGGAAATACACAGTTGTGTACTCGCTCACCCTGTCATGATTACATGATTGGCGCAAACAATGCTCGCTAATGCGCGGGATGCCCGCCTTTCCAATACTTTGTCTGTTCTCAGACTGCCTTGCCCACGTTGGAGACGGCGATTCGACGCCACTTGGCAGGGGTTGGCTGCATCGGCATGTCGCTAAGCCCGACAGTTTCCTCTTTCGGTCGGTCGCGCTGAGGAGGGCAACAGTCATCTGCATGTCTAAACCAGACTGCTGTGGATTGCTTGTTCGCGGGAGTGCAGGGCGAGTTATCTCAATCCGCACCCTCATCAACATACGTCTGAATTCTGAGATTGCCACACGCCATGGTCAAACAGACAAGCGACGAGGCCGCTGCAGAGGTGAGGAGTCAAGACGGGCCACGGGGCACACCATGGACTCCTGGTGCTGTCCGAAACCTGCCCTGGTTTGCCCTTCTCGCTCTGCTTGGGGCAGTGGTGTGCATGGCCGGTGCTATCGCCGTGCTCGTTTCGTCCAACGGGCAGAGGACCGACAGTTGGCCGCGCGAGTCGACACCCGTCAAGACGTCAGTGCTACTCGCCATTCTCGCGGCCCTGTCCAATGCTTGCCTGCGCTTCGCCCTGAGTGAAGCCGGTACCGTTGCGTGGTGGGTTATGATGCTGCGGGGCGGCACCCTCAACGACGCCCACCGATACTGGGAGTACCAGACAAGCACTCTCTCTGCCGCCCTCGCTGGCCGCAACACCAACCGCGTCGCCGTAGCCTGCCTTTCAGCCTTGATGCTGCTCGCCATCGCGCCCCTGCTACAAGCTGCCTCTTTCGAAACCGTCGAGACCCTGACAAGCTCGGTGGATGTATTAGTCGAGCTGTCCTCGGATGCGCCTCTTCCCCCGGGTTGGTCCGGTGTCAGAGTGTCACATTCTGTTGTGGCCGCGTGGCTGACACCGGACTTTACCGCGGTTCTCCGCGACTTTAACAACCAGACGGCGATCCAGCTTCGGGCGTTTGGGAACCAGTGCACTGGCGAGGGCACCAACTGTCGCGCCATTGTCGTCGCACCGGGCTGGGACGTCGACTGTTCGACCAGCTACGAGCCCTACTCATTGCTGTTCAACCCCAGCACCGCCGTCGTTGGCTACGCCCAAGTAGACTTCACGACGCTCACGCCCGAGGTCATCAGCGTGAAAACGGCATACCGGGCGAGCCCAGACCTCTCCGGTCTGCTTGTCGTGCGCAACTGTCGCCTGCGCGCCGCCTTGGTACGCTACCCGCTCGAACTCTCCGGAGGCCAGGTGAAACTACCGGGGCGTGCGCCGTCGACACGCAACGACACGGTCCGGTTATTGAATATACTTGGTGAGTTCCAGGGTGCCGGTAATAGCTTGCCATCGACCTTTGGCGGCATCGCCCTCGCCGCCAACGCCCTCTACGGCAGTAATGTGACCATCGGTGTCGTCTCTGGCCTCTACACGCTCGGCTCACAGGGCATCATGGGCTACACGTACATCGATGAGGCCAAATCGGCAATGAGTGGCTACAGCGGAACCGTATGGCGTGATCCGGGCCCGGACATCATCAACGCCATCCGCGAGATGACCTTCCGTTCCGCCGTGGTCACCAGCGCCGCCAACCAGACGCGTCCCCGTCAGCTCGCATCAGAAGGTTCTCAAACTGTTGTCACGGGCGTATACCGCTCTCGTTATGGTTATCTTGCTGCTGTCTTGGTACTCGACTGTCTCTTTGCAGTAGCCATGGCGCCGCTCTTTAGCGGATGGTGGACTCTCGGTCGCAGCGGCACTGGAAGTAACCGCGGATACACGCTCAGTCCTGTCGAGACGGCACGCGCCTTTGCTGCGCCCCTGCTGGCTGACTCCCCTGAAGTTGCTGATTCCAACGCACCCATGGCTCGCGTCTTGGATCGTGTCGGCTCCCGGGAGGTGCGCTATGGTGTGTCGGGGGGCAAGCTTGGTATCTCAGAAGCTGATAGTGTGCATCCGCCTCTTGCAGGTGAAAGGTATTGATGCCATCTGTCCGAGGTATTGTGTCGCTGCAATCATGCCGCCATGCTGTGCAATCCGAAACCGAATGATAATCGGACTCTCGCCGGCGATCAGACGTCTTGTTGGGTGACCGGGGATGAGGTGGGCATGGGGCTGGGCGTGAGAGGTTCGGAGAAGTCGATCTAATTGGGTACCTATGGCGCTAGAAATCGGGGTGGTAAAGTTGTAGTTTTACTCTGATATCTGGCTCTCAATTTTCAAACGATGAGAATCAATCATTACGAACACTACGGGCAGCCTCGAGACATGGATGGTCGATGAAGACAGAAGCAGATTTGAAAGCAGTCGAAGGGGAGCCAGGAAGATTCTCCAAAACCCCCAAAGTTAGGTGTAGGGCGTTAACCGTCGTAGCTTCCAAAACTGATGTCCCGCCACTGCCAAACCGCTCTTCCCATCAGCTCCCAGCAAAGCCACCCCGACTTCCAACTGAGCTCATACTCGGGTGGTTCGTTTGGCCCACTCGTTGTCCACGCATGGCCGCCCATTCTGTAATGCTCTTCTGGAATATTCACGGCCCAAAGCACCGCGTTTGAGGGGTTGACGTAATGGAAGTTGCGCGCCCTTTTGAACAGCTGCCATGTCTTTAAGGGGGCCGGGACAAATAGCAAATGAAGTTGACGCCGCTGTTGTGTGCCGATAGAGCGAGGACCACGGGTCGGCACTAGATTCTTCAATTGTAATGCTTCAATGCCACCACATTACATACCCCCGGAAGCTCAGCTGTCAATCGCGCATCACCTGATGACAGCTCGCGTCTAGCAACTGCACCATCCAACTCCTCTCTCGTCCCAGCCTGACCCCGTGGAGAAGGGTCTAGTTCCGCCGTAGGGGACACCACCCTAGAATCCGCCTCGATGCCCCTGAACGACGATGAATCGAGTTCTGGATGCGTGTCCCTCCCTCCGTGCCCGCCGTCGTCCCTGCTCTTGGCCACGGCCGTAGCATCCAACTCACTCTTACCCAGGCCAAAACCAGTCTGGCTCTGAGTTCCCTCAGCAGACCTTCGCTTCTTCCTCCATACAAACAAGCCCAAGGTGAGCAGAGCTATAGTCCCCAAGGCGGCACTCACGCCGATTCCTGCTTTGGCTCCCGTGCTAAGACCACCGTTTGACGTCGCGACCCCTTCGGCATCATCGTTAAGCTTCCCCAGGTCGGTCGATGTGCTGGGCCTCCGCGGCACATCCGGCGTCGTAAGGTTGCCCACGCACTGGTAACTCCCCTTGAAAATCTTCTGGAAGAAGTTTTGGTCGAACCAATAGCAGTCCATCGATGGTGCGCCAATCACCTTGAAGTCCCCTGTGACCTCCCGGAGAGAAAAGAACTCGACATTGGTAAAATTGCCCTCTAGAAAAACCTGGTCAATACGGCGCGCCACGTCGGCCGTAAAGTTCAACAGCCGAGGGTTCTGTCGAACCGTCAGGTCCTTGGCATAGGTCAGGCGCGGCAGGCCAACATCGTTGAGGACCGAATTTTCGCCGATGAAGAGGCTGGCATTGACCGGCTCGAGGCGCGGTAGGTGCAGCTCGGGTATCAGGTTGTTCGAAAAAGTCACAGAGCTACCGCTGCGGACCTCGCGCAGCCTCGGGAACTCGACATGGACCAAATTTTTGAACATTGTGGTATCCCAGCTTCCTTTCCCCCAACACAGTAGCGAGACGGGGGAATACAGCCTTGGCGTCCTGTCCGTTGTCATTGATCAATATGGCCGTCGCCGTCTCGGCAGCAATCTCAACGAGCTCCAAGTCAGCATTCCTAGAAATCTGGAGGTGGAGAATGTATTCTGGCGTTGGGCATGCGGGCCGTCTCAAAGTTATTGTCCTGCATGGACACGGTCGCGCTGAGGTCAACAACGGGGGAGTAAAAGGCAGTCGCCCTGTTGTTCCTGATGGGAGCTTCGGATCCGTCCCGGTTATTAGTGTCCAGCAGGCCACGGACCGCCGCCACATTGAGATAGAGCGCTGGGAAGCGAGTGCCGGTGTTCGCCAGACGCGCCGCATCAACCACGGTGTTGGGGCCCAGCGATAGACTCAGGCCCTGGAGGGTACCGCCGACTAAACCTGACTGATGAACTCGAGAGCCGACAGCGACACGTTCATGACACCCGCTTCGACACCCACTTCGGTGCTGCTGGAGATGGACGGGTATCGTCCAAGGAAGAAGGTCCGCGAGATGTTGCGCAGGGTGTCGCTGTGCAGGTACGTCGACTGGCTGGCCGACCACTGGGTAATCTCGAGGCCGCCATCAATCTTTTACCAGCCCGTCAGGTCCGCCTCGCTCGTGTTGGTGACGACCACATAGCCATTGGAAAAGTGTATGCATTTTGGCACTTGGGCAGGCGAGTTTGTCGGCGTTGCGGTCAGGACAAGCTGGCTCGAGCATGATTCTGGAACGGGCGATGAGCACAAGAGACGGTGAGCAAGCGGCGGCAGGCCGCCGCGAAGCGCGAGATGGCTTGGGGCAAGCAGGGAAGGAACATACGGGCGTCCACAACCCGGACCCGCGCAGTGAGCGCGAGTAGGAGTGAGGAGGAAACCGCCGCCCGACACCACATGGCGATGGCGGTGGCGATGGCGATGGCGTCACATGGGCACACACAAATGACGAGAAGGTGGGCTCCAACAGCTTTCCCAGGGCATGGCGGCCAGCTCACTGGCTTTTGTAAAAATTCCCTCACGCCCTTTCCCTCGGGCGCCAGCGATGCGCGCCCAGCACTGCCAAGATCGATAGTTTTGCGCGCTGCCATCCCAGAGCCCTGCCGGTTCCAGAGCGCAGTCTGGAGTAACTACAGTCCAACCCCTGAAAGATAGTTTGCGCGTACTTCACGGCTTGGCTGCAGCTTCCGGGCCAACCTCCCCCGGCATTCTTTTCTACTTTTAAGGGGTCATGATGGAAACTTAAGGCCCTAAGGAGTAAATTTCAAGGCCCTAAATATTAGAGTTAAAGCCTAAATATTCTGGCTTAACCCCTCATTCTTTTCTACTTTTAAGGGGTTATAATAAAATTTAAGGCCTTAAGGAGTAAATTTCAAGGCCCTAAATGTTAAAGTCAATGTCAGGGCGCAGCACCATAGGAGAAACAGGGTTGCAACGTTGATACTGCAGTTTGAATTGAAATACTAAACGTGAGGAAAAAAGAGGAAGAGAAGAGAATTGGCGCGGGGCCAATTCCCAGGAAAAAGGTGGTGGTCCTGCGCACAGGCCACTTGGGCTGGTCGGCAGAACCACGGAACCTGTCAAAGGCAAGGCTGACCAGTAGGCCAGCCTGCGCCGTGACAGTCAAGGCCTAAACATCCTGGCTTGACCCCTTACAAAATAGCTTCCCAGCTCTTTTGTATTGCACAAACCCCTGCTGGCTCACCCTTCCACCCGATCACGTGGTCTAACGTTGTGGTTAGAGCTGTGGCCCCGCCCGTGAATGGCACGGGCCTTGGACGGTTTCGTCACGTCAACAATCAGGCGTAGCTACGAGAACAGCATGCGCCTCCTCTCAGAGCAAGAGATCGAGGTCATTTCGGCATACCCCCTTGACTGGGATGACCTTGATCGAGTTCGGGCTGAATTGCGGGCCAAAACGAACAACATCGAAGCGATTTCCAGTCTTTTGATCAGATTGATCGGCGCCCGAGCGGCGTTCAACCTCGAGTATGGAGCCGGGGCCGGCAGCCTGGCAAGCAGGCTGGTCGCAATCCATCCATATGTAAAAGGCGCAAAACTCGGTCCATTTCTCCAACTCGCCCGGCATGTGGTCGACAAGTCTCCCGATACCGCAGTTTGGGCCGCCGTCTTTGACCTTGTCGACGCCCTTGGCCGGATAACCCCTCCGCGGTCAGCCGGGACCGGAAGCATCCCACCTACCTTCCTCGGAACGCCGGTCGCGAGGAGCTCGAGCTGGCTCGATGACAGTGAAACATGCGACAGAGTGGAGCGCGAGCTCTTCGGTGAGATTAAGAGGTGCACCTTCCGTGGCGTGAAGGGTTTTTGGGACAGGTTTTTTCTTTGCTCCGGGGAGCAGAGGACAATGTTGGGGGGCGTGTTGACGGCACACAACGGAAAGAAATGGGCCGAATTCCCTTCCACCTGCGACGAACAGTTGGTCTGGCGCTGGTTTCGATCCCTCGAAGACCGCTTCTTGACCACCTGTGGCGCGCCGCACAAGCTCCACACGACCAACACGGCCAACCAGTTTAGGGAACGAAAAGGCCAATTGGATCTCTTCTTCCAGAAAGCGGAGAAGGGCGCGAGCACCTTTGAATACAAGGACATCCTTGTGGTTGGCGGGCTGAAAAAAGCAAACGACACAGGCCGGTTCAAGACGACGCTGCTCCAGCTGGCTCGCTATGTGCGAGGCGTCTTCGCCGACCAGCCAACGCGCCGCTTCGTTCACGCCTTCTCACTCTGCGCTTCCACTATGGAACTCTGGATCTTTGACCGATCTGGGCCGTACAGTTCGGGGCCTTTTGATATCCACGGCCAGCCCGACAAGTTTGCACGGGCTCTTGTCGGGTATGCGACCATGGGCCATGATGACATGGGCTTGGACACCTTCATTGAGCGGGACATGGAGTGCGCCAATCAACGCCATGTTACGCTACATGACATGTCAGATGGCGGCGGGGAGGTGAGGATCCGGTTGACGAAGCCAATGGTGTATCAGCGAGCAATTGTGTGCCGCGGTACTACATGCTATGAGACGGAGGACGGCGGCGTTGCCAAATTCTCATGGGCGTCGGATAAGCGCAAGCTTGAAGTGGAACACCTTAGGCTAGCCGAAGAGCGAGGTGTCAAGGGCGTGGCCAGAGTGGTGGCACATGGCCGAATCACCACCATCGCGGATATGAGGAAGGATTTGGTATTTCCGAGCGCCCACCGGTTCCGAGAGGATACGGTTCACTTTGAGCCTTCATCCACGGCAGCGAGCTCCAAGACGGCATCAAGCCAGAAACGCAAGTCTGCGTCTGACAATGCATCCGACAATATTTCGGGAACAAAGCGGCAAAAGCCAAGCAGCAGCAATTCGAAAATAGTAGGCCACGAGTCAAGCGAGCACCACGCGCAGCTATCAAAGTATGAAAACAAACCAAGTCTATATACGCGGGCTGAAGAGCCGTGGGAGAATAGGATTTACTCCTGCTTGGTGGTCTCGCCCGCTGGTCGCGTTATTAGCGATTTTAGAACGGCAAAGGAACTGTTGGAGGCGATCCGGGACGCCATCACTGCACACAGGTCTCTGTACATGGCCGGTAACATTCTCCACCGCGATATTTCCTCCAACAACATCATTATCACGGACCCAAACCAGGCGGATGGCTTCAAAGGCATGCTTATTGACCTGGATCTTGCCAAGGTCAAAGACAGCGGCCCGAGCGGAGCACGACACCAGACAGGCACTATCCAGTTTATGGCGGTGGAAGTTTTTCGTACAGTCGACCACACCTATCGCCACGATCTAGAATCTTTCTTCTATGTGTTGCTGTGGATGTGCGCACGCCAGTCGTGGAGGAACGGCTTTGCTAGGCATGAGGAGCAACCACCTCAAGAAAGCCTTCTGCGCCGATGGGAGGTCGGTAGCTTCAAGTCAATCGCAGCGAGTAAAGCCAGTGACATGGCAGTGCACATTCGAGACATTATGGGCGAGTTTCCCAGAGTGCTAGATGCTGTCAAGCCGCTCTGCTTAAGGATTCGAAAAATTCTCTTCCCCCTAGACGAGGAGGGAGATATGTTCTTTGGAACGCCCAGTGGGGATCCTGATCAGCTGTACAGGCCTATAATTGAAGCGTACGACCAGACCATAACCGGTCTATGACGTACAATAACTAATCGCAAGGCCTTTTACAATGGTCGGGACGCCCCCTACATAGGAATATACTGGCACTAATGCCGCTTGTACCACGGCTTGACTTATAAGTAGGATAGCCCAGAAAAGCGAGTAACAAGGCTTAAAAGCATATACGTGCCCATTGCTCTATAAAGGACGCCGGGTCTGTGGAATAGGCGCTGTGTGTTTGTTTGCAAAGAGTACGTCTATTCGTACTGTGGCAAGCGTCCCCCTATACTGTAAAAAGAGAGGAGATAGAGGGTGAGACGCTGGTATTTACACCAAAAATGCCTATCGCCATCGCCACCGCAGCTGTATCGTACAGTAGGTTTTAATTGTAAAACGCCTTGTACGGGTAAGCCCAAGGCATTCAAACTGGGGGGTCAACGCCTTGAAGATAGCTAAAGATGGCCTATAAAGGCCGGTCGGATGCCTTGGGCTTCTTTATATAAGGCGTCTTACAAATAAAACCTATCGTACAATACAGTTGCGATGGCGATGGCGATGGGCATTTTTGGTGTAAAAGCCAGCGTCCCACCCTTTCTCCCCACCCTTTTTTACAGTACCGGGGGGGCGCTCGCTACAGTACGAATAGACGTGCAAAATGTGTCATGACTGTTCTTTGCATGTGTAAGCTGACAGTTCGAATGCTAGGTATCAGTTAGTTGGGCGGAAGAGGCCAAGACATTCTGACCTTGAGGTACAAGACCTATTGTTGTGCGATAGATTAGGTAGGTAGGTAGGTAGGTAGGTACCGAAACTTCCATCGGTTTCCAAAAGAGACAAAAATTGTGTCAAATACTACCTGTGAAACCATTGAAAAAGGAAGGCGGAGAAAACGTTGGGCAATCCTTTAGGATTTCGGTCGTAGACCCTCTCTCTCTGGCGATGCATTGTGGGGTAAGGGCTTCCGTCTTACAGTTGGCTGGCTCTGGCTCTGACCCTGCTCCAACGGCTCAAGAAAGAGCACAACGAATATTGAACCTTATTTTTCTTCTTCTTTTTCTTCTTCTTCTTCTTCTTCAATATACATGTGTACATGCATACAACCCCTCCAAGTTGAGCGTGGAGCTAACCCTTGGTCATCCATCCCGAGTCGATCCGAGCTGAGCTGGGGCCTGGAGCAGCCGGTGTGCATCTGCTCAATGACTCCTCAATACCCGCCATCTCGCTCGACTCTCTACGCCTTCCCCTCTTCACTGTAGATGCGTCGCACATATGTCCGTATCTAAATACTTGGATACCTACCTATCTAGGTGTAGAGTGGGCGATGTGGGGCTCGGAAACACAAAGGAATTCCCCCTCACAAACCAAGA
>Ga0247760_1003543_pt1 | contig 9892 bp, 9 predicted proteins | sample UWRJL171409R4_FD_179936 | JGI IMG/M metagenome (GOLD analysis project Ga0247760, IMG submission 179936) | Plant litter microbial communities from Arlington Agricultural Research Station in Wisconsin, United States - UWRJ-L171-409R-4 | ecosystem: Environmental > Terrestrial > Plant litter >...
AGACTCTCGTGTCTCGGCTCGATAAATCTCTGCTCGGTCATGCTATTCTGACTGTTGGGGTTGTTCGGCTGGATGAGTTGGGTGGGGGGGAGGGCAGGCGACGGCATCGAAGCAACATTCCCAGAGTGGGCAAGAACAGGGTTCGACTGAACAAAAGAGTTCCACTCAGACGCCGTCTCGGTTGGTGTAGCTGCGAATTTGGCCATGCTTAAGGCGTCCAGGGCCGAAAACTCCGCTCGTGGCTGTTGTTGCTGTGATCTGGCAAAGGCGGTCAATTTCAGCTTCACCTCCAGGGTATCTCGGCTCCCATTTCCCAGAAGCGCCATGATATTCCGAGTCACACGCCCTGTTACCAGCTGCTGCTGGTCATTGCTATGGTCTAGCCCCCATGACAGCACTCCTTGCCCGACGAGGGGCCAATCTGGTTCGGAATAGTCCGTAGCATATATGCTGTAATCGGTTTCGGGCTGGTTCACAATCTCTGGGCTGCACTGGGCGACGGCTTGTAGACACGTGCGGAGGTCAACCACTCCAATTGTTGTCCTCTCGTCGAGTGTCATGGTCTGAACCTGTAGGATATGGGGCCACCGTGCCAAGCAATGAATCTGGTTCTCTCGATCAAACGTATAGTGGATTTTTACTGCGGTTGAAGCTTACGTTAGAGACACGAGGGAGAATGAGATTTCTTGCAACCTACAACCCATTGGCCTTGCCTGCAGGCCATACTCGTCCCCGCCAACAGGCTGAGGAATCGGCTGGGGAGAGGGTGCGGACCAAACATGGTTGTTCGGAGTCGCCATTGCTGTTGCCCACCTCCGCGAGAAGGCGGAGTGCAATTTCGAAAATTTCAAACACCAGGACCAGCGTAGAAGAGAACCGGTGGCAGGTTATTAAGGTGTAGGAATTGCGTTGTACATTCGGTGTAGAGTCGAATCGAGTCGATGAGGAGTACAAAAAGGCGTGGTGTGGTGCACGGCACGGAGTAGTAGTGGGTGTTGTGGGAGACGTGAACTGACAAGCGAATTTGAGAGGCTGGGATCGCTGAACTGCTCCCAGGCGCGTCCGGCTTAGCGCGTCGGTGGGTCAACCGCGGCGGTGAAATTGCCTGCATCAGAGCCCCCAGACCAAATGCTCGCTTGTGGTGTCGCCTGTCGTGTTGCCAATGCAATTGGTATTCTCCACTAGATCTCAATCAAGTTCAAACTTGTTCAAGCAAGGCCTCCTGCTCCCGCAATTGCGCGCAGGAGAGTTGTCTTGAAGCTGTGGTGTTAGGTGTTTTGTTTGGAGACCGCCGTGGCGGCACAATGCAGCTGACGCGGGTTGGCGTTCAGCGGACAGCCGCCGCCTCCCGGCAAGGGCAGGAAGGAATGATGGAGAAGGAGGGGCCTGGGCCGGCAGGGAGGATGACGCCAAGTTGGGAACGTGGAACCGCGTCCAACTGAGACCTGGGCACACACGCGCACGGGCCACTGGCGTTATCTCTCCTGGGGTTTGCGTCCCCGCCAGGAGCTTTCTTCGTTTTCGCCGACAACGACCAACGCCCTTCGGAGTTAGCTCATGGCAAGTCCGGACGCCGCAATGGGCAGCCAAAAAATGCCGGTCAGAGTCAAAAAGCATGAAAGATTTTGGCGGGCGATTACGGGTTTTGGGGCGCCTGGGAAGTATTTATACCCTGGCAAAGCCGCTCCGCCATGTGTCTCTTCCGATTCTAGGCATCCAACCCCGCTTACCGGCTTTGGCAGCCCGCAGCTGAAATTTTCATTCTTCGCATTTCCTATGCCCCTATCCAGACTCCTCAATTGAGTAAGATACAAACAAAACCGGGATTCATCACGCGCACTCAAAAACCACCCAATGCCAGGGGGCACCGCTACGACACTGAGGTTTTTCAACTCGAACCACCGAAATTGCATTCCAGACAAGGATATCCCGGAATGCTTCGTTCAGACTAGGGGCCACATAGACCGATCCATTCCTGTTCACCCAGCGACAAACTCGCAGTGGAGCTGCGGTCTAACCCTTGAAGCACGCATCTACAAGAGTGATGATGTCCCAAATATTTCCGGGCTTCTAGGATGGTTAAGACTCTTCTTTCATGTCAGGACCGGGCTTTTCGGGATTGGAATGAGATGTTTTCTAGTGTTCATCCTTCCTCGCCCATAATGGAAAAAAGTTTGGAAATTTACTGCAGTCTTGCTAACAGTCTTATCAGGAATTAATCTATGAAGCAAGCGTATTTCTCGAGGGATATCAAAGACAAGTAGTAGTGCAATCGAGATATTTGAAAACCACCTCAGCATCCATTCCTCTCCCTGCAGACTCACCCCGCCTTCCGGATCACCACTTCTTCTGACTGAGCGTCCTCAACCCAGCAACATAGTCCCGACCGTAATCTGTTCCGAGATTCCTTGACTTCATCCACCAGACGAGGAAGCTCCAGAGTCTCCAGTTCCCGAACTGGCCGGTACCTCTGCTCTTACCAATGGATGTGGCAAATATAACCTTGGAGTCGACCTTGATGTCGCCAACATCGCCGTTGTTGTCGAGGAGCTCACCATCAAGAGTCTTGACGAGGTGGTTTATCTCAAAGTCTGTTGTCAAGGCCTTTGCTTCTTGCAGGCTTCCGGCGTCGCCAACGACGTAGACATTATTGTGTCCCGGTACCCGAAGGGACGGCGTCTGCTTTACATAGCCGGAACCATCGAGCAGCTCGGCGGGCATGAAGGATGTGTTGGGCTTGACGCCAAAGGTGGGGATGAAAAGATCAGCCGTGATAGTCTTGGCGCCATTGTTGATCTCGATGACTGTCTTGGCGCCCTTCTTAGATGTCCTGGTTACCCTGCTGTGGACGAGCACCTTGACTTTGAGGTTCTCGATCTCCTTCTTGGCTGCGGAGCGGACGCCAGTCTTGGCCTCAGACGTGAAGGGGAGTTCTTTGTCAACGAGGAATGTGATGTCCTTGAGACCGTTATAGGCACTGAGACTGTCAGCTAACTGGGTCCAGCATGGGAGCCAGAGTATACGGTGTAGGTCAAGGCAGCTTACTATTCCTCTCCGAGCTCACCAACCAGCTCAACACCGGTGTAACCCGCGCCGGCGACGACAATGGACTTGGCTGACTCGATTTTTTTGCTCCACTCGCGTAGGGCAGCCTTGGTCTGTTCTGTTGTTCCGAGGTCCTTGAACGGCGTGTCAATATAACTGCTACCTGTTGCGATGATTCTACGCAGCCGTCAGCAAACAATAGCGACCAGGGCGGCAATCTCAGACCATCAGACACATACACATAGTCGTAACTGATGGTCTGCTCGGCACCATCATTCCTCCTGACCAGGACTGAGTTACTCTCGGGGACTAGTCTGTCTGCTGTGCCGAGGATATGGTCGAACTGGCCACTGGGATACTTTGCGAAACCCTCGTCGATGGGGTAGAACAATTTGTCTTCGGGTAGCATGTTGGGAAGTATACCCCGGACCGAGGCGAAGACCCAGTAGACATGGGTATTGGGCGAGACGATGACGACTTTGAGACCACCGCTGAGCTTGGTAGCCGTGTGTTTGAGAAGGTAATGGGCGATGGGCATTGCGGCGAAGCCACCACCCAATATCACGATGGTTTTCGTCATGGTCTCAGAAGCTGATGAGGAGGGAATCGATGAGGTATTCTTGAAGTCTGTCTGAGCTGGGGTGAAGAAAATGCTAAGCGATGCAAGAGCTTGAGTCTGCTAATATGGTGGTAGAGACAGTCCATCTCAACGAGGAGACAGGGCACCTTTTAACTATCAGCCTACTCTCAAGTCCGACCACCTTCTGCTGCTGCTGCTGCATGCCATCGTACCAGCGCAACATGTACGAGCCAAGCGTAAACCTCAGGAGCACGAAGGGCTCATCCGGTAAGTCGGCGCGCGGATGTGTATCGGCCTAGTCAGTGGCAGTGGTAAGATTCGTAATCCTGCTTGAGTCCGAGTGGTGCACAATCCGGCATCACAGACGATATCGACTGAGTCGGAAAGGACACCACAGGCCTGCCGCGCGCAGGGGTGGATGACTGCCCGCAGCGTGCCGTGTCATTGGCTGCGGCTGGTGGAGAACACCGCGCGGGTTCCGAAATAGGAAATTTTGAGCTTCTCAATCTGGCCCAGACCGCCGGCAGAGTACACCTGCGCGCTACAGCCTTGTGTTGCAATCCTACTATCACGCGGAAAGTTTTTGATTGCAGCGGTTCAAAAACACCCCGCGACCTCATTTCATTTCATCTCCGGCGAGTTTTGGATGCAATTTTGAACCCGAACGACAAGGTATCAACGCTTCTCGGTCTTCTCTTTTAGTAAGCTGAGGGATGCATTGTATTTTACATGTTTGTTTGTTCTTCGTTGCGCCTCTTCTCCCTTTGGGCTCAAAGTTACCGATCTTCCTTGTCCATACATAGTAGTCATTTGTTCCGTAAGCAAACACATCGTGCCTCAGCAAGCATACCCCGGTCAGCAAAACAGCGCCGCAGTCATGTCGAGCCAGCTTGGATCTCGGACACCGCAACCGGACCCGCCTCCTGTCCCCCACCCTAAAAAGCCATCATCAACACCCCCGCTAGCGCAATCACCATCCCTACGGCCGGACCAACCCTCCCCACCCCCGCTGTCGCCACCGGCCCCCCGGGCCCCATTCCCGTCCCGTTGACCGGCCCCGGGTTTGTAACATTATAAAAGTTACCGGCAACCACCTTATCGGCCAAGCCAAGCTGCCCCAACACCGTCTGGGCATTGAACCCAATGATAGTCGCCGCAGCGGTGCGCAGCGAGTTCAGCCCGTTAGTGTCGAGCGTGCTCGTGTCGACGAGGATCTGCGTGTACCGATGGCTAAGCGGGATGCGGGCAGGCGGGTTTGGGCCAAAGTAGGCGGTGATGGGCGCCGTATTGGTGGAGTTCTCGAGGAGAAAGACGGAGACTTGGCCTGTAGTCGTGTTGAGACGGGTGGCTTGCGCGGCGGGTGTAAGGCCGGTTTGTAGCCAGTGGAGGAGTGTGTTGGTGGCGGGCGGGTTGTTGGTCGGAATGTCGAGGTCAATCATGAAGACAGCGTAAGACTGGCCTGTGAGGCGGGCGAGGGTGCCGATGCGTGGCTGGGGGATGGTTGCTGGCGGGGTGTTAGCATATCCCAGTAGAAAAGGGTAAGTGAAGCACAACATACTGTTACGGGGAACAACAGCACCGCTCTGGGCCACGAAGCCGTTGTACTCGACAATCAGCTCGGTGGTCGTCGCGGGCGTGAAGCCCGGCGGTGTTCTCGCCGACGCAAGACTTGCTGCCGCCGCCAAAAGACCGGCAAGGCATCCGACGTGAACCATGTTGAAAAAAAGAATGCAGCAAGCACAGCTAGCGCGGAGAAGTGAATCCAAAGAGGGCGAAAAGAGAAAAAAGAGAAGCGAAAAGTTCTACGATTGAGGGAACCAGTCCAGTCTAAAGTCTTATCTTCTATACCATCCGATGAAAAGAAGAGACCATCAAGCGTCGTCAGCAGTTGAGACGACCAGGGAGTGTAGATCTTTGTCACAAGAGACACGGTTATACTCGGTGGAAATCTTGGCGATCCCAGCGGCCTTTTAGGGCCGGGGTGGGCAGCGAGGAAGGTACGGAAGGGAAAACTGAAACGGTTCAAGTAGGCTGCAGCCTGCAAGCATGAGCATTGAGTGATTGACTTGGCTGCGATCAGACGCGCCAATCCTCCGTGGAGCCGAACGGCACGGCAATTTCGTAAACAAATATCATTTTGCCGTCCTTCTGAGTAAGTGGGAAACAGCGAAGGCGTGCCAGCATGAATCTCCATGACCTCGCTGACGACCCCAAAGGCGCCAGGTGCAGAGACATCTCAGCTGAGTCAACCGGGGTAACAGAGGCAAGAAAAATTGCCTTGTATAAACCGCAAACAGAGCGATAGTATGATCTTGATTGTGCAATGCTCAAGTAGGATATCGCGACTCGCGCTCACAGACCAAGCTACTCTGATCCCCATCCAGAAAATTAACGTGGTATCATCGAATCATTAAGAGGAAAGCAGAGAAGCGTCTGAAAAAAAAAGAGTAAAGTCTCCGTCCCATGCGCCGGGACGGACGCTTTCTAGACTTGGCGCATGAGCCCCTCCACACTTTACATCAACCTTGCCGGGTTCCGAGCCGACCTTGAAGATCTAGAAATCGTAAACTATAACCACGAAGAAACGCACCTCGTCGTATGTCCCCATGCGAGAAAACCGGGCGGGAGACGTAGGCACTCAATCTTCTTTCTTCCGCCCAAACAAACCCCCCCAGAACCCCTTTTCCTTGGCCTCAACCTTGTAAGGTCTCAGAGGATACAACGGTGGTACGTTGTACTGGTCTGCGCCTGGGCTCGCTGGCGTGTAGTACCGCGACCGCGACTTCCGCTCTGGTATCTCCCCCAGTTTGGTGCTATCAGAGGTAAATGAGGCAAAGGATATACGGTTGTCTGCCGCCGCCGCTATACGCTGCGCGATTCCAATGGGCCGCCGCTGGGGAAATATCTCCATTTTCGGCGGTGGCGACGGAGGGGCTTCGAACTCGACTGTCGGCTTTGGTCGACTTGGCAGCGGCTTCTCCTCTTTGAGTGTTGGCAAAGAATCTGCTCTCTTAACCTTGGGTCCATCCCCCTTCGTCTGGGATGAAACCCCCTCCCCTTTCGACCTCGAAGTAGATGCATCCCTGAATTTAGTTGCGGCCTCAGGCTTCACCTTGGATGAAGTCTCATCGTTTGCCTTGGCGGACCTCTTCTTCTTTGGCGAGCTCGACATGATAGGGCTCTTGTTCCTCTGCTTCGGTGCTGTTGTTGAGCTGGTTGTTGAGCCATGGGGGTGTATTGACTGGTCCTTGTCCCTGTGCCGAGGGGTGGGAGGAGGCGGTTTGGAGGATGAAGTGTAAGACATGGATGCCCGAGACGTGTTGTTACTGCCAAGCCGCCGAGAGAGGTTGTCAATGGTCTTGATGGCCTCGATCCTGGATGTGTTGGAAAGAGACATGAGCGAGTTGTAGTCTAGGACGGGGTTTTGCTCCTTGGATAGACGCAACATCTTGGCCACAGTGACTCTGATCCTCTTGAGGATTTTTTCTAGGGCCGAGATGGCGCGAGCTGTGTCGAGCACATGTCAGCGACGTTGCATCTATCGGTGAAAAGAACCTTACCATCGCCCTTCTTGAGGCGACTTCCCGATTCCGACAGTCGAGATGAATAGGCGCGTTCGACCAGGGCACGATCTTTTTTCAATGACTTGAGCAAAGTGACTTGCTGATCTTGAGCCTTGCCCGCATCGTTGCCATTGCTGCCTTTTTTCCTAGGCCTCAACGATTTGAGAAGCGACAGGCAGTTGGAGTAAGTTTTTAGTAATTCCGCAATACTATCGCCAAACCCCATGGTGGCTCTTGGTAATTCCGGATTCTCGGGACATGCGGAGACAGTCATCGGAAGCTGCAGCTTGCGAGGCCAGTTTAGTCCCCCAGGGGGCGCGAAGTCCCAGAAATACAAGGCGACCCCGAGGGCGGGGCTGGTCAACGGCCGTCTATCAACGGCTCTGTAGCCGCCGTGCCAGCAGCAACATGCATTTTGGGCAGAGCTCTTGTAGCCAATCGCGCTTTTGGGATGCCCCTGTCGATTGGTGACACGCTCGATTGCCTGGCTTTTGCAACAAGAAATGTGCAGAACACGCAATCAACCACCAGTTGGGTTGGTGGGATTCTGTCTTTCCATGGTCGCAGTATGTCAAGGGAGTAACAATCTCAAGACACTTGATCCTTACAACTACGTTACTCGCAACTACTACTTCGTATGATTAGGTAATTAGTTGACTGGGTAGTTAGTGTACTGGTGGTGTAGTGGTGTGTATTCGTACTATGTAACTAACTTTAACTGCCAGCTGTCAAAGCCAAGCTTTGGTCGAGGCGCCAAAGACTTTCCAGGCGGCGAATCATTGAAACGCCCCGCTTTCATCTTTGGTGTGGGAGGCCTGTGGCGATCAACGTCGTGGAAAACATGCGAGGACCGCTGGTTGCCAGAAAGAAAGAAAAACCGCCGACGATCTTTTCCAGATGCCTGGGTCACTTCCCAGCGATTGAGATACAGAATGAAGCAGCTAGCAAAACACCTGCTCGCCCTCTCGGTCCTCTTTTCGTTCACCCCGCCGAATGCGATCGTGCTCGCTGCCAATATTCAACCGCAATGGCTTAACCAAGACCCTCACCACGAACATGCGACCAGCAATGGTTTCCCCTTCTTAAGATGGCTGCGCGACAGCGCTATCGAAATATTTCTCGGGCGTTCAAAGTCCAGTCTCCGAACAAAGACGCACTGGGTTGACCCGGCCATGGTGCACGCCCGATACCAACATGACGTGGTGGTCAGATTTAATGTGACAAATCCGGAGGAAGAGGACGCGTTATCAAAGGCTGCGCAGCAGATGCTGTTGGATGTGTGGTCATTTACGCCTGAATATGTCGATATCAGAATTCACAAGGACGACGTCCGACCGCTCCTCACCCTGCTACCTTCCTCGCTACAACCAACGCTCCTGATGCAAGATGTGGCCGCGGCGGTGTGGGCAACATATCCCTCCAAGTCTGCATCCGGCTCTCAGCTCGACTCGATTCTTACTAGGCCCACCAAGATGAAGACGCTAGCTGATGGGGCGGACAACATTTTCTTCAGTGACTACCAACCCCTAGCAGTCAGTAATCACCCATGCGGTCTATTCGGGCGCAAGGCTAACCCTCGGATAGGTCATTGAAAACTGGATGCGGCTCCTCCAGGCGCTATTTCCCACCTTTACGGAAATCACCACCATCGGGAAGTCGTATGAGGGTAAAGAGATATACGCATTTCGGGTTGGCGAACGCGGCGTAGACGACAAGGGGCCGCGGAAGACGATTTTGGTGACTGGAGGCCTTCATGGTCGCGAGTGGATTTCGACAAGTACGGTAAACTACCTGCTCTGGTCCATGGTCACAGCCTTCGGTATGGATCCAATGGTTACAAAGCTCCTCCAGCGGTTCGACCTTGTCTTTATCCCTGTGCTTAATCCCGACGGATATGAGTATACCTGGCAAACGGATCGTCTGTGGCGCAAGTCAAGACAATTGACTAAAATGCGATTCTGCCGAGGCCTGGATCTGGATCATGCCTTTGGGTATGAATGGGAGTCGACACAACACCAGACGGATCCGTGCTCTGAGAGCTATGGCGGCGAGCAGCCGTTCCAAGCCACCGAGGCGTCAGAGCTGGCCGAGTGGGCCAAGAACCAAACCGAGAACAACGTCCGGTTTATTGGATTTCTTGATCTTCATTCGTACTCCCAGCAGGTTTTGTTTCCCTATTCGTACTCGTGTGCGGTTGACCCGCCCAATCGTGAGAATCTCGAAGAGCTCGCAGTTGGCCTAGCCAAAGCGATTCGCTTATCCAGTGGGGAGCTGTACACGACGGCATCGGCCTGCGAAGGCGCCTTAGCTCGGGTATACAGCGCGACTGATGCATATCCTCGCGTGGAGTCAGGTGCGGGCTCTGCCATTGACTGGTTCTATCGTATGCCTCTTCGCTCCTTTCATTACCTGATAGCCTGCTAACTGCTAGAACAGACGAACTCAAGGCCCGCTATAGCTATCAAATCAAGCTTAGAGATACTGGGAATTATGGCTTCTTGCTTCCAAAAGAGCACATTGTGCCGACGGGCGAAGAGATGCTCAATGCTCTCAAGTACTTTGGGGATTACCTACTCGGGAACAACGGCATTGAGAGATTTCCAGTTGATAAAGATTCACAGCTGGAATTTTATTGGAAAGACCTCAAGAAGCAAAGGCGGTAAAGGTCTGAAAGCTGTTGAATGGTTCAATTGTAGCAGTATGG
>Ga0247760_1003544_pt1 | contig 9889 bp, 12 predicted proteins | sample UWRJL171409R4_FD_179936 | JGI IMG/M metagenome (GOLD analysis project Ga0247760, IMG submission 179936) | Plant litter microbial communities from Arlington Agricultural Research Station in Wisconsin, United States - UWRJ-L171-409R-4 | ecosystem: Environmental > Terrestrial > Plant litter >...
TCCGGTCCAGGGTCTTATTCATTCCTTGGGGCCTCCCCTCCATGTCCCCGTCTTTGTCCCTGATGAGATGTTGGCTGGATGTGCTATTGCCTGAGTCTTTGAGGCCACAATGTTTGTTTGTCCTGTCCTACCTGGATCCTATCACTAAACTACGGCGTTTCACATATTCGCTCTCAATAAGAGCACAAGACATCTTGGCCCTCTATGTCGGCCATTAAGCCCTAACGGTCGCCCTTGTGCATAACTAGGTAACTAGGTAACTAGGTAGGTAGGTAGGTAGGTAGGTACATATACACACAAATACTTACATACAGTCAGACGTGAGTGGATAAAGTTCAGGAACAGACAGATAGATACACTAATAGCCTGTAACTATAGGGTGGGAAAACCTTGTTTTTTTAACGTCACACTTGACTGGACATGTAGAGAATCTTGAGGGCTAGAGTTTGCGTGTCATATCGACTCGCTGTTCAGCTACGTGTTCAAGTTCCATACGCTTGTACTCTGTGGGCTAGCCTTCTTACCAGTAAAAAGGCAAACTGCGCCTTGGAAGGTACACTACCTTCAACGGTCAGCAAAGTGGAAGCCAGATCCAGCGCACAGCTGGGAAAGCAAGAGTAAGTGTTGTTGCTGCATGGGCGGTCACCAGACTACTCGGGTGTCTAAGATGGGATCATATTCCATGTTCTGGCTAGTGTCTATTATCACCACCACAAAACTTCCCATCATCATTGTCGGAGCCGGTATCGTTGGTCTGGCGCTAGCCCAATCTCTAAAGAAAGAGGGTATTCCGTTTGAGATTTACGAGCGTGATCCGCACCTCCATGCCCGCGCGTCCGGGTGGGGCATCTCGATAGACTGGGCTCATCCGACCCTTCAGCATTCGGTTGCGACGAATTTGTTGAGGGACTGGTTTCTGTGCAGGTTGATCGTGGCCAGAAGCTTAGGGGTTTGTGTTTTTTCCTTTCTCTATTTGTGTTCCTACCTAGCGTATCCTACCTACCTACCTACCTACCTACCTACCTCCCTACACAACCCTAAACTACCTAAGTAACCTATTTTTTTTTCTGCCTTACTTTGCTGGCACCACGTGGTTGACTTGAAAAGGAAAAAAAATTCAAACTGGTAACTAACAGATACAAAAAAAAAAAAAAAAAAATCCCCAGGCACTGGTACCGCGTTTCTTGATCTTGAAACCGGAGAGCCTCGATTCATCATCCCCTCCAACTTTCGTCGTCGTGTGAACCGGGGTAAATTCCGCGAGCTGTTGTCCCAGCGTCCCGATATCCAGTGGAATCGGTGCATATCCACCATTCAGCCTAGGGAAAGTGGAATCATGGTTTCGTTTACCGATGATGGTAATGATGATGATTATGATGATGATGAGATGACGACGACCACCACCACCCAAGTTGAGGGTTCCGTAATGATTGCCGCGGATGGTAGTGGGAGTAAAGTCCGGCAACTGCTGGTTGGTAACGAGTGAGGGGGCTTGACCTCGTTGCCGATAGCCAAGGTCGGCATGACGCTCCGTTTGAGCGAGGATCAGGTGACTCGACTGCTGCCGGCTACTGACGAGCAGCTGCTGTTTCAAGGATGCCATCCCGACACGGGATGCTACGCCTTCTACTCGGCCCTCTCCACACCGCAAGTGAACGGCAGCGCCGAGACGGGGAACCCTTACTATGAGGCCTAGCTCGATTTCAGCTGGCCTATAAATTGTCCCGAGGACGATGACGACGTGGTACCCGAAACCAGCGCTGAGCGGCTTGCCAAGATCAAGCGATTTGCTACCGCGGGCACCGGCTTTTACCAACCTCTCCGAGATATCGTCTTGAGCATCCCCCAAGATACCCAAGATATTCGCAACATGAGTGTGGACAGTCCCATTATCAACAGGGGGAAGCCGCGAAGTGCGCGTTGTACTGCTTACACGAGGGTACACGAGTGTCATTGAGTTATATTAGGTTATTTGTTGGGCCTGGCATAGTATTAAATGTTTGAGCAAAGATACAAGACTGCTCTGTTCTTCATAGCAATTCAACGAACCCTTTTTTTTTTTCTTCTTCTCCAAACCACGTGCTTGAAGTAATATCAAGTCCTAAGTTAGAGGGAGACTGGATTTATATTCATCACCTCTCCTCCTCTTTCTTATCCTCTTCCTGATTCTCCTCCTCCTCCTTCCTCAAACCAAAAACCTCCCCCTCCATCTCTTTCAAATCCCTAAGAAACCCCCCATTAGGGTTAACCGCCCCCCTTTTCTCCTTTAGTAATTCCAACGCATCATTTAGTCGCATTCCTTTCCGTCTGATTAAATACGCTGCAATGATTGCCGGAGATCTTGAAATCCCTGCGGAACAGTGCACCAGGATATGCTCTCCGTTTTTGGCAACGGCGTCAATAATCGCAATGGCTTCCCCTGCAACCTGTCGAAATTTCACCAGTGAATCCTCAGTGTCAGTATCGATGAGGGAAAGACGATGGTAGGTTATCCCCTCTATAGTAGCCAGAGGCGATCTTCCGATGGAGAGAACATGGGTTATGGAGTTCCGATGTAGCAACGCCGTGTTTTTCGGCGAAGGGGACGTCGATGAGAGGGGGCCGAGATAGAGCAGTGATGGGACAATACATGCTGTGGGGGAACTTGAAGCGCTGGATTTTGTTTTGGCCATGGGGCAGTTTTTTGGGGTTGAAAGAGAGAGGTTTTGTTTTGTATTGTGGTTACCGACCTAGGTAAAGTTTGTCGCGAGGAATATGAGGAGCAGAGGGACGGACTGGATGGCGGCTGAGTCATTCGGCATGTATCCGAGTTAGTTACCCTGAATCGTCGCAGATTACTAAGCTGTTCTCCAGCATTGTGGTAGAGCCTATTGCCTGTATCTTACAAATATTGGGTGGCAACGAGGACTTTTTTTTCTTTTTTTTCTTGTAGACATCATGTCCAGATCCATTCATTTTGCCCAAGCCTATGCTAAATTCTATCCCACAAACGTCTCTCACGTCAGTCTGCTCTGCCAAAAACTACCAATCGTGCTCCATTTCATCATCTCCAAACCAGTTCCCAACAAATACCCTCTTGTATTCCGTCCACTTTTCCGCTATTCCTTAACTTCATTGTCATGGCTGTAGTAGTCGAGCTTGTCGAAACAGGTTTAGCGTGTTGTGTCCCATGCCTCTCGCCATCTCGCTTTATGCAAGACATTGGGTCTCCAAGAATGCATGATTTAGTCGTAGAAGATCCATCGGACTTGAATTCCACACCCATGTGATAGCGAGATTGGGAACCCAAGGCGCACTGATTCAAGGTTGGTAACAGACCACACCGGTGCCAGAAACCATGAGACGAGGGTGAACCAAAGATGGGCTGACCCGAACGTGCTGCTTGGGAATGCTAATACCAGGTCGGTGCCGAGCCATGAGACTGAGGATGGAGTGCTTGACTCGGGGGTGTACCAATGCCATGCCGGCTCCGGGCTTTGAGACTGAAGATGGAGGTGGTCGACCCGGAAGTTGTGATGCCAGGCTGATACCGGAGGTTATGAGACCGACGATGGGGGTGGCCGACCCGGAGGCATACTGTTGGATGGATCCACCCACCAGTGGGCTCCACCACATCTTCCAGACTTGAGCTGCCTTTTCCTCTCCACCACAGATCCACAACCATTCCAATCCACGGTGCTGCAGATCACCACCTCCAATATATACTGATGTCAGGCTGATATGACAATGAGACCGAAGATGGGATGGCCCGGAAGTGCTCCTGGGACGTGCTAGTCGTAATAATGGCAGGTCGGTGAGGCATTCTGCCAGCATGGTATTGGGTAGTAGGGTGCCGAACCGTGAGACCGAAGATGGAGCATGCCTAAAGGTGTCGATGCTAGACAGGTGCTCGACTTCATGTTTGGACGGGCCATTGATTATGAACTGCGCGTGTGTTGCCGTGTGTCTCCTCGGGCTGTGTTTTTGCCGCAGCCGGTGCTATGCCAGGTCGGGTCCGGCCCGGTCTAACGTTGAACACTAACCTAGTGGCTCGTGGACGGGTCACCTGGACTAGCGGGCTAACTGAGGAACCTGGCTGGTGGCCGGGATCTTGGCTGCAGAGCAGGGCAAGAGCATCTTGCTTCTGCACCAGAGCAGCCATGATGGGAGACGAGGATCGGCAGGGTAGTCGCCGTTCGTGTTAGAGGTCGCAGCCGGGCTTTTCAAGCGCGGCAGGAAGCAGAGGCAGCGTAGGAAGTGCCGTCCTCGACCGGAATTCTGGAAAGTCCTCTGGGCTGGTTGACGTCAAGCCGATATAGCGGGAGAATAGGCTGTCGCGCGCCGAGACGAGGAAAGCGCCGCCCATACATGAAGCAAGCCCCAAACAAACTATCCAAAAGCGGATTAACGACCAACTTTGCCCCCACCAAAACCGGCACCGAGAAAACGACCATGCGGTACAATGCAACCAAGGGCTGACTGAGGGTATGTGGCAGGAAGATGGCTGTCAAAATGATCTGGACGATGAGGCCCATGAGGGTGTCGATCCAGAGTTGTTTGCTCGTCAGTTCTTGCCATATTCGACGACGGTCGAGAGGCCAAGCCCATGTCCCTTGGCAGGCACCACCACCACCGTGCTGGGAGACTGCAGAAGGTCCCAATAAGGGCTGCTTTTCGTTCATTGTCATTGCTGAGGTGGTCTGCCGTGACTATGGCAGGCAGGCGAAACGGATGGGTGTTGGTTGCTTTTGCTCTGGAGGGAGGGAAAGCGCGATTGATCATGAAGAAAAATGCAAATTATTGCGAACGGGAAGGAAGGGGAATTTAAACGACTGTGCACAAACCTGGGTACCTAGGTAGGAAGGTTTGACTTCGGGCAACTGGACTAAGAGATGACGCAGGTGGAAATTTTGACCCACTGGACGGCTTGACCACTTGCCTGCCTTTTTCATTTCGCCACCGTGGAGAGGTTTGGCTTCGTGGCTTTTTTTTCTTTCTCTTTCCAAGTCCAGTGAGTGGGGGAGTTGTCTCCTGTAGAAGAAACGTGGAATGTGGAGAGACCATCCATTCTTCAACAGTCGCTATAACTCAATAGCTGAGGTAGTTTGCTAGCCCTCGCCGCCATGCACGTCACCCCACCGCGCAGGTAGCTGTTGTATCTGCCGTCGTTAAGAATTCCCGGCTGCCGTCCATATGTGGCGACTCCCTCTAGTCTTGGCCGGGAATCGCTTCTCAACGTGGTTGACTGCAACTTTGGTGCAAGGGGCGTTGGGTTGGGGCTAAGACACTTTGCAGCTACCTATGCACACTATCGTGGCAGATCTAGCGTTAGTTCTAGTGAGTACCTGCCTACCTAGTACCTAGGTATCTTATGTTCCAGTCCGGACACGTTCAATGCGGAAGGTGCCTGCCTGCTGTTGTGCCAAATGCCACCCGCTGACTGAAGTCGTTGGAAGTACCGACAAGATTTGTCTAAAAAAAAAAGAAAAGAAAAAGAGTACGGCCATTTTGGAAACCGGGTGGCGGCCATCGTAACGGGACCAGCCTTTCCTACCACCAAAGGGTGGGTTGTATGAAGCGATACCTAAGGTAGGTAGGTACAGCTGTAGTAGGTGCTGCCTTAAACGCCGGGATCACTGCTTTGACCAGTCTGGTAAGGAACTCCGTTTTAGCTATATCCACAGGGGACACCATCGTCTTCTAGCCAACTTTGACGCACCTACTAGCATCACTAGCTGCAAACTCTCTCCTGCCTGCAGTGGATTACGGCTACCGTGGTTTACACGGCAACATCGTCCAGTACCCAAACTTCAACTTTGGCTCCAAACAGGGGTGCTAGGAAGACGAGGGACACAACTATGGGGGGAAGGAGAGAGGGGTCGTCTCTGTAACCTCTTGCTCCCCTGTAACAAAAGCAGATCTCAAGATTCTGACGGGTCAAAACACAATGCCCAAAATTCTCTTGATACATCACAAGGTAAACAGAACCTAGGTACCTACCTACCCAAAGTAGCCTAATAAATCACACCCTCCCAGTCGAGAAACAACAGACTAATCTTCAACTGGCTCATCGACAACCCCCAAAATCTCTTGCATCTCGGCCGTCGCACTCTCAACCCACGCAGCAATCCGCTCCCGGAACTCGGGCTCTCTCTCGCCCTCTTCCGAGATATTCTCGCTCCGGATGATATCCAATATTCCCTTGATCAAATCAAGCTGCTCCTCAATCCTCGCTTGGATATCACGCTGAAACCCCACAGCCAGATCTCTGAACGTGTTCCGGAACTTTCTCATCAGTGTTGTGTACAGCTCCTCTTCGCCGAGCCGTCCGTTGATGATATCCTTTTTTCTCGCCGAGCTACCTCGGCCTGAAATCCAGTCAGTTTCTTGTAAATACATGGTTTTCGCCAGCCCACATACCGTATGCAACCTTGGCGCGCATATAAGCTTGTCTCATGCCTTCGGCAAAAAAAGATGTTTCCAGCCCCGACAGAGCGTTGGTTCGGAGACCCCTGGGCCAAATGTTAATAAAAAAAGGTTACAGAGAACCAATTGGAGTATACTCACGAAAGCTCGGCATCAAACTGGTCACAACGATCCACAACATCGCACGACAAAATTCGTTGGGCGGACATCAACGCCTCCAGCAACGGGGCCACAGACCCGGCGTAATTGGCCGGTAGATCATCTGCTATTCGGTTAGGCTTGACAATCCTTACATGATTCAGAACAACTTACTGAGCTGTGTGGAAGCAGAGTCCAACGCATCGTCAACAAAAGTGGTGATCGCGGATGACCGATCCTGAAGCTGCTCCATGAACGTATCCCACTGTACCGTGACATCCCGGACCATGGCAGTCATAGCTTCTTCATTCCAGTTGTGGTACCCAACTGCGTCAGTGCGGTAGATTCCATTGTGTTGACAAAAGGCGGTGTATGTCACTGAATGTTGTTAGCCTTGACCCAATGTTGCCCCAGAAAGTCTTACTGTGATGCCACTATTTACACCGAAAAGTCAGCAAGACACAAACATGGAGCAAGAACTGAATCTCACACTAGACCACTCAGCACCCGCCTGAAGAGCCCCCCTTCTCCACTCGCCAACTCGACGCACTGTGCCATGTCAGAAGGTTCAATGGTAAAAATTCGATAGGTCGGCCTCACTCTGATAGATTGCCTCGTTAAATTCATCGATGAGTATTCTCCCTGTCGCGGGGACAGGAGACTCCACCTCTTGAAACCTCTAATAATCCGTCAGAGACACGGAAAACCTGCTTCAGGCCTTCCCCATACTTACCCTCCGGATTTGGTCCTCTAGGGTATTCAATGAAGCGTTAACCACCTGTCTTTGCTCTGCATCGGCGTTTCCTGCTCCCGACTGCACCCACAACAGCGCCCGACTGGTGAGGTTGGGTATGTCGTCTTTGATGTACTTGAGGGCAATCCGGAGCTGACTCTCAGATACCAGAGACATGCAATGTCTCCGGATGGCGATAATACCACTCAGGTTGAGCAAAGGAAGATACCGTTCAGCTGGCACTTTGTCACGGTTTTCCCAGTACATGGTGTTGCTAGCGCAAAAGACATGTAAGTTGTTATCGGGGATGACAAGCTGATATCTGCGGGTGAGCTCAGCTGTGACGAAGCTGTTTCGGGTCGTGATAAGGTATTGTTGCAACCTAAATCTGCTATCAGCTTATATGCCACTGGTAGCTGAAAGCGATCATCCCACTGTAGTTCAAGATTCTCGATAGCCGTTCTGGTTAAACATGTTAGTTACAGCTCCATTGGTTCAGTCAGATAAACGCACCCCTCTCTTAGGATCCTGCGGGAAAGATCATTCAGTTCCGTCCTCTCCTCTTCCTCGAGGTCATCGTCTGCTGATATTGCCTCAAGCTGGGCGAGCCTGTCCCGCAAGACTGCCATTTCGTCATTTGCAGTTTCCACAGCATCCATCCGCCGCTGGATCTCGGTGCTCCGTTCACCACTCCAGTCTCTCAGAGCCTCTTCGGCACAGATATCCTGTTTCCAGTGAGCATGAGTTGCGAAGAGATTGCGAGTGACTCACGTCGGATTTGGTACAGATGATCCCAACGTTGGTGAGTTGAGCTTGCCGAGCCGAGTCAAAAACATTTTTTACTCCCTCATCAGTGGCAGCGCGGCCAATGTTGCAGACAGCAAAAATCTCGTCACATCTCAGCAGATATCGCTCGGTGATATTTCGCCTGGCCGTGTTGAGATCACGGAGACCTTGGCGCTGTCAGTACATCTCAAGCAGTTGGAATTTTGTGTATCACCTGGGAGATCCACCAAGACAAGCCCTCTGCTCAGGATGTGTGCTCTGAGGCGAATGCTGTGGGGGTTAACAAGAGCTGAAAACAAATTGGGCGACGTCACGCACCTGATTTTCTTAATGTACGGCCATACAGCCGGCCCATCAGCTGCTACCCCTTCAGATGTCAATCTGACTAGGAGATCCGAGCACTCCTCTCGCGATTGTCTGGTTTCGGATCTGTCCCTCGCAAATGCACCGCGCTGCTGAGCCCAGCCCAAGAGGGTGTTCACGACGGCATCTTCGTTGCCCGTCATCAGCAGAGCGGGACTGTAGCGGCCCGGAAACATAACACTCAATGTATCCCGGGCAAGATTGGAAAGCTCTTCCGAGCGCCTCTGCTCATCTCTGTCCATTTGCTCGGAATTGTTGCGGTGCTCGCGAAAGTTTCTGACCATCTCTTGGAACTGTCCTCTAAGCTCCCGGTCGGTAAAGGCGTGAATCTGGACAACAAAGTCATCGGCGTCGTGGTATTGGTATTCGGCGACGACACAAGTACAGGCCTCTCCGCTATTACTCTGGACACTGTTAGCCACGGGGCAGAGCTGCTGGGTGAGGGAGAACATATACAGTGCGAGCAAGACCGCGGTGGTCAAGCAGAGAGTTCAACAGGCTGCTTTTCCCTGAGGAGTTACAATGTCAACAACTCGTTTAACAGAGACACAGAAGCGCTGCAATACTTACCAACACCTGAATCACCCACAAGACCAACTACCCTTGTCGGTGGACACTGGAAGTTGGCCAGGGTGTCGGCCTCCCCTCGCAGCCGGATGATGGTGGAGTCGGGTTCGAAGTTGGCGGTATTAGTCCTAAGAACGGCAGCCAGGTTTCCCATGAGGGCTTTGGCGTTTCGGAAAGCCTGCTGGAAGGCTGGACGATGAAACCGGTCCTGAGGAGGTTCTTCGTCTTGCACACTGTGAGGAACTAGGTTGACCCGAGATGAGGATCTCCTCCGGTGGTCGCCCACAGGTCTTGGAGATCCGCTATGTTGAGCTGCCAGCTGCGGAACCAGGAGTGGAGACGGGGATCTGATCTGGACTGGAGCGGAGGCGCGAGGAAGAGCAGAAGCGAGTGCACCCATGTTCATTGGGTCCTCGGAACCAATGTGGACGCGCTGGAGAGCGGCATTGAGATTGGTGACCCCGGCCGTGCCCGCGCGTGGAGGGGAGGGTACGCGACCGGGATCGCCGATGGTAATGGAGGGGGATGTGGTGGTTCTTGGCCCGGGCGAGGATGTCGGCGTGAGGATGGGTGGAGACGTAGATACGGAAGAAGACACGGCGACGTCATTCTCAATGGATGGAAGAGGGACGTCTGGACCCGCATTCGACTGCGGATGTGTGGAATTCTGACTGCTTCCAGCGCGACCAGGGGGGGAAGGAGCGTTGGAGGACATGTCGGGCTAGCAAAGACAAAAATGCACGGGGCAAAAACAGAAGTCAAGCTGAAATGTGAAATGGCAATACGATGTTTGTGTCTGACACGGTGGCAGACTCTCGGGGGACGGCGCCTAGCTTGTTCATATACCTCATTGATGGCAATGCTGTGGGCAAAGATTGACCACCCGGCGCGGCGCGG